>ERZ1292640.1324-Hain-H43-02um-R1-1324-length-20515-cov-19_pt1 | contig 15760 bp, 15 predicted proteins | sample MGYA00564404_ERZ1292640 | MGnify/ENA primary metagenome ERZ1292640 (study PRJEB36523, sample SAMEA6512636) | groundwater metagenome | collected 2019-01-08 | study: AquaDiva: Metagenomics assemblies of 32 groundwater samples
TTCGTCGAGCGATGACGCGCGACTTGAGTCGCGCGCCCCCAGCGGACCGCAATCGCGGTCCGCTACATCGTGGCTACAGCAGCTTCGTCGCCTATGGCGGCGAGGCTGCGAGCTGAATCCGCCGCTCGTCGAGGCCGACACCGCGCGCCGTCTCGACAATGGCGGCCCAGGTGTCGTCGGGCAGCGGCACGCCCTCGGCCAGTCGCTTGGTGCGCGTGCGCTGCTCGGGCTCGCCCGGCACCAGCACCTCGCCGCCCGCACCCGTGGGCCTGGAACTCTTCACGAAGGCCACGTACCTGGCGATGTCGGTCGGGAAGAAGCCCGCCGGATCGAACACCTTGGGGTCGACGTAGAACGACAGCATGCCGTTAGCGAAGCGACCGCGCTTGGGGTCGGTGGCGCCGTTGCCGCTCAGCGAGCCGCCCAGCATCTCGCACATGAAGGCGAGGCCCGAGCCCTTGTGGTCGCCGAAGGCCTGGATGGCGCCGGCGCCCTTGGCATGCTCGCGCGGCCCGGTGGGCGTGTAATCGCCGTAAAGCAAGTGCGGATCGGCGCTGGGCTTGCCGTCGGGACCGATCAGCGCGCCGTCGGGCACCTTCTTGCCGCCCTGGCTCGCCACCAGCACCTTGCCCTCGGCCACGATCGAGGTGGCGAAGTCGAGGACCAGCGGATCCTGACCGGGACGCGGCACGCCGACGCAATAGGGCGCGGTCGAGAAACGGCGCTCGACACCGCCGTAGGGCGCCACCAGCACGCTGCCCGAGGCGTTGACGAAATGGATGGAGACGAGACCCGCCTCGGCCGCCATCTCGGCCCAGTCGCCGACGCGGCCGACGTGGCCCGCGTTGCGCAGCGTCACCGCGGAGAGGCCGTTCTTCAGGCACTTCTCGATGCCGATGCGCACGGCCTGCGGAGTCACCGTCTGGCCGAAGCCGTACTTGCCGTCGACGACGGCGATCACCGGCGTGTCGACCACGACCTCGACGGTGACGTCAGGCACCACCGTGCCGTTCTTCTTCTGGGCGGCGTAGCGCGGCACGCGCACCACGCCGTGGCTGTCGTGGCCGGAGAGGTTGGCACTGACAAGGTAGTGGCCGATGCGGCCACCCTCCTCCGGCGAGCATCCGGCCGAGGCAAAGATGTCCGCGACGAAGGCTTCCAGCGCCTTCGCCTTGATGGTGACCGTCATGTCAGGCCTTGCCGCGCTGGAGGTTGGCGACGTAGCTGCGGTTCCAGGTCGGATTGATCATCACCTCGTTGATCACGATATGTGCCGGCAGGCAGGCGATGTAGCGGATCAGGTCGCCGACATCCTCCGACTGCGCCATGCGGGCGCGCTCGGCCTTGGTGATGGGGATCGGCCGCTTGTCGAGGATCGGCGTCGCCACCTCGCCCGGACAGACGACGCAGGAGCGGATGCCGTTCACGCATTCTTCCATGTTGATGGTGTGGCTCATGGCCACGACGCCGTGCTTGGCGGCCGAATAGGCCGGACCGCTCAGCAGGCTCGCCTGCCGGCCGGCCATCGAGGAGGTGTGGATCAGCACGCCGCCCTTGTTCTTGCGCATGATCGGCAGGACCGCCGACGTGCAATAGAAGGCACTGGAGAGGTTGCCGTGCACCACCTCATCGACACCCTTGGCCGAGAGCTGCTTCCAGCTCCGTTCCAGGATGTTGAGGCCGGCGTTGTTCACCAGGATATCGAGGCGGCCGAACTTCTTGCCGATGTCGGCGGCGATACGGCTGACGGCGGTGGCCTTCATCAGGTCGGCGGGCTTGACCACGGCCTTGCCGCCGGCCTTCCTGATCGCCGCGGCGGTCACGTCGAGCGGCGCCTTGCGGCGGCCGGTCAGAACGACGGCAGCGCCTTCCTTGGCAAGCGCCATGGCCGCTGCCTGGCCAATACCCGAGCCAGCACCGGTCACCCAGGCGACCTTGCCCGTCAACGAACCCATTACTCTCTCCCTAATCCTGGAAAACGACGACTAGAGCACTTTCCCGGTGCCGTCGTCGACAAGGTGCATGTTGCTGAGGTCGGCTCTCAGCTTCATGGACTGGCCCGCCGTCGCGCCGGCATTCGGGTTGACCCGGCCGCAGATATCAGCGCCGGCAATGGTGAAATAGACCAGCGTTTCCATGCCCATCGGCTCAACGACATCGATCAGCATGTCGAAGTCGTGCTGGTAGGGCTCGGTGTGCGGGCGCGTCTCGGCGATGTGCTCGGGCCGAAGGCCCAGGACCAGATTGGCCTTGCCGACTTGACTGGTGTAGCGCGCCGTGCGGTCGGCTGGCACCGGGAAGGAAAGCTTGTCGCTGAGGCGGATGCGCAGCGCACCGGCCGCCTGCTCGAGCTGGCAGGGGACGAAGTTCATCGCCGGCGAGCCGATGAAGCCGGCGACGAACTTGGTGGCAGGGGAATGATAGAGGTCATTGGGCGTCCCGACCTGTTCGATAACGCCGTGGTTCATCACCACCACGCGATCGGCCAGCGTCATCGCCTCGACCTGGTCGTGGGTGACATAGACGGTCGTCGTGGGGACGAGCTGGTGCACTTTCTTGATCTCGGTGCGCATCTGGACGCGCAGCTTGGCGTCGAGGTTACTGAGCGGCTCGTCGAACAGGAACACCTTGGGATTGCGCACGATGGCGCGGCCCATGGCGACGCGCTGGCGCTGGCCGCCCGACAACGCTTTTGGCTTGCGGTCCAGCAGCATCTGGATGTCAAGCATCCTGGCGGCGTCGTCGACACGGCGCTTGATTTCGTCCTTGGGAAATTTGCGCAGCTTCAGGCCGAAGGCCATGTTCTCGAACACGCTCATGTGCGGATACAGCGCATAGTTCTGGAACACCATGGCGATGTCCCTGTCCTTGGGTGGCACGTCGTTCACCACGTCGCCGTCGATCCAGATTTCACCGGAGGTGATCTCCTCCAGCCCGGCGATCATGCGCAACGTCGTGGACTTGCCGCAGCCGGACGGGCCAACCAGCACCACGAATTCGTGATCATCGATCTCCAGATCGATGCCCTTTACCGCCTGGACGTCGCCCTCGTATGCCTTCACGATCTTGCGGATCGAAACCTGCGACATGCCGTCTATCCCTTCGTTGCACCGGCCGTCAGACCGGCAACATAGTAATCCATCAGGAACGTGTAGATGATAATGGGCGGTGCCGCCCCCATGACACAAGCCGCCATGATCGTGCCCCAGGCGAACACGTCGCCGCGGATCAGCTCACGCACGATGCCGACCGTCAGCACCGCCTGATCCGCGCTGTAGAGATAGGCCAGGGGATACAGGAACGCCCCCCAGCCCACGGTGAAGGCGAAGATGGTGGCGGCGATGATGCCGGGCAGCGCCACGGGAATGAAGATCTTCAACAGGATCTGCGGATAGCTGGCGCCGTCGATCAATGCTGCTTCGTCGAGTTCCTTCGGGATCGAGCTGAAATATCCGATCATGATCCAGGTGCAGAACGGCACCGCGAGCGTCGGGAACAGCAGCACCAAGACCCAGGTGTTGTTGATCAGGCCGAGCGAACCCACGACCTGGAACAGCGGGATGAACAGCAGCGACGGCGGCACCAGGTAGGTCAGGAACACGCCGGTGGAAATCACCTGGCTGCCCTTGAAGCCCATGCGCGACAGGCTGAAGGCGGCGAGGATCGCGATCGTCATGCTGAGGATCACCACCAGCGCCGTGACCCAGACCGAGTTCAGGAAATAGCGCTGGAACTGTTCGTTGGTCACCAGATAGACGAAGTTGTCCAGGGTCGGGTTCTGCGCGATCCACGGGCTGCCCTTCTGAGCCGAGATCTCGGCCGACGACTTCAGGCTCGTCATGATCATGTAGAAGGGTGGGACCAGGAAGATCACCACGAAGACGCTCAGCGCGGCAAAACTGCCGCGCAGCGCCCAACGGTTTTGCCGCTCCAGGCTGCCGACCTTGGCCTTGCGCGGGACCGCGTCCGCAGATGCCATGACGCTGGTCATGTCGAAATCTCCTTGCTGCGCTTCAGCACATCACGCAGCACGAAGAATGCCAACGTCGCCAGGATCGGGAACATGAACAGGCTGACCGAGGCGCCACGCGGAATGTTGCCCGACTCGATGCCAACGTTGAATGCATAGGTAGCGAACAAATGAGTGCTGTCCTGCGGACCGCCGTTGGTCAGGATGCGTACGATGTCGAAGTCGGCAAAAGTGACGATCAGGCTGTAGAGCACGGTGATCAGGATAATGTTGCGCATCATCGGCAACGTGATGAAGATCAGTTTCTGCCAGGCGCTGGCGCCGTCGATGGCGGCCGCCTCGTAGAGCTGCTCGGGCACCGACTTGAGGGCTGCGAGATACATGATCATGAAGAACGGCGCGCCGAACCAGGTATTCACCACGATCACCGCAATGCGCGCGTTCCACGTGGTGCCGAGAAACGGGATGGAGTCGAGGCCGAACCAGTTGAGCGTCCAGTTGAACGCGGAATAGGACGGGTCGAACAGCCACCACCAGGTAAGGGTGGACAGCGACAGTGGAATCACCCAAGGCACCAGCAGCAGGCCGCGCCAGATGCGCTGGTTCTTGCCGCGAATGTTGTGCATCAGATGCGCCAGGATGAAGCCCAGTGTCGCCTTCATGACCACCGCGGTGATTGCAAAAAAGCAGGACTGGAAAATCACCAGCTGAAAGGACGGGCGGTTAAGAAGATAGACGAAATTGTTGAGCCCGACGAAGTTCTCCATCTTGCGGTCGAGCATGCTGAGGAAGATCGCATAGAAGGTCGGATAGACCTTGAGCCCGACAATCAGGAGGATGAGTGGCGCACACAGCAGAAGCGCAGTGGTGGAGCGCCGCCGCCCCAGCTTCTTCAGGCTGCCGACCCGGCGCGGTGCGGGCGTCGTCGCCGGGCCCGAACCGATCACCATTGTGCTACCGTCGGCCATTCAAGTCTCCTCGATCGAGAGGAAGCGACGCACATAGCCCCTTGGGCCGAGCACGTCGCGAGAAGGTCCGCCTGACCGGACGGGCACGATGCCGCAGCCGGTCAGGCGTCCATTACGCGTCACATGAAGCCTTCGAGCTCACGATTGCCCCAGGTAATGACCTGGTCGATCGACTCACCCGCCTTCAGCTTGGCCAGCATGGTCGGCGCCGTGCCGCGGTTGTAGATCTGCACCGCGATCTCCGGGGGAGCCGGCATGTGCGCCAGATGCGCGACTGCATTGTGTTGCTTGCGCACCGGGTAGTTGTAGACGGTCCCGACGGGCGGCCCGATCTTGTCCCAAACCTTCGACTCGGACATCTTCGCGTACGGCGGCAGATCGTAGCCCATGACCGCGGTGCTGCGGGCATCGACATTGTCGGGTTGCATCAGGAACTCGATCAGGTCTTTCGCCGCGCCCTTGTTTTGCGCGAACTGCCAGATGCCCCAGAAGTTCATGCTGTGCGGCTCGAACCGGCCCTTCGGACCTGCCGGTATTGGGAAATGCCAGGTGTCGGCAGCCACCGCCGGTGCATCGCGCACCGCCACGGCCCAGGCCGACGGCGGATTGTAGATGAACGATGCGTTGCCGGCGATCAGCGCGCGGTTGTTCGACCCATCGTCCCAGCTCTGCGCATCGGCCGGCAGGAACTTCACCAGCTTCTGGCAGTATTCCAGCGCCTGGCGGACAGCCGCCGACTTGATCTGGATGGTGCCCTTGGCGTCAACCAGTTCGGCGCCGAACGAGGCGAAGATCGACCCCGCCGTATCGACGTTGTCGGCCGTGGTGCCGAGGCCGATGCCGAACGGCTTGCCCGCCTTGAAGCAGGCCTCGGCGGCCTTCAGCATGGCCTCGTTGGTCCACGCCTTTGCCTCGGCAGTCTCCGGCACGTCGGCCGCCGGATACATCTTCACGACGTCGATACCGGCAAATTCCTTCATCATGCTGATGCGGGCGGCCGGGCCCTTGTTCTGCGTGCCCCAGCTCGACGGCACGGCAACCCACTTACCCTTGACCTTGCCCAGGTAGTTGGCCACTGCATTGGCTTCGCCATTCTTGGCGATCAGCCGGCCGACCACGTCATCGACATTCTCGAGTTTGTCGGCGTGGTCTCGCACGTTCCAGTTGCCGATAGTAATGACGTCATGACCGCGGCGCGCCTGCGCCTCGGCGTTGATGGTCAGCAGCGTCTGCCGACCCTGCGACGTGATGAAATCGGCCTTCACCTCGATCTTGTTCTTTTCAGAGAAGGCGGCGACCTGCTTCTTCATCTCGACGTTGCCGGCCGGCACCCAATGGTCCCAGAAGAATACCGAGACTTGTCCTGCGGCATAGGCGCCCCGGACGAACGGTGCAGCGACCATTGCTGTCGACAGAGCGGCCGTGCCGGCCACGAATCGACGACGATTGACCTTCTTCGAAGTCATCATTGTTTCCTCCTTGCGCCGTCCTGATCGGCCGGCTGATCCCTATTGCCCACGTTGCCGCGAAGCGATGGCTCCTTTTTTGGAGCCTTGCACGAATGCTATGCACAAGACGCCGCCCAAGCAATGCATTTTGCGGCTGGGAATGCCGGCGACGCTCTTCTCCTGTCGCGTCTCCGTTGCTAGACCCCTTCAGCATGAACCGAACTCCTATCCCCAATCCCTGGCTCGCCGCCGTCGAGCCCTCGCCCATCGGCGAAACCAAGCGCTGGGTCCTGGGTCGCAGCTTTCCGGCCGACCGTCCGCTGATCGACCTCAGCCAAGCCGTTCCCGGCTATCCGCCGGCGATGGAACTGCGCAAGCATCTCGGCGAACTGCTGCTCGATCCGGCGGTGCATGGCTACACGCCGATCCTCGGACTGCCGGTACTGCGCGAGGCCTATGCCGCCCACCTCTCCGACTTCTACGGTGCCTCCGTCACGGCCGGCGAGGTCGGCATCACCTCGGGATGCAATCAGGCCTTCTGCCTGGCACTCTTGAGTCTCGCCAAGGCCGGCGACCAGGTGATCCTGCCGCGGCCGCATTACTTCAACCACGACATGTGGATGCGCATGCAGGGCGTCGAGCCCGTGTCGCTCGACTTCCGTCCCGGCTCGGGCGCCGTGCCGAACGCGGAGGACGCGGCAAGGCTGATCGGACCGCGCACTCGCGCCATCATCCTCATCTCGCCCAACAACCCGACCGGCGCCGTCTATCCGCGCGCGACCATCCACGCATTCTACAAACTCGCCAAGCAGCGCGGCATCGCCCTTATCCTCGACGAAACCTACAAGGACTTCCTGCCGCCCGGAGAGCGACCGCACGATCTCTTCGCCGATCCCGAATGGCACGGCACGCTGGTCCACCTCTACAGCTTCTCCAAGGTCTTCGCTCTGACCGGCTATCGCGTCGGCGGCGTGACGGCGGGTTCGAGCCTCATGGCGGAGATCGAGAAGGCGATGGACTGCGTCTCGATCTGCCCGCCTCGGCTCGGCCAGGAAGCAGCCCTTTACGGCCTGCGCAACCTGCTGCCCTGGGCGCGACGCAACACGGAGGGCCTGAAGGCGCGGGCCGACATGCTGGGCAACGGCCTCACGCGCTCCAATCGCTGGCGGCTGGTCAGCATCGGCGCCTATTTTGCCTATGTGGAACATCCGTTCGCGGGCCAGCGCTCGACCGACGTCTCCAAGCGCCTCGCCGACGAGGAGAACCTTCTGACTATCCCAGGCGACATGTTCGGCGCCGGCCAGGAGCGCTTCGTCCGGCTGGCCTTCGCCAATGTCGCCGACGATAAAATTCCGGCGGTGCTGGAACGGCTGGAACGTTTCGGCGCATAGAAACTTCAGGACGGAGCGAGAGATGCCGCAGACAACGACCCCCGATGGCGTGAAGCTCTACTACGAGGAAACTGGCAGCGGCACACCCATCCTCTTCGTCCATGAATACAGCGGCGACTGGCGCAGTTGGGAGCCGCAGATGCGCTTCTTCGCCCGCAAGCACCGCTGCATCACCTACTCCTTTCGTGGCTACCCCGGCTCCGATGTGCCGGAAAGTGCGTCGATGTACTCCCAGCAGCATGCCGTCGACGACGCCAGGCACATGCTCGACCACTTGAAGATCGCCAAGGCGCATGTGGTGGGCTTGTCGCAAGGCGCATTCGCCACGGCCCACTTCGGGCGGCGCTATCCCGACCGGGCCCTGTCACTCACCCTGGCCGGCGTCGGTTCGGGTGCCGGCCGCGACGGCCACGAGCAGTTCAAGAAGAACGCCCAGACGACGGCCAGGAAGATCCGCGCCGAGGGCATGGTGAAATACGCCGAGAGCCTGATCGGCAATCCGACGCGCTCGCGCTTCAAGCAGAAGGATCCGCGCGGCTTCGCCGAGTTCGTCCGCCAGCTCGGCGAGCATCCCGACGTCGGTGCCGCCAACACCATGGAGAACTACCAGGGCAAACGGCCGTCGCTGTACGACTTCGAGGACGAGTGGAAGAAGCTCGACCTGCCGACCTTGATCATCTGCGGCGACGAGGACGATCCCTGCCTGGAACCCAGCCTCTACCTCAAGCGCGTGCTGGCCAATGCCGGACTCGCGATGTTCGCCAAGACCGGCCACACCGTGAACATCGAGGAACCGGACGCTTTCAATCGCGAGGTCTGGAACTTCATCACCCTCGCCGAGGCCGGCAAATGGACGCCGGGCCATCCGGCGGCGATCGGCGCTAGCCCGGTCTGACCGTCACGGCGTGATTGAGCGGGCCGTGACCACGACCGAAGCCGGGCGCGGTTTCGATGGCGGCACGCACATAGACCCTGGCACGCGTCACGGCGTCCTCGAGAGTCATCTTCTGGGCGAGGCCGGCGGCAATCGCCGACGCCAGCGTGCAGCCCGTCCCGTGCGTGTTGCGGCTCTCAATGCGCGCATCCTCGAACCGGTCGAAGCGACCGTCGTGGAACAGCAGGTCGATCACGCGATCACCCTCGAGATGTCCGCCCTTCATCAGGATCGCCTTGGGGCCGAGCCGTGCCAGATGCTCGGCCGCTCGACGCATGTCGGCCTCGGTGCGGACCGGAAAACCCGCCAGAACTTCCGCTTCCGGGAGATTGGGCGTCAGCAGCGCCGCCATCGGCAGCAACACGTCGCGTAGCGCTGCCTCGGCCGCGCTCAGCAGCAGCCTGTGCCCCCCCTTGGCGACCATGACTGGATCGACGACCAGAGGCGTGCCGGGTGCATCTTTACGGAAGGCCCCAGCCACCGCCTCGATCACCTCGGCGCTGTGCAGCATGCCGGTCTTGAGAGCATCGGCACCGATATCGGTGAGCACGACCTCGATCTGCTGGGCGATGAAGGCGGGCTCGACCACCACGACCCCATGCACGCCTTCGGTATTCTGGGCCGTCAGCGCCGTGATCGCGGTCGCAGCGAAAGCATTCATGGCGGTCACGGCCTTGATGTCCGCCTGGATCCCCGCTCCGCCGCCGGAATCCGACCCGGCGACGATCAGAACGCGGCCCTTCATGCCGCCTGCCGGGGAATCGCCTCGATGATCTCGTCGACGACGGTGCGCACGAGCTCCGAATCGTCTCCCTCGGCCATGACGCGGATCAGGGGTTCGGTGCCGGACTTGCGCACCAGGATGCGGCCATTCTTGCCGAGCCGCTGCTCGGCGGCGGCGATCGCCTTGACGACGGACACCGCGTCCATGGCCGCATTGGCATCTCCGACACGCACGTTCTTCAGGAGTTGCGGCACCGGCGTGAAGGCATGGAAGACCTCGCTCGCAGGCTTGCCCGTCTTGATCATGGCCGACAGCGCCTGCAACGCGGCCATAAGGCCGTCTCCCGTCGTGGCGTGATCGGTCATGATGATGTGGCCGGACTGCTCGCCGCCCAGGTTGTAGCCATCGGCCCGCATCCGCTCGAGGACGTAGCGATCGCCCACCTGCGTGCGCACCAGCGACAAGCCGCGCGCCGCGAGGTAGCGCTCCAGTCCCAGGTTGGACATGACGGTGGCGACCACGCCGCCTCCGGCCAGCCGTCCATCACGAGCCCACTGGTCGGCGATCGTGCCCATCAGCTGGTCGCCGTCGATCAGCCGGCCATACTCGCAAACCAGCAGCACGCGATCGGCATCGCCGTCGAGCGCGATGCCGATGTTCGCCCCGTGAGTGACTACCTGCTCCTGCAGGACCGCCGGATGAGTCGAGCCGCAACCGCCGTTGATGTTGAAGCCGTCGGGCGAGACGCCCACCCGGACAACCTCTGCCCCCAGTTCCCACAGCACGGTGGGTGCCACCTTGTAGGCAGCGCCATTGGCGCAATCGACGACGATCTTGAGGCCCGAGAGATCGAGACCGCGTGCCGCCGACGCTTTCACCGCCTCGATGTAGCGGCCCTCGACGTCGTCGAGCCGCTTGGCGCGGCCAATATGGCTAGGCGCTGCAAGCTGCATGCTGGAGTGCGATTCCACCAGGGCTTCGATCTTGCCCTCGACGGCATCGGAAAGCTTGAAGCCGTCCGGCCCGAACAGCTTGATGCCGTTGTCCTCGTATGGATTGTGCGACGCCGAAATCATCACGCCCATATCGGCGCGCATCGATCGCGTCAGGAAGCCGACGGCCGGTGTCGGGATCGGCCCCAAAAGCAGGACATCGACGCCGACCGACAGGAATCCCGCGGTCATCGCCTGCTCGATCATGTAGCCGGAGAGCCGGGTATCCTTGCCGATGACGGCGCGGTGGCGGTGCTCGCCATGCTTGAACATCTGTCCGGCGGCCATGCCGATACGCATGGCGATCTCGGCCGTCATGGGTTCGCTATTGGCGCGACCGCGCACGCCGTCGGTGCCGAAGAGGGAACGGGACATGCGCCGGAGCCTATCGCATCGCCATGGAAACGGCGAGAGCCTGCCGGGTGGCGGCGACGTCGTGCACCCTGACGATGGCAGCGCCTCGTCGTGTCGCCTCGACCGCCAGCCAGACCGAGGCCGGATCGCGGTCGCGGGCCTCGCGAACGCCAGTTAGCTTGCCGATGAAGCTCTTGCGCGAGCATCCGATCAGTACTGGATAGCCCGTATCGCCCAGCCGGCCCGCCCCGGCGATCAGCTCGAGTTCCTGGGCGACGCTCTTGCCGAAGCCGATGCCGGGGTCGAGGGCGATCCTTTCCCGCTTCACGCCGGCTGCAAGGCACGCCGCGGCACGCTCGAGCAGGAACTGGCGAACCTCTTCCACGACGTCGACGTAGGCCGGCCCCGCAAAGGTGTTCTCCGGCAAGCCGCGCCGATGCATCAGGACAACGTCGGCGTCCCTGCTGGCCACCAGTGGCAGCATCGCCTCGTCGTCGCGCAAGGCCGAGACGTCGTTCACGATGCGCGCGCCCACGTCGAGCGCCGCACGAGCGACCGACGCCCGCCGCGTATCGATCGAGACACGCACGTTCCGTCGCGCCAGGCCTTCGACCACGGGCAGGACGCGCCGCAATTCCTCGTCTGGTGACGTCGGCTGCGATCCGGGACGGGTGGATTCGCCGCCGACATCGACGATGTCGGCGCCCTCTGAAACGAAACGCAGGCCATCGTCGATGGCCTGCGCCGGATCGAGGCGTTCACCGCCGTCGGAAAACGAATCGGGCGTGACGTTGACGATCGCCATCACCCGCGGGCGATCGAGCGGAATGCCGGCGTAAGCCGCCGTCAAATGCCCGGCTGCGGCTCGGGATTGGCGCCTGGCGCCGGACCGCCACTGCTGCTGGTCGGCACGGAAGCGCGCCGACGCCGCTCGGGCCCTGCCCCGCCAGTGTCGTCGCGAACGACACGCTCACCACGCAAGACCTGGCCGATTTCGTCGGTGTTGAGCGTCTCGTACTCGAGCAGCGCCTTGGCGATCTTGTGCAACTCGTCGAGGCGTTCGGTGAGGATCGTCCTCGCCCGGCCCTCGGCCTCCTCGATGAGGCGGCGGACTTCCTGGTCGATGATCTGGGAGGTCGCCTCGGAGACGTTCTGCGTCTGCGTGACCGCGTGACCAAGGAACACTTCCTGCTCGTTCGCCTGGTAGCGCACGCGCCCGAGCTTGTCCGACATGCCGAACGCCGTGATCATGGCGCGCGCGGTCTGGGTCGCCATCTGGATGTCGCTGGCGGCGCCGGTCGTGACGTTCTCCGGTCCGAAGATGATGTCCTCGGCGGTGCGCCCGCCGAACAGGATCGCCAGGCGCGATTCAAGGAACTGCTTGGTGTGGCTGAGGTGATCCCGCTCGGGCAGCTGCATGGTGACGCCCAGCGCGCGACCGCGCGGAATGATCGTGACCTTGTGCAGCGGATCGCTCTTGGGGACGTGCATGGCGACCAGCGCATGGCCGGCCTCGTGATAGGCCGTAAGCGTCTTTTCCTCGTCGGTCATCGCCATCGAGCGGCGCTCGGTGCCCATCAGCACCTTGTCCTTGGCGTATTCGAAATCCGCCATGGTGACGAGACGCTTGCCGACGCGCGCGGCGCGGAGTGCTGCCTCGTTGATCAGGTTCGCGAGGTCGGCGCCGGAGAAGCCCGGCGTGCCGCGCGCGAGCACGCGCGGGTCGACGTCGGGCGCCAGCGGCACCTTGCGCATGTGGACCTTGAGGATCTTCTCGCGGCCGCCAACATCGGGGTTCGGCACCACGACCTGGCGATCGAAGCGACCGGGCCGCAGCAGCGCCGGATCGAGCACGTCGGGGCGGTTGGTGGCGGCGATCAGGATCACGCCCTCATTGGCCTCGAAACCATCCATCTCGACCAGCAACTGGTTGAGCGTCTGCTCACGCTCGTCGTTGCCACCGCCCAGGCCCGCGCCACGATGGCGGCCGACGGCGTCGATTTCGTCGATGAACACGATGCAGGGCGCGTTCTTCTTCGCCTGCTCGAACATGTCACGCACGCGGCTGGCGCCGACGCCCACGAACATCTCGACGAAGTCGGAACCGGAGATGGTGAAGAACGGCACGTTGGCTTCGCCAGCGATGGCACGCGCCAGCAACGTCTTACCGGTACCCGGAGGACCGACCAGCAAGCAGCCCTTGGGGATCTTGCCGCCCAGGCGCTGGAACTTCTGCGGATCCTTTAGGAAGTCGACGATCTCCTCAAGTTCGGCCTTGGCTTCGTCGATGCCGGCGACGTCGTCGAAGGTGACGCGGCCATGCTTCTCGGTCAGCAGACGCGCCTTCGACTTGCCGAACCCCATGGCACGACCGGTGCCGCTTTGCATCTGGCGCAGGAAGAAGATGTAGACACCGACAAGCACCAGCACCGGCAGCCAGCTCACGAACATGCTGCCGAGATTGACGCCCTCCTCGGCCGGCCCGGCATCGACGCGATCGACGTTCTTGATCAGCATCGGCATGAGCTGTTCGTCGGGCGGCGTGCTCGGCACGTAGGTCGAGAACTTCTGCACGCCGCTGCGCGGCTCGCGGAACGAGCCCGTGATCGTGTTGCCCTGGATCCGGACATCCTGGACCTGGCGCTGTTCGACGGCGCGCACGAAGTCGGAATACGAGACTGTGTTGGCGGCGGTTCGCGTCGCCCCACCCTGGAAGACGCTGTAAAGCAGCGCCAGCAGCAGCACGATGACAATCCAAAGGGCGGCGTTACGGTTGAACGGGTTCACAGGCTCATTTCCGTTGAATGGGGCTTCAATCTACATGGGATGCGGCAGGCCCGCCGCAAGCAAAAAATTCAGCCGGGACGAGGGGCTGGCGTCCGTTCCTGCCACTTTCAGGCCATACAATCCAGCGCAGCCGACGGGTTGCCGGGAGTTGCCGCAGCATCAAACGGCAGGCCGATAGCGTGAAATCCTGGCCTTTGCCCGATTTGCCGCGGGCCACGGGCCCCGCGAGGCGGTGCGCCGCCCGCTCGGCCCGGTCGCGGCGCGGCGCATGATCGCGCCCACCGACGGCCAGAACGATCCGGCTGAGCAGCTTTGCCTGCAGACCCGCGTCCAAGCAGCAGAATCCGGCCCGATCGATGACGGTGCCGCCGGCCTGGTCGAACTCCAGCGTCTCGACCGCCGCCCGAGCCAGACGGCGCTCGTCGCCTGCTCGGGCGCCATATTCACCACCGGCAACGCTCGTGCCTGACGGGGATGCCGCGCGCAGGCGCGCCCGCTCGAAGCGCGGGTCGGCGTTCGACGGGTCGTCGATCCACGGCACGCCGAGCGCCAGCAGCGTTGCGGTCAGCCGCGCCCGCGACACCGCGAGCAGCGGACGCAGCAACCGCACGTCCGCTCGTTCCACCAGTGCCGCCATGCCGGCAAGACCGTCGGGGCCGCTGCCGCGGGCGGCGCGCATGGTCACGGTTTCGGCCTGGTCGTCGGCGTGATGCGCAAGGAGGAGATGCAAGATGCCGCGGCGGCGGCATTCGGCCGACAACAGACGATATCGTTCGGTCCGCGCGGCGGCCTGCAGGCCGCTTTGCGGCTTCATCCCCGACCAGCGAAGAACGACAGCCTCGATCCCGAGGCCATCCAGCAGGGTCCGGGTTCCGGCCGCTTCTTCTTCCGATCCGGACCGCAGACCATGGTCGACGATCAGGGCGACAGTCCGCCCGCCTCGTGCCGTCGCCCAATCGCGCGTCAGCAGGGCCAAGGCCAACGAATCCCGCCCCCCAGAAACCGCCACCGCGACGGCAAGATCGGCCTCGAACGGATCGAACGGCGCCATCAGGCGCGCGAAGGTGCCGGCATCCACCGGCTGGGCGTCCCCAGGCGTCAGCCGCATCCGTTCTTCTGACGCTCCTGTTCGATCCGGCGCTTCTGCAGGTCGGTGGCGCGCGGATAGTCCTGTGCGAAGCGCGCGAAGATCGCGCAGGCATCGGATTTGCGGCCGAGCGTCGCCAGGGTGACGCCGAGCTTCAGCAGATTATCCGGCCCCTTCGGGCTCGACTTGTAGGCCTTGTAGCCCTCGGCAAAGGCCGTCATCGCGTTCTGATAGTCGCGACGCGCATAGTAGGTCTCACCCAGCCAGTACTGGGCATTGCCGGCCAACGCATGATGTGGATTGCGCTGGACGAAGGCGCGGAACCCCTTCTCCGCGCCGGCATAATCGCCGTCCTGCAGCTTCTTGAAGGCGTCGTTGTAAACCTGATCGGCAGCACCTGCCGCGGCGGCCGGCGGCGCGGCAGCAGTCGACGGCGTCGTCGGGCGTGCTGCCGGAGTACCGCCCGGGCGAACGCCGCCCTTCTCCACCTGCTCCAGGCGGAATTCGTAATCCGCCTGCATCTTCTCCATCTGCTGCTGGAGCTGCTGAGTGCGATACTGCAACTGCTCGACCTGCCCCGTGAGAAGCGAGATGGCCTGCTGCAGCTGGTTGAGCCGGTCCTCGACATAAACCGGGTCCGCCCGCTGGGCAGTCGCCGCCGTCGGCAGGGCCAGGGCGACGAGGATCAGGAGCCGCAAGGGCAATTTCTTCATGGCGATCGATTGTTTCAATTCAAACGCGGCCATTTTCAGGCATGTCCGCCCAGCCTCCAAACGAAAACGCCGGCCGCGGGGCGGCCGGCGTTTGAAGCCGTTTCAGGGTCGCCGTGGCGATGGTCCCCCTACTGCAGAGCCGTCACGGCGCGCCGGTTGCGCGCCCATGCCGCCTCGTCGGAACCGACGGGATCCGGACGCTCCTTGCCGTAGCTGATCGTCTTGATCCGAGCCGCCGGAATGCCTTGGGCAACCAGATATTGGCGCGCGGCATTGGCGCGACGCTCGCCCAGCGCCAGATTGTACTCGCGCGTGCCGCGCTCGTCGCAATGGCCTTCGACGGTGATCTGGTAGTTGCCGTACTTCTTCAGCCACTCGGCCTGACGGTTCAG
>ERZ1292640.2199-Hain-H43-02um-R1-2199-length-15758-cov-8_pt1 | contig 15758 bp, 15 predicted proteins | sample MGYA00564404_ERZ1292640 | MGnify/ENA primary metagenome ERZ1292640 (study PRJEB36523, sample SAMEA6512636) | groundwater metagenome | collected 2019-01-08 | study: AquaDiva: Metagenomics assemblies of 32 groundwater samples
TGGGATTCCAACTGGTTGCCAAACAACCAACTACAGAATCAGTTTCTTGAGAGGTGAAGCTGTCGCCGCCGTTGTAATCCGGCGCGGGCGTGTAAGTGACGTTGGGGCCCGTGCCGCTCCAACTGCCGTGGGCGGGCGAACTGACGATGGCATACGTCAGTGTGTCGCCCTCAACATCGGTGCCGGTGAGCGTCAGGTCGAGCGGCGTGTCTTCAAGCGTGGATTGGGTTTGCGCCTGAGCGACGGGCGCGTCATTGACCGGCGTCACCGAGATGGAGATCGTCGCGGTCGCGGAGTCGGCCTGCCCGTCGTGGACCTTGAAGGTGAAGGCGTCCGCGCCGTTAAAGTTCGGCGTGGGCGTGTAAGTAAGGTTGGGTGCTGTGCCGCTCAGACTCCCGTGGCTTGGACCTGCCAGGATCGCGAACGCCAAGGTGTTGCCTTCGACATCCGTGCCGCTCAAGGTGACACCAACCGCTCCATCTTCATCCGCAACGACTACTTGCCCGTTGGCGACGGGCGGATCGTTCACGGGTGCCACTGTGATCGTTACGCTGGCCGGCGCGGAATCCAATGAGCCATCGTTCACCTTGAACGTGAAACTGTCCGGCCCGTTGTAATTGGCTTCCGGTGTGTAAACCAAGCTCGGCGCTGGGCCGCTTAGACTCCCGTGGTCCGGACCTGCCAGGATCGTGAACGCCAAGGCGCTTCCTTCAGCATCCGCACCGCTCAAGGTGATGCCAACCGGCCTGTCTTCATCGGTGACCACTGCTTGCCCGTTGGCGACGGGCGGATCGTTCACCGGTGCCACAGTGATCGTCACGCTGGCCGGCACTGAATCCAACTGGCCGTCGTTCACCTTGAAGGTGAAACTGTCCGGCCCATTGTAATTGGCTTCCGGTGTGTAAACGACGTTCGGCACGGTGCCGCTCAAACTCCCGTGGCTGGGGCCGTTCACCACGGCAAAACTCAATCCAGCCCCCTCCGAGTCGTTGCCAGTCAGGGTCAATGCCAGAGGTTGATCTTCCGAGGTCGTCACCCACTGGGCGACCGCTTCGGGCGCCTGGTTCGCCCCCGCGCACAGCACATAACCCAGAAAGCGCGCTCGAATCCGATTTTGCCCCGCCAACTGATAACTGAGCAGCCGCACCCGGGCAAACGCGCACACCCGGTAGGCGATCCGCTCACCAGCATCCTCTTCCTCCCGGTCCTGGTCGTGTTTGTCTGATCCTTTCCCAGACCGCTCCCGCTCGTGCCACTCTTCCTTCTCTCCGTCGTGGTCCTTTTCATCATCCTCCTGTTCCTCCTGCTCCCGCACCCGGTCCCAAACTGGCGCCACGATATCGATTCTCTTCAGCCGATCCAGGGCCTCCCGCACATTCTTGCTGTTGGCCACACCCGGTTTGCCGAGCACCCAATCCCCGGGCGAAATCACGTGGTCAGCCGGATGATGGGGATTGAGGTAAGCGGCCGAGTTGCCGGGCGGCGTTAAACTCTGGACCAGGGTGGGCACGCTCGGATGGCCGGTCCAGGTCAACCAGCCAAAGTGTCCGGGCTGGCGGCCTTCCCATATATCCGGCAACACCGCGCCCACTTCTGCGGTCCGCAGAGCTTGGCTGGGCAAGGCAATCGGATAGAGCTCGCAGGGCTGGCCTTGCAGGGAAAAACAATGAAGTAATCCGATCAGGACGATCTCCAGCCGACACCGAGTCCGCGTCTTTTCTGAAAAAAAGAACCCACACCCGCCACCTTCCGGCAATTTTTTCATCCACACCTTTCCGGCGCCACGGTTCCAAGGAGGCCCACAGCGCCACTCCTGGTTTGTTCTGCTTGTTACTGTTTTGTGATTTGTTTTCCGGCTCGGACAGCGTTCTGAACCGTCGGCAGAATAATTGCAAGCAAAAATTCAAAAAATGTTCCTCGGCGCGCTCCTCAAATCCGCGCGCGACATCATGCGCCAGGACAAGGGACTCCATGGCGACCTCGTTCGCCTGCTGTCATGCGATCGTGGAGCCGGCCTTGCAGGCCCGGGGGGATTGTTTTGTTGTTCCGCTCCCTGGGACCCCGCTACGCGTCAGGCCAGGCTTTAACGTGACGGGCATTCAGCCCGGCAACCTGTCAGGGCTGAAGGCCCGCAATTTGATAGCCCAGGCTGAAGGCCCGGGTAATCCGCCCCCACAAATCTCTCCAGCCCTGTAAGAGCCTGTTTTAAAATTCCGTGGGGTCCTATTTTCTCGGAAATGGCTGTCTGGCAAGGCGCGATTCGCCCCTGATCGAAATCAACTCCGGGTGCGCCCGCATCAAGGAAGAACTGCTCAAGGCGTTCAACCTCCACACCATCGTCCGCCTGCCCAACGGCGTGTTTGCACCCTCCCGAGAACCTCGACTGGAAACCGGTGTGCGCACTGCAGAAGCACTGGACCGCGGCTCTGTGAGCCGCAAAGCATTCGCGCATTCTGAACCGCTGCGGCTGAGGACAGCCACGCTCCGGTCTAACTCAGTCGTTACTTCTTCTCGGGAGCCGGCGGCGGTGGCGGGAGTTTTGTTTCCGGATTAGGAGCAGTTTCCTCTTGGCCGGCCTTGGGCTTGGCGTCCGCTTTCTCCGGGGCCGGCTTAGCTTCTTCTTTCTTCAAGGGCGGCGGCAGAGGCGGCAGCGGGCGTGGCGCCGGGGCCTCTTTCTTCACGGCAGGTTCTGCTTTCTTTTCCACAGCATCCGCTGGGGCCGGCTCGGCTGGTTTGTCGGTCTTGGCTTCTTCTTTTTTCTCAGCGAGCAAATCTTTGCGCTCCTTCAAGACCGGGTCCACCGTCCATTTGCCGACCAGATACGTCCATTTCTCGCAGGCTTTTTCCTGTTTCAGCTTCTCCTCCAACCGCTGGACTTTGTCCTTGAATTCCTTGTCGAGCGTCTCCTTGTCTTCAGGCTTCTCGTCCTTGCCCGGCGTCCGCTCTTTCGGGATGTTGGCCGCCACCGACACCTTCAAGTGGTAATTGTCGTCGCCTGTTTTCTTGCCGATCTTAACCGTATAGACAAAATCCTCGAACGTTTCCAATTGGGCCACCATTGGATTGTCCATTCCGGTCTCCTCGGATTTGGCCTCGGGCGAAAGGACATCGGAGAAGCTGGGCGAGGAGAGCGCATAGCCAACGCCACTGGCCTTGGAGGCGTCCAGAGCTTCGCCTTCTTTGGTCTCAGCCAGCTTGAATTCGCCTGACTCGGTTTCCCGGGAGAGTTTCCAGGAATTGGTGGCATTCGTGTGGGTGACCGAAACGGAGCGAATCTTTTCCACCTTGAAGAAGTCTTTGTTCAACCACGCTTCGGGCTTGGGCTCGATGCTGGACAGGGCATCGGAAATGACCCAGACCTTGGGCTGGCTCTCGACCACCATGATGTAGCGGCCGACCGGATAGTCCCCGCCGCCGAAGGGGGAGGAGCCTTGAGATTCGCGGACATATTTCTTGCCCAGCAAGAGGGATTTGATGGCCTTGCCGGATTTGTCCGCGAACTCGACGAGCGTGCCGGAATTGGTTCCTTTGTCCGGCATGAGCAGTTCCAGGCGGGCGAATTGCGACGGGCCGATTTTGACGCTTTGCACGGTTTTCAATTCCCAGACTTTGCGGAGGAACTCGCTGACTTCCTGAAAATTGGCCGGGTAATCCTGGCGTTCGCGCACTTTCCAAACCTCGTCTGTCTTGACCAGATCGAGCTGGTTGGTCCCCTGTTTAATGGTCAGCCGCGCCACGTCGTTGAGGGGGAAATTGGGGACCAGTTTCTGGCCGGTGACGGCATCTTTGGAGACATAAGATTCCTTCCGGGCCTTGTAAAAGTGCAGACCCGCGCCGCCCAGCACTATTCCCGCAAAAAGCAGTATGGTCAGTTGTTTTCGGTTCATTTTGCCGCAGTCTTTTTACGTTTTATCATCGCCAGGGAAAGGCCCGTAATCGTGACCAGAATAGGCATTCCCGCTATGTTCACCCATTTGAGCCGGTTTTCCAGAGAATCGATTTCGCGCCGGAGGTTTTTGCGAACCTGCTTCAGCTCCTTCTTTGCCTCGCCTTGTTTCTGCTGGAATTTCTGAATCTCAGCTTGCTGCTCGGGTGAAAGAATAAACCGCTGCCCCTTCTCCTTGCTCTTCTGCAATTCGTTCAAACGGGTCTGCGTATCGGACAAGCCCTTCTCCAGGTCCTTGATTTTGCTGCGATATCTCTCTTCGGCTTCCGCCTGCATTTTCTTCACCAGGGTGAAAGGCCGGTTCATGGTCGCCCGGCTGCGCACGCTGATCAGGTTGCTGTCGCCCGCCAATTGTTCGACGAGGTTCTGCACCAGATTCAGATTGCCATTGCGCGGAAAAACCATTTTCTGGCCGAAGATTTCCTGCACTTGAGCCGCAAATTGGTCATACAGAAGGTCCGTGTCGCCCACTAAAACGACCACGCTTTCGGCACTGGATTCTTTGAGCGACGGCGTCGTATCGGCCGCTTTTTCCTTTTCCTCCTTCTTGTCGTCTTCCTTGTCGGCAGCGGTGTCTTTGGGCTTGCCGTCCGGGAAAGCGGTCTTGAACTTGCCAGCCAAGCGGATGGCCAGAGCCTGCTCTTTGCCCGAAGGCGAGAAATCTTTGGCGATCTGTTCGCCGGAAAACTCGGCCATGAATTTCTCGATCAACTGCGAATTGGCGGTGGTATGCAGCAGCACGGTCTTCTTCAATCCATCGGCAGGCGTCCCCGCAAACACTCCGGAAAACGGCACCAGCAGGTTGTCGATTTGACTGGTGACCACGTCGTTCGTGTTGACCGCTTCGGCGGTAAGCGAAAGCACGGCGGGAGCGGCTTCGGCGCGCTGCCCGCGATTGATATGAGTGACGAAGACCATGTCCGCCGCCACTTTGTTTTGATCAAATTCAACGCCCCAGGCCTTGAGCAGCTTGTCCAGCGTGGAACCGCCGGACGCCGCGGCCTGCATCGGATTCATTTGGGGGTTGCTCCGGCTGTCCACCACGGAAAGCGGATCGAGGAAGGCCACCATCTTGCCGCCGCGCAGGATGAACTGGTCAATGGCATATTGCGCCTTGTCGGAAATGGCCTTGGGATGCACCACAACGAGGATTTTGATATCGTCGTCGATTTTGTCCGTGCTCATCTGCACTTCCTTGACCGTGAAATCGCGTTTCAGCTCATTGACGAAAATCCAGGGGTCTTGCCGGCCCTGGCCCATGCGCATCATCATGGGATTGAACTCGCCAAAGACCTGGAGAGCGCTCATCACGCCCACGACCGGCTTTTCCGTGTGCATGACGTTGGCCAGGCCGCGCGTAATATCGTACTCCAGCAGCCGCTCCCGGCGCGGGTCCAGATAAGGCAGAGCGACCTTGGCGTCGAGCATGCTGATGGCCAGACCGATGTAAAGCTTGTCGCCCAGGTTGACCGCCTGGCCCTCGATGCCATCCAGGCTGGCTGAATCCTCGGCATCCGAATCGGGCTGCGGATCGAATTTCTTGATCTCGATATTGGCTTTGGCCGCCTTTTTGTACTCGTTGAGCAAGTCTTCGACTCGCTGCGCGTAAGTCTTAAGCTCCACCGGCATGTCTTTGCTCTGGGTGCAGTAAAAGCGGATTTCCACCGGCGTATCGAGCTTCTTCAAAATGGCCCGCGTGCCGTCCGACAGCGTGTAGAGTTTCTCGGCCGTCAAATCAATCCGCCGGGCCGCCACGCTCGTGATCACGTAAACCGCCATCAGAATCAGGAACATGATCCCGACTCCGATGGTGGAGAACAGATAGACTTCAAAATTTTTATTCTTGGTTGTCATCGTCGTTCTGCGAGAAGTTGAGGTTCTCTAACTGCAGGTCCATCCTAACCCGCCCGGTGCCCGCGGATAATGACGCTGGTGGTGAAGAGGGAGAAACCGATCACCGCGAGAAAAAAGACTACATCGCGCGAATCAATCACCCCGCGTTGAAATCCCTCGAAGTGCGTCATCACACTGAACGAGGCCACGGCTTCCTTCAGCCCCGGGTTTTCGGAGATTTGATCCAAGAGCCGGGTGACCGGCGGCCAGCCTGCCAGGATCAGGAACAGGCAAATCACCACCGAAAGGATGAAGCTGATGACTTGGTTCCGAGTCACGGCCGAGGTCATGCAACTGATCGCCAAGTAGCTGCCCGCCAGCAGCATACTTCCCACGTAACCGGCAAAAACCACTCCGTTATCCGGGCTGCCCAAATAGTTCACGGTCAAAACAACGGGGAACGTCAGGCACAAGGCCAGACCCAGAAATAGCCACGACGCCACGAACTTCCCCACGATGGCCTGCCAGGCCGTGATCGGCATCGTCAGCAGCAATTCCATCGTTCCCAACCGCCGTTCCTCCGACCAAAGCCGCATCCCCACCGCCGGCACCAGGAACAAATACAGCCAGGGATGCCAGAGGAAAAAGGAAATCAGCGAGGCCTCGCCGCGTTCAAAGAATCCTCCCGCCATGAACGTAAAGAATCCAATCAGCAGAAGAAAGATGACGATGAAGACGTAAGCCACAGGCGAGGCGAAATACCCCGTCAATTCCCGCTTGGCAATGGTTTTTATGTGAGATACTGCGTTCATTTCCGTTCCCCCTGCGCTGTTTCCGGCAATGTGATGCTGCGGAAGACCTCATCCAGCCGGCCTTCCTCCGTGTGCAACTCCTCCAATCGCCATTTTTCCCTCGCGGCCAGATCGGCCATCGTGCGAGCCAACTCGCCGTTGACGGCGCTGGGCTGCGGAAAAACCCGGGCTTGCACGGCAAACGAGTCTTCCTTAAGGATCAAGGTCTTGCGAACCGTGGGCAATTGCGCCAGTTTTTGCTTCACCTCCGACCCCGGCACTCCGCCCACCCGCAAGAGCACCGCGCCGGCCACGTCGGACTTTTGCTTGAGTTCCTGCGGCGTGCCGTTGGCGACGATCTGGCCCCGGTCGATGATGATGGCCCGAGTGCAGGCCGCTTCCACCTCTTCCAGAATGTGGGTGGAAAAAACGATGGCCTTTTTCTCGCCCATCCGGCGAATCAAGGTGCGCACCTCATGTTTTTGATTCGGGTCCAAGCCATCGGTGGGCTCATCCATAATCAACACGTCCGGATCGTGAATGATGGATTGCGCGAAACAGGTGCGATGGCGGTAGCCTTTCGACAAGGTCTCGATGCTCTGATGAAGCACCGTTTCCAGAAAGCACATTTCCACCACCCGGTTGACCGCCTTTTTCTTCTCTTCGCCGCTCAAGCCGCGCAGTTCCGCCGCAAAGCCCAGAAAGCCATAGACGGTCATGTCGTTGTAGGCCGGCGCGTTTTCCGGCAGGTAGCCGATCAGGCGTTTGGCCGGAAGTGGATTCTCCACCATGTCAAAGCCGCCCACCGTCACCCGGCCGGCCGAAGGCGGAATAAAGCCGGTGATCATCCGCATGGACGTCGATTTGCCGGCGCCGTTCGGCCCCAGGAAGCCGAGCACTTCGCCTCGTTCCACCGAAAACGAGACGCCATTGACGGCCAGCTTCGAGCCAAAGGCCTTTGTTAAATTCTCAACTTTTATCATTCCAATTCTCCGTTCGCGATTAGCAAGCCTGCATCAGACCAGAGGCAGCCGTTAATTGTAAATCAGATTCTCATTAAATTCTACGCTTACGTATTTTCTTATTTTCATACCCATTTTCTTACACCATTTGTCAAGCGATTTTGCCATCTTGGACAACTCCCTAAAAAAATGTTCAAAAAATCCGGTGCCTGGAGGACGGTCTAAAAGGCTGCTGGCGCGCCACTCATCTCAGCACCCATCGCATGTCCTTAAACCTGAACGCCACCTTCTCGGATCCGCCGCTGCAACCGATTCTTACTGATGTAATTTGCTCCAAATCAAGGCGTTCGTTGGCATCAGGCTTTGACCAGCCCTGGCCAAAAACGGCCTCGGCCAGAAACACTACAGCTTTCATCGTCTGGTCCGCGCTGGGTTGGACTGAAAACTCCACCGCGTAACTGCTCCCGTTTTGCTCATCAAAGACCGCCCGAAACTGCCCGTTCCCCTCCAGCAAACTGAAACTAAAGCTCAAAGCGACGGTTCCGCTGGGAGGCCGTTCGCCTGCGCCCAAACTGAAAGTTGGATAAACCCACCGATCGGCTCCCAGAGGCTCAGCCTGAACCACCAGACCGGCATCAGTGTTTGTCAAAACCAGCCTTCCGTTTCCGGCAATACTCGGTTGCCAGCGCTTGGCCTCATTCGCCTCAGGTATGGCCACCGAATTCTGATTCGACACTTTGAATGGCTCTGGCATCACTCGCATCGAAAGAACGGCCCGGCCCGCGCTGCCAAAGTCTCCTTCAATCCTGAGCTTTTCCACAAGCTGGGCCGTGGTCCCGCGGCAATTAACGGTCAAGCCCAGTTCCTTTCTTTCTTGTGGCGCCAACTCGACTTGGTCGGGAAATGTGATCTTCCAACCTTGGGGCCCGGTCACGCGCAACCGGCCGCGCGCGGCTTCCGCATGAAAATTGTAGAGATAAACAGGAATCGTCTCTGCTTTCTCCGAGGAAATGCGATAGGCCGACTTGCTCAGACTGACCTTTTCCTCAGGCCAAAGCGCCTGCAAAACTACCGGCGACGCCTCGCCCTCCAGCCAAGGAGCAGGCTTGGGCGGCGTGTTGAGCAACATTTTTCTTGCGGTTCCTTCAGGCAAAAGAGCGAATAGCGGCGCGCTCGTTAGTGACAAAGAAACCGAGCCTTCCCGCTTCCGGCCAAGATGATCCAGGACCGCTTGGGGCACTACCGGCAACGGCATCGTCGCTTCTCCGCTCGTGGTCCATCCCACCAATACCTCGCGGGCCCGGCCATCCGGCTCGGCTCGGAAGAGGAAAGCACGCACGGTTTCATGGGTCGATTTGCATTGGCCCAGGGGCTTGGCATTGGCCAGCAAGCGGCCCACTGCCGCCAGCGCTACAAAGGCCGGCCTCGGAGTCAGATCGGGCCGCACAATGCCAAACTGGGTCTGACCCTCGGAATAGTGCGGAAGCAAGAAATAAAATGTCGCCGAAGCGCCTTCGTGCAAAGAACTTGCGAAGGTTTGTGCCACACGCTCTGATTGCAGCCGTAAGTCAGCCTCAGTTGGCTCCTTCAGTTTGTCATCGCCGGCCCACTTGACCGGCAAGCTGCATTCCGTGACCCAGAGGGGCCGTCCGCCGGATACCGCGCGAAAATCGGCGTACAGCTTCGGATACTGGTCGAACGGTGCGTAATGATGGAGGTTGAAGGTGTCGAAATAAGGCCAGGCTTCGTTCTCGTGCAAGTCGGCCAATTGTAGTTGGTTGTGCAAAGCAAAAACGTTCCAACAAGCGATGACATTGGAATGGCCGGCTTTCAATCCCAGGAAAGCCGCTTTCTGCATGGCCGCCATTTCGCTGCCTGTATGCCCGCCAAACATGGGAATGTCGGCCTCGTTCCACGGCTCGAACGCTCGCACCTGGCCCTTCCAACGCGCGGCCATCTCGCGATAAAACCGGTAGGCATCCCGGAGATCCAGAGGAAACCTCTTTTGGGTCGGATTCGCCCAAGCCGGGGAATAGTGGTTGACTTGGAGCACCTGCAATCCGGCGCGCGACTCCGCGAGCGCAGAGGCATCATAGCGATTCGTGCGCCCAAATTCGCCCCGGCGCGGCTCCATTTCGGCCCAGTTCAATCGGTCCCGCACCCAATTCACCCCCGCCAGCGCACTGAGATTGGCCACCGCCTCCATTTTTTCCGCCGGATAAAACCAGGACATGGCGACATCCATGGCGATCGGTGAGGTCAACGGTATCGGCGCCTGCAAAGGAGCAACCACGCCGACGGAAACCCGATTGGTCTGCCCTGCCTGCATCAGCCGGTAAAACCCGACCGGCAAACGCCCCAAAGCCGCCTTTCCTTCCTTGGCCGCAACCTCAGCAACAGCTTGGCCATCGTAATCAAGAACGCTCCAGATCGCGCTTCCGCCAAGCAGCGGAACAACGATTTCCTCGCCTCCCAAAAAGATGTTTCCTGGATGGTGCGGAAGCGGTTTTGGAGCCGTTCGCTGGATGTTCTGAGCGGAGACAATTCCAGCCCAATCTCCGAGGAGAACGGCGAGCAGAATAGGATAGAAAGTCCGCCTCAATTGTGTTCTGCAGTCAATCCAGCCGTTCGCGTCCGGCGTAACCGGTGTGCAGGTCATGCCAATACTCGATGTCCTCATCATCTTTTTCCCAGCAGAGGAAAACTTCCTTGCCGCCAACAAAAGCGGGAAAATCAATCAAGCCCCTCTCCAGGTCTTTGACCTGGATTTCGCGCGTTTGGAATTTGAGGAGCAACCCTTTGATCTCACCCAGGCATTTGACCCAGCGGTTGACCAGGTCGCCGCCCAAATCATCGCCCAGGCCCAGGAGGCGGGTGAGGCGTTCATCGAATTTCTCCAGCTTGCGGCGCTGTTCATTGAGCTCTTCCAGCCATTGGCGGACCTGGGGCAAAAGCGCGCGCGCCTCCTCGCGGGTGTAATGCTTGCTGAATTGAAACGGCATAAGCTCAAGGCCGCGACTGGCCCGCAGCCGGCAGTGAGTCGAGCTTCTTTTGCACTTTCTCGTTCTTCTCGACCTTCAAGGATTTGCGCCAAGCCTCTCCGGCCTGGTCCATTTGTTTGAGGTCCGCATACACATCGCCCAAATGATCGTAGATGGTCGGGTCCGGTTTCTCGATATGTTCGATGGCTTTGAGCAGGTAGCCCAAGGCTTCTTTCGGTTGGTTCAGTTTGAAGAGGACCCAGCCCATGCTGTCAAGGAAGGCGGCGTTTTTCGGTTCCAACTGCACGGCTTTCTCGATCAAAGTGCGCGCTTGCTCAAGCTTCATGCCCTTCTCCGCCCACATGTATCCGAGATAATTCATTGCCTCGGCATAATTGGGAGCGAGTTCGAGGCATTTTTGAAAATACTTCTCCGCCTGTTCCAGGTCGCCGCTGCGCTCATAAGCCGAGCCAACCTGGTAATAGAAATGGTGATTCAATCGGCCCGGGTCCGTGGCTTTGGCCACCACTTCGGCAGAGGTGATGTAGGCATTGCCTTCGCCGTATTTCTTGAGTTGGATGTGAGCAAGGCCGGTGTAAAACTCAAGCACGAAATTCAATTTGAATTTGGCCCGGGCTTGTTCCAGGCGGGCCAGAGCCTCCTCCGGTTTTTTCAAGATCAGTTTCAGCTCTGCCAGCGCGTAGTAAAGCTGTTCCCGGCCCGGATCCAAGCGCAGCGCGGTCTCAAAATACTCGGTGGCCTGATCGAGTTTTTTCTCTTCCGCCGCGAGGCTGCCCAGGAAGAAATAAGTCTGGGGATCGGTCGGGTTTTCGCGCCGGATGGCCTCCAATTGCTGCGAGGCCTGCTCTTTCTTTCCGGCGCGCAGATAAATGTTGGCCAGCTTTTCCCGGATCGCAGGGAATTCGGGATACTCCTTCAGCAACTGCAGGTAAACCTGCTCGGCCTTGCCCGATTCGCCTGCCATGACATAGCCATCAGCCAGTTTGGCCAGGGTGTGGACATTTTTTGGTTCCAGCTTGGCGGCCCGGTCCAGCGCCGTCAGGACGCGCGGTTTCACAATCTCGCCGCTGAACAGCGGCAAGCGGCCAAACTTGGAGAACATCTCGGCCAGGCCGATGAGAAACTCGGCATTGACGGAACTCTGGCGGGCGGCTTCGTCCAGGACTTGCAGGGCCTCGTTGGTCCGGCTGTTCTGCAAATAAAGCTGCGCCAGATTTTGGTAGGCCGCCAAGCCCCGAGGCATCTTCTTGATGGCGGCTCGATTGGCGGCAATCGCCAGGTCGCTTTTCCCGGCTTGCGCATAAGCCAGAGCCAGCCAGGCATCGACCATGCCCGTGGCTTCAGGCTGCGCCACCGCCTTGGTGAGCACTTCGATGGCCCGGCCGCTTTTCTGGCTTTGGACCAGGCGGCGGGCCACTTCCAGAACCAGTGGTTCGTAACCGGGATTAGCCAGCGCGGATTGCCAATACTCCTCCAGGGCCTGCTCCGGCTTTTCATTCAGGTCGTAAACCAGCCCCGTAGCGAAGTGCGCGTGGGCCTGCACCCGCTTCTCCAGAGCTTCATCCACCGACAACGGGTCTTTGGCCGCACGCCGTGACTTGGCGGGAGCTGGCTGCGCAGATTTCCCCTGGGCTACGGAGCGCGACGGCATCGCGCAGCCGCAGCAGAGCACGCCGCCGAGAGCGAGCGCTGTTATCCATCGATGAAAAGGAAGCTTCATGAATGCAAGGCTGGCCGCCGCCCCATGCAGAACCCGCTGGGCGAGTTTGGCGCGGCTCAAACAGAGAAACCGGCTGGGAAACCGCCAAGCCTATTTCTGCCAGGTGCGCTTCTTGTGGCGATTGGCCCGCAATTGCTTGCGGCGCTTGTGTTTATTGATCTTTGATTTGCGTCGTTTTTTCAGTGATCCCATATAATGTTCTCAATATACCACTTTGTTGAGCGGATACTCAATAATGCCTTCTGCGCCGGCGGCCTTCAATTGCGGAATTAACTCCCGGACAATGTGTTCGTCAATGATCGTTTCCACGGCCACCCATCCAGGCTGGCTCAAGTTGGAAATCGTCGGATTCCGCAAAGCCGGCAGACTCTGCAACAGCTTGGCTAGGTTCTTTTCCGCGATGTTCATCTTGAGGCCGACTTTGGCCTCCGCTTCCAAAGCTCCCTTCAGCAGCAGCGCCAGCGTCTCGATCTTTTTGCGTTTCCACTGGTCTTTCCAGGCCGTGTGGTTGGCGATCAGACGCGGCGTGGAAGAGAGCAGCGTCTCGACAATGCGCAACTTGTTGGCCCGGAGCGAGGAGCCTGTCTCAGTCAACTCCACAATCGCATCCACCAATTCGTGCGCCTTCATTTCTGTGGCGCCCCAGGAAAACTCGACTTCCGCCTTCACACCCTGCCGGCGCAAGAACTGTTTGGTCAGGTTGACGACTTCGGTCGCGATCCGTTTGCCTTGCAGGTCTTTGACCGATTGAATGGGCGAATCTTCGGGCACCGCCAGGACCCAGCGCGCCGGCTGCCGGGTGGCTTTGCTGAACAGAGATTCTCCGACTTCATGGACCTTGGAGCCGTTCTCCTGAATCCAGTCATGGCCGGTAATGCCGCAATCCAGGTAACCATGCTCAACATAGCGGCTGATTTCCTGCGCGCGAATGAGGCGCACTTCCAACTCTTCATCATCCACGTAAGGAATATAGGACCGGCTGCTGACCTGGATATTAAAGCCAGCCTTGGCCATCTTTTCGATCGTGGCCTCCTGCAAGCTGCCCTTCGGCAGGCCAAACCGCAATGTCCGTTTATTCTCCATAGTTCAATAACTGCTGCTCTTGCCTTAGACTGAGACGGACGGGCCGGTCAGAAGGCATCGGCGTCCTTGGAATTGGACTTCTCCCCGGGCGATGGCTGCAATGATTTCCGGATAGAGGATTCTTTCCGCCTCCTGAATGCGCGCATGCAGAGTGGCGGGGGTGTCTCCGTTCAGAACAGGGACCGTTTTTTGGCCCAGAATCGGGCCGGTATCAATCCCTTGGTCAGCAAAATGGACGGTGCATCCGGTGACTTTCACGCCGTAGTCCAGCGCCTGCTTCCAGGCTTCCAGGCCGGGAAAGGAGGGCAACAAAGCCGGGTGAATATTGACCACGCGCTGGGGATAGGTTCGCAGGAATTCGCCCTTCAAAATCCTCATGAAACCGGCCAGCACCACCCAATCGACCTCCGCCTTCTGCAAGGCCCCGATGTAACCGCGCTCCGCCTCTTCGTCCAGCTTGGTTCGAAATTTACCCGGCGGAATGTACTGCGCCGGAATGTTGCGTTCGCGCGCCCGCGCCAAAATTCCGGCCTCCGGCACATCACTCAAGACAAGGGCGATTCCCATGGGCGAATCCGCTCGGGCGCACGCCTCCGCGATGGCCACCATGTTCGAGCCTTTGCCTGAACCCAGCACTCCCAAACGAAATTTTCTGTCATTGCTCACGCGCTACTCTTGCTAACAGAAAGCCGTTTCAAGACAAGAAGAAAGCCGGCTTGTGTCGTGTAGTTTTCAAAGCAGGAATTTTCTGCAGTTGGGTCAGTTTGCGGAAATGGTCATGATCGTCCCGGTAATTGTCGTAAGCCTTCTTGAAGGGTTGCAGCGCTTGGTAGAACAGGTTCCGGGCGGTGATTCTCAACACATCCATCAGCCGCTTGCACGGGCTGTCCATTTTCACCATCTGGGCCTGGATCATGGCTTCGTCGGCGAATCGGATTGGGGGACACCAGCCTTTGAGCACGTTCTGCTCTCCGGTGTAGTGCTTGGTGTGGGGATCGAAGCAGAAGTCGCAGAGACTTTACAGACCGCGGCCAAGGCGGTGGCAAAGACCAATACTCCCGCGTGATCGCACCAGTAATTGGCGTCGGCGGGATCCTTGGGAAAAAAGGGAGTTGAGTGTGCCGTGTTTGCCGGCGGCGGCGCCAAGGCCTGGTCATGAAGGCCTTTTGTCCGTATCGATGCTGTTAAGAAGGGGAGCGCGGGGCGGGACGCCCGCGGTTTTCGGCGTCCCGCCGAAAACATTCCGCCGCCGAGGCCGGACACTGTTTGGGGAAACGGCTACCGCAGTGGAACCGGTCGGCGCGACGCCGACGGGTGCGACCGGGACGGTCGTGCTCCCCAATCCCAACGGGTCAGGGATGCCACTGGGCAGGGGACGGACTGGGAGGGCGTTGACACAGAGTCGGAAGTCAGACAACTCGTAAGATGGTCCCAGACGACCGACCCGCTTCCACAATCAGGCCAGGGTGATCCTGGGAAAAAACTTTTCAGCCGTGGCACACGTCGCGCGGCTCAACTCTTCCAGCGAGCATTGTTTGACCTGTGCGACGGTCTGGGCAATCTCCTGCACATTGGCCGGTTCACAGCGTTTGCCGCGATAGGGCATCGGTGCCAGGAAGGGACAGTCTGTTTCCAACATGAACTGGTCAAGCGGCGTGGCGGCGAGCACCTCGCGCACGTTTTGCGCATTTTTGAAGGTGACAATGCCGGTAAAACTGACCAGCGATCCCATGGCCAAAATGCGTTGCAGGGCCGCCCCATCATTGGTGAAACAATGAAAAACACCGCGAATTCGGCCGGCAAATGGCGCCAGTTGTGAGAGCGCGTCTTCCAGCGAATCGCGCTGATGAATGACCGCGTTCAAGCCGGATTCGGCGGCAATTTCCAGTTGTTGCCGAAAAATCGACGCCTGCTTCTGTTTGTACCGTTCGTCATCGGCGGCTGTGCCTTCCGCTTTCTTGCTGGGCAAGCGGTGATAATCCAAGCCCGTTTCACCAATGGCCACCACTTTGGGATGCCGCGCCAGTTCGCGCAAGGCGGGGCGCAAGTTATCCGGAGCTTCCGCCGCATGGGACGGGTGCCATCCCACCGCCGCATAAAGGCAAGGATATTGTTCGCTCAGCCGGATAGCGCGGAGGCTGCTTTCCAGATCGGTGCCGATGCAAATCATTTTCACAATGCCCGCCGCTTGCGCCCGCTCGATGACTTGCAGAAAATCGTCGGCGTAATCCGGGTAATCCAGATGCGCATGGGTGTCGTAAAACAATGCCATAATCTTGGCCGAAGCATAACCGCCCGGCGGCAAAGGCAAAGACACTTTTCCCGAGCGTTTTTGCCCGCGCGTCCCCGCTCCAGGGCTCTGCCCAGGTTAGGGCGGATTCTTGAACCAGGGTAACGTCTTTGCACTGCGGCGGATCGAAC
>ERZ1292640.2200-Hain-H43-02um-R1-2200-length-15756-cov-10_pt1 | contig 15756 bp, 15 predicted proteins | sample MGYA00564404_ERZ1292640 | MGnify/ENA primary metagenome ERZ1292640 (study PRJEB36523, sample SAMEA6512636) | groundwater metagenome | collected 2019-01-08 | study: AquaDiva: Metagenomics assemblies of 32 groundwater samples
GCCGCGCCCAGGCCGATGGTGACGGCGCCGCCGGTCACCAGCACCAGGTAGAGCAGGGTATTGGCCAGCGACTTGCGAAACACCGGGTCGCTCCACAACTCGGTGTAATTGGCGAGCCCGATCCAGTTCAGCGTGGCGGCGCCGAACTGCCAGTCGGTCAGTGACATCACGGCGACGGTGGCAACCGGTATCAGCAACAGGGCGATGAGCAAGATCGTCGCCGGCGAAAGCAGCAGCCAGGTCGTGAGGGGATGGACGCGCATGGTTCGTTACCCGGACCGTTCAGGCCGCCGCGTCCAGCAACACCGGCTGCGGCTGAAAAGCCAGCCGCTGGCCGTCGGCCGCGAAGACATGGATCTGATCGAGCGACACCCAGGTCCGCAGGGTCTCGCCTACGTGGAGATCCGGGTGGCTGCTGTGCAGGCAGAAGACGCAGCTTTGCTCGGACAGGGCCAATTGCACGGTGACGATCAACTCGGCGCCGGTGTACTCCACACCGGTGATGCGGCCGTGGATTTCCAGCCCGTTGGCAGCGGCCAGTGCACCCGTCTGCGGCCGAAAGCCGATCTGGCACGCGCCGCCGTCCTGCCCCTGCGGCACATGGCCGATCTGCCGGCCCAGCGCCCACACGCTATGGCCCCTGATTTCGCCCGGCAGCAGGTTGATGCGCGGCGCCCCCACGAAACGGGCCACTTCGACGTGGGCCGGCTGGTTGTAGATTTCGTCGGGTGTGCCGAGTTGCAGGACGCGGCCTTCGCGCATGACGGCCACGCGGTCCGACATGGACATGGCCTCGTGCTGGTCATGCGTCACGTAGATGAAGGTCACGCCAAGCTGGTCGTGCAACTGGCGGATCTCGGTCCGCAGGGCCTGGCGCAGATTGGCGTCGAGGTTGGACAAGGGCTCGTCGAACAGGAACACCGACGGATGACGCACCATGGCGCGCGCCAGGGCCACGCGCTGGCGTTGCCCGCCCGACAGCTGCGCCGGCTTGCGCTCCCACAGGCCATCCATGCCCAGGCTCTGCGCCACCTTGCGTGCACTGGTTTCGGCCTCGGCATGCTTTCGTCGCACGGCAGGCGACAGCCAGCGCATGCCGGGCAGGCGCTGCCAGAAATTCAGGCCGCGCATCAGCAAGGGCGTGCAGATGTTCTCGCCCACCGTCATGTGCGGGTACAGGGCGTAGGACTGGAACACCATGGCGCAGTCGCGCTGACTGGGCGACAGTTGCAGCAGGTCGCGCTCGCCCAGGCGGATCGCGCCGGCATCGGGCTGTTCCAGGCCGGCGATCAGGCGCAGCAGGGTGGACTTGCCGCAGCCGGAAGAACCGAGCAAGGTCAGGAATTCGCCGTCGCGCACAGTCAGGTCCAACCCCTTGAGCACCTGGGTGCTGCCGAACTGCTTGGTCAATCCCTTGATCTGGATATCAGGCATGACAGGCCTCCTTGTGGGCGGACAGGCGCGCAAGCACCCATGGCGTGAACTGGTCGTAGGCATCGAAGCCCATGACCTGGGGCAGCAGATCCGCCGGCTGGCCGGCATAGCCCGCCAGATGGGCAGCAAAACGAACCTGCGCGGCTTGGGCACAGCGTGCGTCCATGACGGAGTCACCCACGAACAGCACCTGCGAAGGCGGCAGTTCCAGCTGCCGGAGCACTTGCAGCAGCGGGTCGGCAGCAGGCTTTGGCAACGGTGCATCGCCGAGTCCGACGATGGCATCGAAGCTGACGGTGAGGGCGTTGGATGCCAGCAGGGTCTCGGTGGAGCCGCGGTCGCGGTTGGTGCAGATACCCAGCTTGAGACCTTGCGTCTTCAAAGCGCCCAGCGTCTCGGACACGTGCGCAAACAGTGGCGCCGTTGCCAGCCAGCGCTGCGTGTAATGGGCCAGGTAGTCCTCTTCAAGCTGCGCGGCCTGCTGGGCGTCCGGCGGGGATGGCTGCAGAACCAGCGCTTGGCGGAACATGGGGCGCAGACCCTCGCTGAGCGCGGAGCGCAGGTGTGCCATCGGCACTTCGCGCAAACCGGCTTGGGTCAGCACGTCGTTGGCAGCGGCGGCCAATGAGGGCAGGGTGTCGACCAGCGTGCCATCGATGTCGAAAATCACCGCTCGAATATGATCATTCTTGTTCATATTTGCCATACTACGAACAAGAAGTGTCATTTTTATGACTCAAGCTGAGCTTATAGTGCAAGCACCTCCCGTTTGCTTTTGATGCTGCGCATGCTTGCGCTCGCCCCCCCTCAACACATGCTCAAAGCCGCCCGCCACAAGGAAATCGTTGCCCTGGTTCAGGGCGGCGGTGTTGTTGAAGTCAATGCCCTGGCCCAGCGCTTCCAGACCTCCCCCATCACGATCCGGCGCGACCTGATCGAGCTGCAGGAGCGTGGCCTGCTGGAGCGCACGCGCGGCGGCGCCGTCTCGGGCGAGGTGATTGCGGAAGGCTGGGCGCGCTACGAAAGCATCAGTTATGCCGAGCGCGAACGGGAGCAATCCCGCGAAAAACGTGCCATCGCGGAACTGGCCGCACAACTGGTGTCGGATGGCGACTGCATCCTGGTCAACGGTGGCACCACCTCGCGCCACCTGGCCGAAGCCTTGCGCGGCCACCAGAACCTGCACGTCGTCACCAACGGCTTGACGGTGGCGATGGAGTTCGCCCGCAGCCAGAATGCGGCGGTCTATCTGCTGCCGGGCATGGTGGATTTCAAGAAGATGGCTTCGGTCAGCCGGCCGGCGCCCGGGACTTTCGACGATATTTCCGTGCGGGCCGCTTTCCTGGGCGTGCACGGCATTTCTCCGACCGGCGGCATCGGCATGCTGTCGCCGGAAGAAGCCGCCATGAACCGCGCCTTCATCGACGCCGCACAGACCGTGAACGTGCTGGTCGATTCATCGAAATTCAACTCGCAGGCGATCTTCCGCATCTGTGAAATGGACCGGGTGACGCGCGTCGTGACCGATACAGGCATCGCGCCCGCGACACGTCAGGCACTGGAATCCCAGGGCATCGAAGTGTTGCTGGCTGACCCGGAAGAGACCGCCTAGCTTCGCGCCTGCGCAGGCGTTGCTGCGTTCCTGCATGCCATGGCCTACGATGCCGCCATGGCCCAACCCCTCATCCTGTTCGGCGCCTTCGACCGCCACAACTTTGGCGATCTGCTGTTTCCGCACGTTGCCTCCGCCCTGCTCCAGGGCCGGGAGCTGGTGTTCGCCGGTCTGGCGCGTCGCGACCTGCGCGCCCAGGGCGGCCATGCGGTGCAGGCGCTGGCGCAACTGGCGGCCGACTGGGGCCCACGCCCGGCCACGCTGATCCACGTCGGCGGCGAAATCCTCACCTGCAGCGCCTGGCAGGCCGCCGTCATGCTGTTGCCGCCCGAGGAGGTGCAGCCCACCCTGGCCTATCTGGCGACCCGGCCGCAGGAGAAAGCCGCCTGGGTGCGCCGCATGCTGGGCAGCGCCGCATTGGCGCCCTACACCTTGTCGCGCCCCCTGTTTCCCGCTCTGACGCGGGTGGTCTACAGCGCTGTGGGCGGCGTCCACCTGAACGAGAGTGAGACCGCCCTGCGTGCCGAGGTGCTGGCCAACTTGCAGGCGGCAGATGCGGTAAGCGTGCGCGATGTGCAGACGCAGGCGCAGCTGCTTGAGGCCGGCATCGCGTCTCATCTGCTGCCCGACCCCGCCGTGATGGTGGCCGAGCTCTTCGGCACACAGATACGCCAACGCGCGGTGGACGGCGACGTCGCGCAACTCATGCGCGCCTTCCCGCAGGGTTACCTCGCGGTGCAGTTCAGTGCCGACTTCGGCGACGATGCGACGCTGGTGCAGATCGCCCGCCAGCTCGACCACGTCGCGGCCAGTACCGGACTCGGCGTGGCGCTGTTTCGTGCCGGCGCAGCCCCTTGGCATGACGATCTGGCCAGCCTGCAGCGCGTGGCCGCCCGCATGCAGGCGCCGACGGTGCGGGTGGCCGAATCGCTCAACCTCTGGGACATCTGCGCCCTGATCGCCCACAGCCGCGGCTACTGCGGCAGCAGCCTGCACGGCCGCATCGTGGCGATGGCCTACGCGCTGCCGCGCGTCAACCTGCGCGCCACCGCCACCGCCGCCGAGCAGCCCAGCAAGCAGGCGGCGTTTGCCGCGACCTGGGAAGAGGCCCCTGTCCCCGGCACGGTGGCGGTGAACGATCTCGCAAGCGCAATCCAGCAAGCTCTGGCGCTGGACCCGGCCCGGCTGCAGCGCACGGCGCGGCAGCTGGTCATCGAGTATCGACAGGGCTTCGCAGCGCTGAGCGCCGCGGGTTGAAACAGCCGTAGCACCGCAAGGCCGCGGCGCCCCGGTCGCTCGCACGAGCGGGGATCAGAGGGTGCTGCGATCCATTCCCAGCATGGGCATCGGCGCAGCAGCCCCCGCCGCGGCGGCTGCTTCCGAAGGTGCCGCCGCAGATGCGCCGCCCAGATGGAAGATGCTGACGACCTGCTCCAGGTGGCCCGCCTGGTCCTGCAAGGCCTGTGCTGCCGACGTTGCCTCTTCGACCAGTGCGGCATTCTTGTGGGTGACGCTTTCCATCTCACCAATCGCATCGTTCACCCGGCCGATCCCCTTGGTCTGTTCGGCGCTGGCGGCGGCGATCTCGCCCATGATGTCGGTGACGTGCTTGATGCTGGCCACGATGTCGTTCATGGTGGCGCCTGCCCGGTGCACCTGTGAACTGCCCTCGCCGACTTTTTCAACCGAGTCGTCGATCAGGACCTTGATTTCCTTGGCGGCATCGGCCGAACGCTTGGCCAGGCTGCGCACCTCACCGGCCACCACGGCAAAACCGCGGCCTTGCTCACCGGCACGGGCCGCCTCCACCGCAGCGTTCAGGGCCAGGATGTTGGTCTGGAAGGCAATGCCGTCGATCACGCTGATGATGTCGGCGATCTTCTTGGACGAGGCATTGATCGACTCCATGGTGTTGACCACCTGGGACACGACCGCCCCGCCTTTGACGGCCACCTCCGACGCCGACAGGGCGAGCTGGTTGGCCTTGCGCGCATTGTCGGCATTCTGGCTGACCGCATCGGTCAGCTCCTGCATCGAAGAGGCGGTTTTCTCCAGCGCACCGGCCTGCAATTCGGTCCGCGCCGACAGATCGGCATTCCCCTCGGCAATGCCGCGGGAGGCGTTGAAGATGGTGTCCGTGCCGTTGCGCACCTGGCTGACGATCCGCACCAGGCTTTCGTTCATCTCTTTCAGCGCCTGCTGCAGCAGGCCCATCTCGTTGTGGGAGTTGACCTCGATCTTCTGGGTCAGATCACCGGCCGCGATGCCACGCGCCACGCCCACGCCGGACTCCAGCGGCCGGGTGACGAATTTGCGGATGAAGGGGTAGATGATCAGCAGCACCGGAATGCAGGTGATGAGGGCCGCCAGGACCGATTTCATCTGCTGCTCGGCCAGGCCCTCATTGACCTGGTCCAGCGAGACTTTCATGCTGACCACGCCGAGCACCGTGTTTTCAGGCACCTGGTGGCACATCATGCAGTCTTTGCCCAGGTAATTCTTGCTCGCCAGGGCCGGGCGGACGGCGCGCAAATACTCGCCCTTGCTGTCGGACTCGACCCAGAAGCCTTCCTTGCCGGTCTGCAGCACATTTTTCTCGTGTTCGTCCGGCGCGCTCGCATCCTTGGCTGTCCCGGGGCCAAAGGCCTTGATGACACTGTCGCCCCGAAGCACGCGAACATCACGGATGGAGCCCAGTTGCTTGACCTGGTCAAGCAACACGTCGCGCTGGGCGATGGTGCCGGTCACCATCATGCCGGTGAGTCCCGCCATGGTGGCGTCATGCATGCTGAGCGAAAAATCGCGCGCCTGCTTCAGGGCCGCCTCACGGTAGACATAGCCTTGCCAGACGATCACGCCCGCCCAGACAACGAGCAGGGACACCCCGATGGTGAGCAGGAGTTGAACCCAAATTTTGAATCTGGCAGCACGCAAGGTATCCCCCTTTGGAACAGGTCGTCACAACAAAACGCCCTGGAGAATACCCCTACTTATCTCATGGCTACCTGACCTAAGTCAAAAACCGGCGCGAAGTGGGGCCGCCATGGCGTGCGGCCGCACCGCACCCTGCGCCACGCGACTAGGCATGCGGCATTCGCCCGCCGGCCGGGGCCCAGTTTTCCCACGCGACATCCTGCAGGCACACCATGGCGTGCTCCGGATCGAACCCCGCCGCCCCCAGACGCGCGGCAATGCCCTGCACGAGCTGGCGCTTGATCTTCACGCTGCGCCCCGCACCGAGCAGGATCTCGATCAGCATGAAGTCCGCGGTTCTGGGTGTCGCCGCATCCGGGAAGGTGGGGTCGAACTGAAAACTCGACGCATCCAGCTCCAGCAGACGCAGGAAGCGATCCTGGGGGCTCACGCCGATATCGACCAGCGCACCGTGCACCGCATCCAGCGCCTTCTGCTTGAACTCTGGCGATTTCTTCCCTTGCACAGTGATGGTGACGATGGGCATGGTGGGGGCCTTTGAAAGGTGACTCGAAAACCGTCAATGAAGCGTTGGCAGCGCGAGCGGCTGGCCTGTCACAAACAGACCTGCCCCTCTGCGCCAGGCCCATTGAATCACGCGGATGCTACGTTTTCAATAGCTTGTTGCGCATATTTCACAAGGGCCAGAGACCAATTCAGCCAATGAAAGTGGGGCAATGGCTAGCGCAACAGGGCCAACGTCCGCTCGTCATGCTCGCCGTCAAAGTACTGGTCGAGCACCTGCTGGAACACCGGTGCCTTCGCATCCACGGTCGCAAACAGGGTGGCGCAGGACTTGAGCTTCATGGCATCGATCGGCCCCAGGATGTCCTGCGCACGCAAGCCGCGCTGCGCCAGCAGCAGCGCCATGCAGTGCTTCAGGCGCGCACCCAGCACCGGGTGCTGCAGATAGTCCTGCGCTTCCTGCCGTGAAGCAATGCCGTAGTGCTGCGCCGTGGCGCTGTGCCCCAGGCCGCGCAGCTGCGGAAAGATGAACCACATCCAGTGGCTTTGTTTGCAGCCGGCCTGCAGCTCAGTGCAGGCCTGCTCGTAGACCGGGGCCTGCGCATCGAGGAAGCGTTGCAGGCGGTCCATGGTGCGGTGTGCCGTCAGGTGGCGGGCGCTTCGCGGCGGCCGGCGCCGTCGAACAGGTCGAGGCAACGCTCGAACCAGGCGTGCACCACGTCGTCCTCCGCCAGCAAGGGGAACGGGCTGCTGACGCGCGCCCACTGGAAACCACCGAAGGCCAGGTAGTCGGCGTAGCCAGGTTGTTCGCCGCTGACGAACGGGCCGTGGCCGAGCGACAGGCGCATGGGCTGCAGCGACTTGCGGAAGGCGTCGACGCGCTCCTCGCGGCCGGCCTGCAAGGCCTCCAGCGTCTGCTTGTACATCTTCTCGCGCGAGGCGCGGAAGTAGGGCTGGTCGGCCGGGTCCAGGCTGTCGTGCAGGTCGCGCAGGATCAGGCGTGCGATGCCGCCGTGGAGGGTGGTCTGCACCCAGTACTGGAAGAACTTGAGCACCTGGCCGTCGGTGCCGGGCGCGATCAGGCGCGGTGTCTGCGGGAAGGTTTCGTCCAGGTAGCGCACGATGTCCCAGCTGTCGGTCACGAGCTTGCCCTTGTGCGACAGGGTGGGAATGGTCAGCTTGTCGCCACCGGCATTGATGCTGGGAATATCGCCGAACAGCACATCGCGCACCTCGTAGGCCAGGCCCTTGTGGGCGAGTGCCATGCGCACGCGCCAGGAGTTGGGGCTGAAGTGGGTCTTGCGGCCATTCACCAGGTCGTAGAGGATCATGCGCGGGGTCTCCGGTGGTTATTCTTGGTGGGCCAGCAGGCTGCGGCGGGCGAACCATGCCAGGCAGATGGCCAGGAAAGCTCCCAGCACGTACTGGTAGGGCAGGTTGATGGCAAAGCCCATCTTGTCGGTCAGCAGCACATACAGGCAGTAGCCGCCAAACAGCGCCACACCGCGCATCAGCCAGCTCTGCGGCCGCAGGTGCCGCTCAGGAATGCGGGCGGCCAGCCAGGCGCCGGTGAGGCCGCTGAACATACCGGCCACTGCGCCCACCGAGGCGTCGGCCGGCCAGTGCGCCCCCACCGCCACGCGCGAGCAGGCCACGCCGAGGGCCAGCGCGAACAGCCAGAGCAGGCGCCGGCGCCCCTGCGGCGCCAGTGAGAAGTAGATGGCGCTGGCCGCGGCGAACGCGGTGAGACTGTGGCCGGACGGCATGGCCGCAATGAAGAGCGGCTCGCCGATGACGTTGATGCCCTGCGGCCCCAGCACTTCGAGCGGGCGCGGGTTGTCGGCCATCATCTTGCCCACGCGCGTCAAGGCCCCGGCCAGCGGCGCGGCGCACAGCCACGACAGGATGACGCGCGGCGCACGCCACAGGGCGGGCGCGGTCACCGCATACACCGCCCAGCCGGTGCCGAACAGCGAGAGCAGCGACCAGACGATGTCCGGCAGCACGGCGAACTGGCGGTTCAGAAAGTAAAACACGTCGGGCTCATAGAGGCCGAGCCACAGCGGCGCCGTCACGGCGGCCACCAACAGGGGCAAGCCCCAGTGCCAGGGAGCGATACGAGGTGCGACGGGGAGGGAGTCTGAAGTCATCGAATCAAAAGGGTTGGTGGCGCAACGGCCCCTCAGGGTTCGCCAAGCCGGCGCGGCACCGGGCGACCACCCCAACCGGTGCAATGGTAGAAGCTGAAGCGCGCCACCGGCCGGCCGGCACGCGCCACGGCAAAAGTGTCCAGCGGCTCGCAGCGCTGGAACCGGCCCTCGCCCACCGGCAAGCGGTAGGCCATCTGCGACCAGTCCAGCAGCACGGCATCCGCCCCCAGCGGCAGTTCGCCGGACCACAAGCTGAACTGGTCGAAGCCGGGGGCGATCACGTGCACCGGCAGCGGCCGCGCGTACCAGGCCAGACGGCTGGCCAGGGTCCAGTTCTGCACCACCAGACGGGGCGTTTGCTGCTCGCGCGCCAACTGCAGCGCCTTCGCGCCGGCGGCATCCCAGCCATAAAAGTCGGTGAAGGGGTTGACGGTCTCGGCTTCCACAGCGCCCGGTCCCCCGCCCTCCAGCCAGGTCGGCCCGGCCGTCAGCATCAGCACATAGAGCACCAGGGTAAAGAAGGCTTGCACACCACCCAGCACCCAGATCAGACGCTTGCGGCCCGCCGACCACAACGCCGCCAGGCCGACGCCGGCAAAGGGCGCCAGTGCCACCCAGGCCGGTGCCGTCCAGTGCGGCAGGCTGGAGCCACCGCCTGAGAGATAGGCCAGCACCGCCAAGGGCAGGGCAAAGAAGCTCAGCAGCCAGGCCTGCGGCCGCTGCAGACCGGCACCACCCAGCGCCCGGCGGCGCAGACCGAACGTGCCCCAGACCAGCAACGGGTAGAGCAGCACTTGTGCCAGCAGGAAGCCGGCCAGCGGCTGCCACTGCCACTGGCTGCCAGCGCCGTGGTGCAGTTGATAGGCAAATGAAATCCAGCTGTTCTGCGCGTTCCAGATGAAGACCGGCAGCACCAGCACCACGGCCAGGCCCAGCGCCAGCCAGGGCGCCGGCCGGCGCAAGAGCTTCCCGCCGTGGGCGGCGAGCAGACAGGCGGCCACCGGCAGGGCCGCAAAGATGGCGGTGTACTTGGCCAGCCCGGCCAGTCCCAGCAGAGCGCCGAGCAGCAGCCAGGCGGACAGGCGCTGCGCCTCGGCCGCATCCAGCAGGCGCAAGGTCTGCCACAGGATGGCGGCGGTGAAGAACATCAAGAGCGTGTCGGGCAGCAGGCCGATGCCCAGCACGTGCAGCACCGGCGCCAGGCTGTAGGCCAGCACCGCCCACAGGCCGGCATCGGCGCTGGCCGCTGTGGTGCCCACCGATAGCAGCCCCTGCAGGCGCCGTGCCATGCTGAAAACGAACAGTGCGGTGGCCAGCCACAGCGCCTCGGGCAACAGGCGCAGCACGCCGTCGGGCGCGCCCAGCACCACCAGCGGCCACTGCACCCAGCCCACCAGCGGCGGGTGGTCGTAGTAGCTCAGCGCCGGGTGCGCGGCGTACAGCGCGTAGTGCGCTTCGTCAGCAGTCAGCCCCAGCACCCAGCCCAGGCCGACATGCACCAGGGCGTGGCCCAGCAGCAGGGCCAACAGAACAGGCGGCAGACGGGAAGAGGAGTGGACAGGCACAGGGAAGGGCTCGCGGCGCAGACAGGAAAGAGCGACGAGCGCCAAGTCTAAACGAGGCGCTGATCCAGCCCCGTCCCCAAGGACTAAACTGGCCGCATGTCCGCACCCCACGCTGCCGCCATCGATCCCAGCCGCTGCCCGCTGTGCGGTCAGCCCAACCGCTGCGCCATGGAGGTGCAGCGCGAGACCGGTGTGGCGCAGCCGCCCTGCTGGTGTACCGGCGTCAGCTTTGATGCCGCACTGCTGGCGCGCGTGCCCGCGGATGTGCAGCAGCGTGCCTGCATCTGCCACGCCTGCGCGCTGGCTCAACCGAAGAATTAGCGCCGCCTACCTGGCGCCGTCGATGATCCAGCGCATCAGCAGCTCGCATTCATGCGGGCTGATGCGTTCATGCGCCGCGATGTGGCCGAACAGGCTGCCTTCACGCAGCTTGTCGGCCAGCTTGCGCGGCGCATCGGCTTGGCCATGGTATCGGGCATAGTCGGCCGCCAAGTCGGCAAAGGGGGGCGCACTGCGGCGCGGCGGTTCGCCATGGCAGCCGTAGCAGCCTTTTTCCAGCGCCAGTTGTGCGTTGGCGGACGCCGACTGGCACGCGATGGCCAGACCAGGGACCAGCAGCAGACGGCAGAGCGGGGCAATTCGGCGCCTCATGACGAGCCCATCTTGCCATGCGTGCGACCGCCGGCACAAGGCGACCGCCACGGACCTGACGGCAGGGGCGGCCTGCTAGCATCAGGGTTCCGGCAGCCGACACCGAAACCCCTATGACCCGCACGCACGAAGAACAGCGACAGGCCCTACGCTCCACCTGGGTCAGCGTCTGGGTCAATATTGTTCTGGCCAGCGCGCAGGTGGCGATCGGCTTCTTCGCCCGCTCGCAGGCGCTGATCGCCGACGGCATCCACTCCCTGTCCGATCTGGTGGCCGATGGCGTGGTGCTGTTTGCCGCGCGCCACTCGCACGCTGCCGCTGACGACACCCATCAGTACGGCCACGCCCGTTTCGAAACCGCGGCTTCGCTGGCGATCGGCCTGATCCTGCTGGCGACCGGCATGGGCATGGTGTGGAGCGCCGGCGTGCGCCTGCATGCCGGCCAAGGCATGGATGCGGTACACCCGATTGCACTGGCCGCGGCGGCCCTGACCCTGCTGGCCAAGGAAGGGCTGTTCCGCTACATGCGCCGCATCGGCGAGCGCCTCAAGTCCTCGCTGCTGATCGCCAACGCCTGGCATGCGCGTGCCGACGCCGCTTCCTCGCTGGTGGTGGCGGTGGGCATCGGCGCCAACCTGCTGGGTTACCACGGCATGGATGCGGTGGCGGCCATCATCGTCGGCTTCATGATCGCCAAGGCCGGCTGGAACTTCTCGGTCGAGGCCTTCCACGGCCTGACCGACCATGCACTCGACCCGGAGGAGATCGAGCGCATCCGCCAATCCATCCAGTCGGTCGATGGCGTGCTGGACCTGCATGGCCTGCGCACCCGGCGCATGGGCGACTGGGCGGTGATCGACGTGCACGTGGAGGTGGACGCGCACCTCTCGGTCTCGGAGGGGCACTACATCGCCGAAAAGATCAGTGCGCTGGTGAAGGACGCGCACCGCGTGGCCGAGTGCACGGTCCACATCGACCCCGGCCAGGTGCGCCGGCTGGCGCAGGTGCTGGCCCTGCCGCCGCGCGCCCAGGTGCAAGCGCTGGTGCAGCAAGTGCTGCCGGTACCGGCGACGCTGCGCCTGCACTACCTGGACGGCGGACTGGAAATCGAGGCCGAGCTGCAAGGCGCCGTTCCACCGGATGAACTGGCACGGCTGGAACAGGCCATGCACGACACCTTGTGCCGCATCACGCGCGTGGGCCGCATCACCCTGCGCTGCACCTTACCTCAAGCCACCCCATGAAGTACCCCGCCACCCTGGCCGAAATGCAGGCGCACTACGGCGAGCGCTACCGCTGGCTGCTGCTGTTGGCGGTGATGGTCGGCACCATGGCCGCCATCATGTCGTCCACCATCGTGAACGTGGCCATTCCCGACATGAGCCACCATTTCTCACTGGGGCAGGAACGCGCCCACTGGGTCAGCTCCGGCTTCATGGTGGCGTCGACCGTGTCGATGTTGACCACGCCCTGGCTGCTGAGCAGCTTCGGCTACCGCCAGACCTACGTGATCTCGACGCTGATGCTGCTGGCCGGCGGCGTGGGCGGCGGCCTGGCCAACCACTTCGGTCTGGTGCTGGCCGCGCGCGTGGTCGAGGGCCTGGCCGCCGGCATCGTGCAGCCGATTCCGGCCATCATCATCATCCGCGCCTTCGAACCGCACGAACGCGGCCGCGCCGGCGGCATCTTCGGCATGGGCGTGGTGCTGGCCCCCGCGCTGGGGCCGAGCATCGGCGGCCTGCTGGTGGAGTGGTTCGGCTGGCGCTCGATCTTTTTCATGGTGGCGCCGTTTTGCCTCGCCGCGCTCTGGCTGGCCTATCGTTATGTGCCGGTGAATGCGCCCGGTGGCGTGGCCCCGGATCGCCGTAATTCACGGCTGGACTGGCAGGGCCTGCTGCTGTGCACCGTGGGCACGTTGTGCCTGCTCAATGGCCTGGTCCAGTTGCACAGCAGCGCGCATACCGCCGCCTTCGTGCTGTTGGGCGCGGCGCTGGCGTCCGTGCTGGGCTTCGTCTGGTGGCAAAAGCGCCAGGCACGCCACGCCGGCACGCCGCTGATGCACATGGACCTGTTCAAGCACCGGCCGTTTGCCATGGGCAGCCTGGTGGCCTTCATCTACGGCACGGCGCTGTTCGGCTCCACCTACCTGCTGCCGCTCTACATCCAGATGGGGCAAGGCCTGTCGGCGGCGCTGGTCGGCACCATCATGCTGCCGGCCGGCCTGGTGCTGGCGGTCACGATTCCGCTGGCCGGCCGCCTGTCCGACCGCGTCCCCATCCACCTGATGATCAGCGTCGGCATCCTGCTGCTGGCGGCCTCCTTTGCGCTGATGGCCACCATCGAACTGCAGGCGGCGCTCTGGGTGCTGGTGACCTGGACCATCCTGGGACGCATCGGGCTGGGTTTCATCCTGCCCTCGCTCAACAACGGCGCCATGCAGGGGCTGGAGCACCGCCTGATCTCGCAGGCCTCCAGCACCATCAACTTCCTGCGCATGCTCGGCGGCGCCGCCGGCGTGAGCCTGTGCGGCATCATCCTGCAGTGGCGCATGGCCGCCCACGGCGCCGAAGCGGCCACGGCCCAGCCCAGCGCGGCGCGGCTGGCCGCCTTCGACGAAACCTTCGTCCTGCTGGCGCTGGTGTGCGCCCTGGCCGTGCTGGCGGCCTGGCGCCTGCGGCAGCCCCCCAGGGACGACAAGGAGTAAGTACCATGTGCCAACTGCTGGGCATGAACTGCAATGTGCCGACCGACGTGATGTTCAGCTTTGCCGGCTTCGCCGAGCGCGGCGGCAACACCGACCACCATGGCGACGGCTGGGGTATCGCCTTCTTCGAGGACAAGGGGCTGCGCCACTTCGTCGACCACCAGTCGGCCTGCGCCTCGCCGGTGGCCGAGCTGATCCGGCACTACCCGATCAAGAGCCGCAACGTCATCGCCCACATCCGCAAGGCGACGCAGGGCGCGGTGACGCTGGAGAATTGCCACCCCTTCGTGCGCGAGCTGTGGGGCCGCTACTGGGTGTTCGCGCACAACGGCGACCTGAAGAACTTTGCGCCGCGCCTGCACGGCAGCTTCCGCCCGGTCGGCAACACCGACAGCGAACAGGCCTTCTGCTGGCTGCTGCAGGAGCTGGCCAAGTCGCATGCCGACGTGCCCAGCGTCGAGGAGCTGACGCTGACCCTGCGCGAGCTGGTGCCGCAGATTGCGCAGCACGGCACCTTCAACTTCCTGCTCAGCAATGGTGAGGCGCTGTGGGCCCACGCCTCCACCGCCCTGTACCACGTGGTGCGACAGCACCCCTTCGGCAGTGCCACGCTGCGCGACGAGGATCTGAGCGTCGACTTTGCCGAACACGCCGCGCCGGGCGACCGGGTGGCGGTGGTGGTCACCGCACCGCTGACCACCGATGAGGTGTGGATACCCTTTGCTCCCGGCGAGCTGCGGGTGTTCGTTGATGGTGCGCCCTTGGCCTCAAGCGCCTAAGGCCTGCTCCAGTGCATCGGCGAACATCGCCGCCACGTCGAAACCCATCTGGTCGGTGATTTCCTGGAAACAGGTCGGGCTGGTGACGTTGATCTCGGTCAGGCAGTCGCCGATCACGTCCAGCCCCACCAGCAACAGGCCGCGCGCCGCCAGCACCGGGCCGATGGCTTCGGCAATCTCGCGGTCGCGCACGCTCAAAGGCTGGGCCACCCCCTTGCCGCCGGCCGCCAGATTGCCGCGCACTTCGCCCCCTTGCGGGATGCGCGCCAGGCAATAGGGCGCCGGCTTGCCGCCGATCACCAGCACGCGCTTGTCGCCCTGGGCGATGGCCGGCAGGAATTTCTGCACCATCACGGTCTGTGCCCCATCGCGGTTGAGCGTCTCGGTGATGGCGCCGAGATTGAGGCCGTCGTCGCGCACGCGGAAGATGCCCATGCCGCCCATGCCGTCGAGCGGCTTCAAGATGATGTCGCGGTGCTCGGCGTGGAAGGCGCGGATGGCCTGGGCATCGCGCGTGACCAGCGTCGGGCCGATGAACTGCGGAAACTCCAGGATGGCGAGCTTTTCCGGGTGGTCGCGCAGGGCACGCGGCTTGTTGAAGACATGCGCGCCTTCACGCTCGGCCTGCTCCAGCAGGTGGGTCGCGTAGAAATACTCACTGTCGAAGGGCGGGTCCTTGCGCATGAGGACGGCATCGAAGTCGCGCAAGGCGGCCAGCCGCTGCAAGGGCGGCTCGGGTGTTTCATGGAACCAGCGCTCCTCGTGGCCGGTCAGGGTGATGTGCCGCACATGGGCCTGCACGCCGGTGGCGGCCTGCCAGGCCAGATGCCGGGGCTCGCAGGCGGCCAGGGCGTGGCCGCGTCGCTGCAGCTCACGCATCATGGCAAACGTGCTGTCCTTGTAGGTCTTGAAACTCTCCAGGGGATCGGCAATGAAAAGAATGTTCATGGGACGCTGCCCTCACAATGATTGTGGTAAGTCCGTATGGGGCCAGCCGCCAAATGGCGGTACCGTAGCGGGCATATTTTGGAGTCTCTCATGAAACGCCGTGATCTTCTGCAAGCCGCCTCCCTGCTGGCGCTGCCCAGCCTGTCTTTCGCCCAGGACAAGTACCCGGGCAAACCCATCACCATCATCTGCCCCTACCCGGCCGGCGGCAACACCGATCAGCGCTCGCGCCAGTTCGGCCGTTTCATGAGCACGGCACTGGGTGTACCCTTCGTGGTGGACAACAAGCCCGGCGCCGGCGGCAACATCGGCACCGAGGCCATCGTGCGCGCCAAGCCCGACGGCTACACCATCGGCATGGGCAACTTCGCGCCGCTGTCGGTCAACCCGACCATGTTCAAGAAAGTCAACTTCGATCCCCTGAAGGATCTGGCGCCGGTCTGCCTGATCGAGCGCGGCCCGCTGGTGCTGATGG
>ERZ1292640.2201-Hain-H43-02um-R1-2201-length-15755-cov-6_pt1 | contig 15755 bp, 14 predicted proteins | sample MGYA00564404_ERZ1292640 | MGnify/ENA primary metagenome ERZ1292640 (study PRJEB36523, sample SAMEA6512636) | groundwater metagenome | collected 2019-01-08 | study: AquaDiva: Metagenomics assemblies of 32 groundwater samples
CAGCAGCGATGAGACATCCATTTTCGCTATGCGGTCGGTTTCCACTGTGTTGATTGGCGTTCAGCCGTGGCGCCTAACAGACGAAATTTTTTATTCTGAGCGTGAGTATTCGCATAAATATCGCCAAACGTTTGCATCTCAAAATCACCAGCACGGCTATTTGCCTCCCTTCTTCAAGAGTTGATAAAATCACAACCAAGTCAGGAGTGCTGTCGATTACGGTGCGTTGGGCGTTTGTTCCACCTGGCCAACCCATTCAAGAACAGGCCGCAATCACGCGGCCTGTTTTCTTTCTGGCGCATGGTGCGAGTCTGGGAGACCGGAGTTCTCGCTGGCCTACTTCGCGGCGCCGTCTTCCCGCAATATGTCGGGGACGTGTAAGCCTATAAATACCAACAGAGAGAGAACGTTTTCAAGTAGCTGTGCCTATCCACAAGTGCCCAAAGCGGCGTGGACTTGCTACTCTGCGTGGGCTCAGTTATGGCTTCAGTGACAGGTTTTAACGCTTGATTCCTGCCAACGCGGTCATGGTTTCCAGCCGATGCGTCCTTCCCCCCGGAGGCATTAAGTTTGCATTGTCATTGGTCTGCTCAACGAAAAACAGACCGGGTTCGTCCTGTGTACCGCGGCCACTGACTGCCCAGTGCCTACAAAAAAATTGTCTGTGTTGCTGCAACCTCCAAGAAAGCTGCCCTTTCTTCTCTGAATCAATAGACGCATGGAGCCATCCGTGGAACGAATCAAAGCATGCGCAGCCAAGCACGTGTCCGTTTAGCCACGCCTCATATTGTTTTGTCCACAAGGAAGATGGCACAGGGGCCTCGCCAGAAATCCAGCCTAACAAACCGTAGGGAACACGCTGGTGTTGATGGTTGTCAAGTTGACTTGGAATTCTGCATCCCTCCCACTGCATACGCCAGCGCACAAATGCCAAGGCAACCGGACAAAATGCGCTGGTCCTCTCCCCTTCTAAATCCCACCACAAGGCCTTCATCGCCAAAGAAACGCAGTGCCGATGGCCTGTTATGACGTGTCTCCCAAGAAAGCGTCGTATCGACCGATAAGTGATCCACGCACGGGCCAAACTGATGTCGTTGAACTGCGTCAATTTTTGGTTCTTGGTTGGCGCATTTGATTCTTGGGCCTGCAAATAATCTGCAAAGTAAGCGACTGGAGCCAGCATATGAAGCTCTTGCTGTCCCCAGGGTCTATCTAAAGTCACACGCGCAAGTACGTCTGAGACAAATTGTTTGAAAGCGGCTGTTCGCCGATAAACATCAGGTTTGCTCAGAACCAGTGGCAAGTAGGGTCGGCCCAATAAGGTGCGGCATGCGTTTATGAGTGTCGGCAATCTGTCAGTAAACCGAACCATTTCAATATGGTCCTGCAGTAGATCTGAGGATCTATCGTCGATGGCTAAAGTGGATCGTGGCTCTCGAATTCCTTTGGCATGATCGAGACCGCAGTGCCAGCAAGAAAAAAGTATCCAACTACGCGTGGCATGTAGTTCGTACGGCACTGTCGCGCCACATCTTGAGCACCCTCGTCTCAGTTCGATTTTGTGAAGAGGACACGTCGTAAAAAAATTAAGTTGGAAGGCTGGCGAGTGATAGCCCCGTTGTGCGCAAAGAGGACACCACACCAAAAACGAACTAGAAAGTTCCGCCGCATTGGGGAACAGATGATTTACAAAAGCTAGTTGGAGCTGCGCCGCATCCAGTTTTAGCAAATTGGACAAGCGCCCCAGCCTCAAGGAATGAGGCGCTCGTAAGTCCACACGCGGAAAGTGCGGTCGACCGCGAGCAGCTTTGACACCTTCGTACGAGTTTCTCTCAACGAACAACTCACACAACTCTCTGTTCGACAAAGCATTGAGAGCACCAAATTTTGCCAAAAGGGAATAAACAGACTCACTGCCGGAATACCATGTCGGACGCCAGCACCAAGTCTTCTCGGACGTGCCTCCATAGTCGACGACGATCTTTGCTGGCTCGGATCTTCTCATGGTCCTATGAGGCGTCATCTGCCGACATGTTCAACAACAGTTCCTCTTCCGCTGCAGCGAACTTAGACTCCTCCACTGCTTGCTTCCAAATTAGTGGCGTAAATTCAAAATCTACAGAGTCTTTACTGATGTCCGTAAGAGCTATTTCTATGGACCGAGCGAAGTAGGTCATGGGAATTTCCAGGGGCGTTCTGAATCCACCTTCGTCGTGAACATTCTGAAATTCCGTCCACAACGCACTGGCTTGATCTTGCAAACGAACCCCACGAGACCATGCTTCGGGAAGAAAGAACCTTGTAAACGTCCATTCGCTTTCGCTTGGAAAGCATGCCGTGTCGTACCCAAGAAGACAGCTGGCGGCATCTTCTACACTGCAGACGCCATGAAACTCAATGTCATCAATCATGAATCGACCAACTATTTGAGTTTGCCGAGCTTCTTTCAAGGCGGATTTTTGATTTTTGAGTTGAGGCTGACCGATCAGAAACGTAATCATGCGATAGCCCTTTTTTTCGAGTTGGTCATGTACCTCGCGCAACCACTCATACTCTTCCATCTGGAGTTTTTGGGCTTCGTCGGCAAAAACGACAAGAAGATTTTGCTTGGAGGCAATCAATAGATCCAAGAGCCTATTGATAAGCCGGATTCGTTTTTGAGGGGTTGTCCCCGAGTCTGGACGATCATGGTCTACCGCTTCAAGCAAAAGTGTGAAGAAAGCACTCTCGCTCGGAATCTTCTTCTTGACGCAGCCAAAGGTGAATGACACGATTCCAGGAAAATCTTGCGACAACAAGATTGAGACGTATCGAGCCGCGTAGGTCTTCCCAAAGCGGGTCATCGCGTAGATGATTGATCCTGGCACTCTGAGTTTGATGCATTTACTGATGCGCGCGTATAGGGCTCCAATTGACGGCGTCGGAACAATGTATTTCTGAGTCATCACTGGATGACTGTTGATTGGTAACGGCCGAACAAACTCCAGGTTCATGAGGCTCTCCTCAGAAGATCACCGTCTTTGTCAAAGAAATTGGAGTCGGTGAAACACGGCGCTTGCGTGTTGAAATACGTTTTGCTTCAGGTGCGTCTGCTGCGACTTGTTCGATCTCCGATATTTTTTTCTTATCAAAAGGACTATCGCCGTGCACGGCATCCATCTCTGCTGCTGCGATACCGGCCCGTGCTTTTGCAACCGAATTGGCGGCCCGTTTGCTTTGTTTTGCTTCTCCTCTTTTGTAGCGAATGAAAACCTCGATTGGGTCATCGTTTGCGCCCCAATGTATTAAGCCCAGTCGCTGGAGGCGAAAGATCTCCTTTCGGAGCCGGATGGAATGCGGTGTCGTTCGCCATTGGCGACTAGCCACCAAGATGCCAAGTTCAGCACCGTCCTCAAAGAAGGCGTGGATCCTCCGAATATCGCGGGCCATGTAATAAATTCGGACTGTCTTGCCTACCAGTTCCGGACGTTGCGCCAAAATGTCAGAGGTGTATCGAACATCTTCGAAGTTGACGTGTGGAACGCTTTTTGCGCCCCGAATAACTTTGATGACAGCCTCCTTCAATAGAAAGAGTTGATGTCGTTTCGTCGCTGGTAGTGTCTGGAGCATGAATTCCGGCTTAGACGTGAGGTATCGCATTGCCTCTAGCGCCGCACGACCACCCAAGCCAGACTGTGTCTCACCATTGCGATTGGCCACGACGACGTATGCCAATTGCTCCAATTCATCTAGGCTTATCAATCTACTCAGGTCTTTACCAACATCGCCAAGCCGGCGAACGTCATCTTTTGGATTTGATCCCAGCGTGCCAGGAACCTGATGAAAGCATTGCTCTATTAGTCCAAAAAAACGCTCCTGATATGACCGATCATTGGGCTCTCCTAGCCTTCCTGCGATCGTCCACGTTCCCAAAACTTTTGTTAGTCGAGTTAATGAATCCGTGGAGAGATGACTTTTTGCTTCGTCGAACTGAAGCCACGACCAGCGGTGATACGCCAGCTCTGGTTGCACTTCCGTGGGAAATCCTCCACCGTTGCGCACTGCTAAGCCAGGAATGGTCAGCGTGACCTTCCGATGTGGAACTATGGCTGCTTGAATGGCTTCCGCGAAATCATCCTTGTTGTATTCCAAGCCAAGTGCGAGGTAATAGCCTAAAGCTGCTTTGGTCAATACGTCAGTGACGACGAGTATCCAGATAAGGTGGAGTTCAATAATCGTCTCCATGCCGAACGGGTCAGGGATCACCAGCGTCAGCCGCACATCGATTTTGTGCCCATCAAACTGAACAACCATGAACGGACGGAGCGCGATAGGCCAAGCTGGCTTTTCATAATCAGGAGAAGCTTCTACCTTCGGCGGGTTGTCTCCCGCTTTCGGATGGGCAGCCTGATGCTCCCGTTCTAGGCGTCGTACGATTCCTTGGAAAGACCGTAAACCTCTGAGGTCCTGATTGAAGGGATACTCTGACAGCGTGACGCCCACGCGTTCGCATTCCTCTAAAAAGTCAGAATGAAGAAGCCGAACGGATCTTTTTACTGCTCGGATTTCGCCCTCGCGTAAAGGCTTTTTTCTGAGTCGAACTGATTTTGAAATCCACTTTTGAAGCGCTGGGTAACACCTCAGGAGCTGCTGCATTGCCCCCGCTGCGCTCGATGTACGTAGCTTGGACGATGCCTTCACAGTCATAACGCGTTCGTATTCCTTCAGGTGCTTTCCTGGAATAAGTCCTCTCAAACCTTGGATCCGCCCATCGGGCGCTTTGCTAACGACGCGATCAAGAAGCCGGTACAGTTGCTTGGGATGGATAGTTGTCTGACGCTGGATGTCCGTCAAGGTCAGGTCTTGCTCTTCTACAAAGAGCCTGAAGGCTTCAAGATTTCTTTGGTAGGTGATTTTTACGGCTGGATTCCCGTCAAAGGCTGAATCGTCGACGCTCGGAAGACTTCCAAAATCAGCCAAGATGTCAGGGATCGAAGCTCGCGTGAAACTGCTAACCCCAAAAACGACAACCCGTGGAGCCTTCATAGCCGCCTCACTTCGGTCATATTGGTCAGGTGCTGCGTTTCAAGTGTTGGACAAACAAGGTTCCCATTGGCAAGCAAGGTAAATACCGCGGCCCTCACGAGCATTTCGTCAAGATCAACCATCTTCTGCTCGATTTCGTTCAGAGTGAACGCCTTGGGCATTTCTTCGGCGCATCGGTCCAGCAACGTTGGTGTTACCTGGCCTTTATGCGCTACCAGGTGTTGGAGGATGCTGGCCCAGTTGTCGTGGCAGACTCGGCGCTTCTCGAAGTCGTCTATCAGAACCTCCTTGAGAACAGCGCGCTCATCGCTCACCCATTTCTTGAATTCGTTATAGGCTCGTTTTTCCTTGCTCAGCTCAAATGCCTCGGCCTGTCTAACGAGAATGTAAAAGGTGGGGATGCCGCCATTCAGAGCCCAAAAGTCGACCTGTCTTTTCGGCTTGATGTCGGGGATGAGTAAGGGGCGCTCGCAGAGCGCCGTGACCTCAAAATCGGACTCCAACTCGATGAATTGGCAAAGCGCTGCTTTTCCATACAGCGTCATCCGCCTGTCAGCTTTCAAGCTGAAGACATCAAAACGGAATGATCCGTATGGACGTTTGACGTCCAGAGGCGTGCTAAATGAAAGAGCCATTCCATTACTTCCGAAGAGATCCGGTAAGTAATAGTCTGGTCTTTTGAATTGTCAAATTCCCTTGCTGAATTTGTGAAGGGATTTTGAACTTAACCTGCTTCAACTCCTTGGTAGGGTTGAGTTTTCTTCGGTGTCGCCATTGAAAACAAGGATTCGCGACTTGGTCAAAAAATCAAAATTTGACAGTTTTCTTTGGAAAATCCGGTGTTTGACATTTTTACTTCTGTTTTTTAGCAAGCAAAAATGTCCTTTAAATTTGTAGTCTCCGAGGAAAACAGCGAATTTTTGATGAGACATTTTCCCTTCGCCGGATGTGTGCGGAAACAGGTTCGCCCCAGGATGGCCAAGCCTGGGCTTCCCTTCGATGTCTGGACGGGCATGGTGACGCGCCCGGTTCAGGGTAAACAGGCCCGATTTCCCCTCCTTATTGCGAAGTTTGAACTGCCCGCGTTTGGGTACAAACGAGTCGAATGAAGGAGCCTGCCATGCAAAACAAACTTCAGCTCGCCAAAGCTTACGCCCGTGCTCATATCGAAGACCCCGCCTGCATCTGCTACGGCGTGCGCGCCGCCATGGCAGACGGCTGCGAACTCTTCAATTTGACGAATGCGGAACTCGTTGAGCTTCACGAATTTGCCTGCGAAGTTGTCGAAGCCCGTGACGCTTGGTCATCTCGTCCCATGTCCAAGAGTCCCTGGCAGATGGGCTCCCCTGACACCGGCGCATTTCTTGGATTGGCCGCACCTTAAGCGCTCAGCCCCAAAGATGGGCCTATCGTCCCAGCCAACCGGCAGGTTGATTGGGGACGTCAGGAAACGCTGAACGTCACCACCGGTACGGAGGCGTCGGCAAATGAGGCCCCCAGTGCAATCTCTCCCCGTCCGTGCAGCACGCATTCCTCGCGTCGGAGCTGCACATCGGTCCCGGGGCCCTCAAAGCGGACCCAGGTGCCGTAGCTGCTGACATCGACCAGGAGGATGCTGCCGTTGCGCCACTCGAGGCGTGCATGCGTTCTGGAAACCCGCGGGTCATTGACGACGAACTCGGAATGGCGGATGCGGCCGATGTGGGCCGGCAGCTCAAACGACTTGAGGGTCTTCCTTTGCTCCAGGCGGAACAGTTCGATCTGGCCGCCCAGCGCATCCCCCATTGCAGCCAACTCCGCCGGGTCCACCTCGGCCTGGCGCGTCAGGAACTCGCTGCTGTCCTCGTCCTGCCATTCCACCCGGTAGACGGTGCACGGTTCGGCCCGGCCGCGCACGGTGATCGGCCCCAGCAGGCGAAAACGCACGCCATCGAGACGGTCGGAATAGTCGAGTTCGGCACTGTTGACCCAGATTTCATGCGCGCCGCATAGATCGTTGAGGCGCGACGCCACGTTGACCGCATCACCGTAGCAGTCGCCATCAACGGTTTCCACCTCGCCGGTGGCAACGCCGACACGGATCGGCATGCGCACGGCCGGTGATTGCTGCGCCAACCGTTTCTGGTGCGCGCGCTGCATGTCCACCACGGCATCGACGGCACTGGAGGCATTGGGAAATACGGCCAACACGCCGTCGCCCAGCGTTTTGACGACGCGCCCACCGTGGGCTGCGAAAACCTCGCTGATCCAGCGCGTGAGTTGGGTGACAGCCTGCGTGGCCTTGGCATTTCCCAGCAGTTCAAAGACTGCCGTGCTGCCTATCAAATCTGTGAATACGACGGTCGTCTGGACACCCATGCGCTGGACTTCTGTTTCCTGTTCAGATTGGGAGTTTAGGGCATAGACCAGAAACCGCCTCAGGACGGCTTGAACTGGAGCGCTTTGTACTCGAGGAATTCCTCGAAGCCGTATTTGCCGTTTTCCCGGCCTATGCCTGACTGCTTGTAGCCGCCAAAGGGTGCATTGGAGTTGAACGGGCCGCCATTGATGTCGACCTGGCCGGTGCGCACGCGCCGCGCCACCGCCACGGCATGGGCTTCGTCGCGGCTCCAGACGCCGCCACCCAGGCCATAGATGGTGTTGTTGGCGATGCGCACCGCCTCGTCTTCGTCTTTGTAGGTAATGACCACCAGCACCGGGCCGAAAATCTCCTCGCGCGCCAGTGTGTCACCCGGCTGCACGCGCAGGATGGTGGGTTGCACGAAATAGCCTTTGTCGAAGGCCGGACGCGCCGGGCCGCCGGCGATCACCTCGGCCTCCTCCTTGATGCCCTGCTCGATAAAACCCAGCACACGGTCGCGCTGGGCTGCGCTCACCAACGGCCCGAGCCGGCTGGCCTCGTCCAGGCTGGGGCCGATGCTGTATTTGGCGATGTTGGCCTGGGCCAGCGCCTTGACTTCCTCCAGCCGGTGCTCCGGCACCAGCATGCGGGTATGGGCCGAGCAGGTCTGGCCGCTGTTAAGCAGGCAGGCCGACAGCGTGCCCTTGACGGCCGCTTCGAAGTCGGCGTCGTCAAGAATGATGCTGGCCGATTTGCCGCCCAGTTCCAGCGCCACTTTCTTGACGCTCTGGCTGGCCAGTTCGGCCACCCGCTTGCCGGCGCGGGTGGATCCGGTGAAGCTCACCATGTCGACTTCCGGGTGGCTGGCCAGTACCTCGCCCACCACCGGACCTGCGCCGTTGACCAGGTTGAAGACGCCGGCCGGCAGCCCGGCTTCGTGGATGATTTCGGCCAGCAGCATGGCATTGACCGGGGCGATTTCGCTCGGTTTGAGCACCACGGTGCAGCCGGCGCCGAGCGCCGCAGCCACCTTGAGCGTGATCTGGTTGAGCGGGAAGTTCCAGGGCGTGATGCAGCCCACTACCCCGATCGGCTCGCGCACCACCAGCGAGTTGCCCACCTTCTCTTCCCATTCGAAAGCGCGCGTGACCTTGGCAAAGTTGGCCCAGTTCCACACCGGGGCGCCCACCTGCACGCTGCGCGCCAGCTTGAGCGGCATGCCGACTTCACGGGCAATGGCCGTGGCCACGTCGTCCATGCGGGCCTTGAGGCCGGCCGAGATCTTGTCCAGGTAGTCGGCCCGCGCCTGCGCCGGGAGGCCGGCCCAGCCCTCGAAGGCGGCCCGCGCTGCCAGCACGGCAGCGGTCGCCTCCGCCGCCGTGCCGGCCGGCACGCTGGCCATCACCTCTTCGGTGCTCGAATCGTGGACAAGAAAGGTTTCCTTGGACTGGGCCGGGACCCATTGGCCGGCAATGTAGTGGGCGTTGAAGGCTTGCATGCGGAGACTGTTTCGTTGAGGACGGAAATTTCTGTTTCAGATACTACTTGATCTGTCCCTGTTAACTTGCTGATTTCTATGCCGATTCCAGTTCGCATCATGGGGTAAACCCTAGTGCATGGCGATGCGCTGCTGACGTAAGGTCTGCCTCTGGCCAAGGGGCATCAATTCAGAAAAGCATATGCATTGGATGGCCGTCAACATCATCAGCAGCATGCAAAACTGGCTCGGCGGGCCACCCTCCGAGGAAGAGCGCCGCGCTGCACAGATCGAGCCCATACGGCAAGCCATGCTGGAGAGCTTCGGCAGCGGCAGCCCTTCAGCGTCGTTCCCTCAGCTCGAGAGTCGCATTCTGCTGGCCGCTGACCTGCAAAGCCTGTGGTACCTGCGCAGTGACCTGATGGCCGCCCTCTCCTCACTGCAAGGCGAGTTCACGGCGCGCCATAACCTTCAGGACATCACCAGCATGTTTGAGGGCTTGCTGCCCAAAAACATGTTTTCCCGCCCAACGCCACGCAGGCACTGAGTTTTCGCGCTCCGCTCCCCTGCTCAGTGCTGGTGGCCCCAGAGCAGCAGGACATCGCGCCCCTGGACGACCAGATCCGTCTTTGCCCCGACCGGCAGCAACACCTTGGTCGGCACGTGTCCGAACGGCAGATTGGTCAGCACCGGTACCTTGAGCTGGCTGCGCAGCCAGTTCACCACGCTTCGCAGCTTGAAGCCCTTGTCGTGCGGCACCAGCTTGAACTCGGTGAACTGACCCAGCACGATCGCCTTCTGCCGGGCCAGCACGCCGGCATGCAGGAGCTGGCTGAGCATGCGCTCGATGCGGTAGGGATGCTCGGCCACATCCTCCAGGAACAGGATGCCGCCCTGGATCTGCGGACAGTACGGCGTACCGACCAGTGCGCACAGCACTGCCAGGTTGCCGCCCCACAGTACGCCGTCCTTGATGGCAAATGAGGCCTCATCGCCCATGCGGCGGGCGTGAAATGCTTCATTGTTCATGGCGGTCGGCAAGGACTCGCGCGGCTGGCGCCAGCCGGTGCCCTCCCCCTGGTCCTGGATCATGTCGTCAAAACAGGCTTCCATGATTTCATCCGGACGACCCTCATCGCCATGGCCGTGACCGTCGGCACCGTCCGCCTGGTCGTTCATGCCGAAGCCTTCGCACAGCGACGGTCCGGCCCAGGTGGGGCTGCCGGTGCGGGCCAGCACGGCCAGCTGGAAGGCAGTGAAATCACTCAGGCCGACGAACTTGGTACCGCGCTCGATGGCCTTGGCCACGGCTTTGTAGGGAATGTGGCCGAGGATGCGCGTCAGCCCGTAACCGCCGCGCGAAATCATGGCGACATCGGCGCCACTGGCGGCGGCACGCTGGATGGCGGCCAGGCGGGTGGCATCGTCACCGGCAAAGCGCTGAAACGAGGACAGCGCAGCTTCATCGACCTCGACCTCGTGCCCCAGGGCCTGCAGCCGTTTCACGCCACGGCGAAAGGCCGCTTTGTCGCGCACGGCGCCGGAGGGGGAGTAGATGTAGATGTGTTTCTTCATAAATCGATCAAGGTCGGGGTTCGATGGTCAGGGCGTGAAGTGGCGCACGGCCGCCTGTGCAATCGGCTCGCCCTGCTCCTGCACGAAATGGCCGGCGTTCTCCAGCAGCAGCGGCTCGGAACAGCCGCGAATGGTGGCCTGCAGCTCGCGCATGACCGGCAAGCCCAGCACCGGGTCCTGGGTGCCGATGGCCATCAGGCTGCGGCCCGGCCACGCGTGGCGCCAGAACTCGCGGGCCTGGCGCGAAATCGCCGCACCGTCGGCGTCTTCGGTCTCCGGCACCATGGGCGGAAAGGCGCGCAAGGCGGCGCGGTGGCCGCGGTCGGGAAAGGGCGCGTTGTAGGCCTCGCATTCGGCCGCCGTCAGCTGCGGGTTACCGCGCTGCAACAGACGGCCGACATCGAAGTCCGGCTTCTTCGCGCACATCTCGCGCCAGGCAAGAAAGCCGGGCGACAAGGGAGCGTCGCCGGTGGCTAGCAGCGTGTTCATCACCAGCAGGCCGCGGTAGCGGCCCGGGTCGGCCATGGGCAGGGTCAGGCCGAGCAGGCCGCCCCAGTCCTGCACCACCAGCACGATGTTCTCAAGGTCCAGCCGCTGCACGAATTCGAGCAGCACCTGACGGTGCCAGCTGAAGCTGTGGGCAGACTCCTTCTTCGGCTTGTCGCTCTTGCCGAAGCCGATCAGGTCCGGCGCCACCACGCGGTGCCCCGCAGCCAGAAAGACCGGAATCATCTTGCGGAAAGAATAGCTCCAGCTCGGGTTGCCGTGCAGGCACAGCCAAGTCAGGTTGGCGTCGGCTGGGCCCTCGTCCAGGTAGTGCAGGCGCAAGCCGGCCAGCGCCGGCAGATCGTTGAGGTAGCAAGCCGGCCAGGGATAACCCGGCAGCTGGCTGAAGCGCGATTCAGGGGTGCGCAGGGCATCCTCGCGCAGCGGCTGGCTGGCACCTCGTGCCTGGCCGCGCTTGTGCTGGAAGAACGTCTGCAGCAAAGCGCTGCACTCCCCGGCCATCACCCCCCCCTCCACCCGGGTCTGGTGGTTGAGTTCCGTTTGCGCAAAGAGATTGACGACCGAACCGGCAGCCCCGGTTTTGGGATCGGCGGCACCGTACACCACGCGCTGCAGCCGCGCATGCAGCATGGCACCGGCACACATGGCGCAAGGCTCCAGCGTGACAAACAGTTCGCAGCCGTCGAGCCGGTAGTTGCCCAGCGCCGCCGCGGCCGCACGCAGGGCCATGATTTCGGCATGCGCGCTCGGGTCATGGCCGCCAATCGGCGCGTTGTGACCAACGCCGATGACCTGCCCGTGCCGCACCACCACGGCCCCGACCGGCACCTCACCGGCCTGCCCGGCCAGATGCGCCTGTTGCAGCGCGAGCGCCATGAACTGCGGGTCCGTCATCCTGGAATCACCTCAATTGCTATCAAATCAATAGCTTTCCGCGCTTTATCTGTAAGGTCAAAGGCCATTTTTCTTATGATTTTTCGCCAATGCCGAGACGGTCCATCCATTCGCCCAGCACGCGCTCATCCTGGTTGCCGGCCGCATAGGCCTGGCGCATCGCGGCGTGTGCCTCGGGGCGGTGCTGGTTGAGCTTGAGCTTGCATTGCAGTTCCGTCACGCGCAACTCGAAGGCCATGATGCCGGCCAGCATCTTGTGCGCATAGTCCTCGCCCAGGCTGCGCCATTGGGCGGCGTAGGCCGGCTCATGGTCGCCGATGAGCTTTTTCAGCAGCCGGTCCTTGGCATCGGCCTCCTCGATCAAGCTGGCCTCCACCTTGCAATGCACGGCCAGGTAGTTCCAGGTCGGCACCCGCTTCAGGTCGGGATAAACGGCGGGTGACAGGTAGGCATGGGGGCCGAGAAAGGTCACCAGCGCCTGCGGCCGGGCCTGCAGGTAGCGCCAGTGGGGGTTGGGCTTGGCCACATGGCCGAGCAGTACCAGCTCATTGCCCTGCTCTTCCACATGCAGCGGCAGATGCGTCACATAGGGGCAGCCGGCATCATCGGTGCTGATCAGACTGGCCAGCGGATAGCCGCGCATCAGTGCCAGTGCGTGGCTGCGATCATCAGACTTGAATTGAGGCGGCAGGTACATGGTGGAGCGAGTGTAGCCCCACAATGAGTGTGCGCAGGCCCTAGTGCAGCGCCGGTTTCTCGCGCGCCAGCAGCCAGTCCTTGAGCTCCGTGGCAGGCAGGGCGTGGGCGTAAAGAAAGCCCTGCGCTTCATGGCAACCCATTGCCTGCAGGGTCTGCGCCTGCTGTTCGTCCTCGACCCCTTCGGCAATGACGGTCATGCCCAGGCTGCGACCCAGCTCCACCACCATGGCAGCGATATGGCCACCCTGGATCTGGCGGCTGAGCTCCCGCACAAACACGCGGTCGATCTTGAGCCGGTCCACCGGCAGCTGACGCAGCTGGCTGAGCGATGAGTAGCCGGTGCCGAAGTCGTCGATGGCAATCGACAGACCCAGCGCCTTGATGGCCGTCAGCGTCTCCAGGATGAAGTCGGCATCTTCCATGGCCACCGACTCGGTGATCTCCAGTTCGAGTCTGGCCGGCTCGATGCCGGTATCCAGCAGGGCCGAGCGGAGCTTGTCGAGAAAGCCCGGGTGGCGGAACTGGATCAGCGACACGTTGACCGACATGCGCAGATCGGCCCAGCCCAGCGCCTGCAGCCGGCCGAGTTCCTGGCAGGCTGTGCGCAGCACCCAGTCCCCCAAGCCCACGATCAGCCCGGATGTTTCGGCCAGCGGGATGAACTGCTCCGGGGGGACGAAACCGCCGTCGCCGTCACGCCAGCGCAACAGGGCCTCCATGCCGACGACACGACCGGTATCAAGGCGTATCTGCGGCTGGTAGACGATGAACAGCTGCTCGTTGTCCGCTGCGGTGCGCAGGCCGCGCAGCAAACGCACCCGCTCGCGGATGTCGAAGCCCATTTCATTGGAGAACACGACGTGGCCGCCGCGACGCTTTTTCTTTGCCCGCTTGAGCGCGATGTTCGCGTCCTTCAGGGCGTCCAGCCCGTCGCCCCTGACATCGCTCAGGCGCACCAGACCGAGCGTGGCGGAAACGACCATGCTGTCGTCCAGGACGGCGAAGGGGTCACGGAACAGGTCGAGGATGCCGGCCGGATCGAGAGCGTCCAGGTTGTCCATCAAACCGAAGGTGTCGCCGCCGATGCGCGCCAGGACGGCAGTACTCCCCAAGTTGCTTCGCAGCCGCTCGGCAACGGCTTGCAGCAAGCGGTCTCCCTGCTGGTGTCCGAGTGCATCGTTGACTTCGGCAAAGTCATCGATGTCGAGGATGGCAATCATCTGGTCGCCGATCTTCTGATGGTGCAATTGCTCATCGATCAGCTTGATGAAGCGGTTGCGGTTGGGCAGGCGCGAGAGCGGGTCATAAAAAGCCAGTTCATCGAGTGCCCGGATCTGCCGGTAGGCACGCAGGGCCGAGGTGATCGTGGCGAAGAGCTTGGTACGGGTGAGCTCTGATTTGGTCTTGTAATCGTTGATGTCGTAATCGTGGATGGTCTCGATTTCCGGCGCCTGCCCCGGCTGCCCGGTCCGCAGGATGATGCGCACCTCAGGCAGGTGGAGTTCTTCGCGGATGGTCCTGACCAGATCGAGGCCGGCGTGTTCGCGTTCCATGACCACGTCGAGCAGCACCACTGCGATATCCTTTTCCTGTTTGAGGATTTCGATGGCTTGCGCAGCCGAGTAGGCATGAAGAAACTCCAGCGACCGATCCATGATGATCACGCCGGAAAGCGCGAAAGTCGTGGCCCGGTGTACATCAGGCTCATCGTCGACGATGAGTAGCCGCCAGGCGGGACGGGTGGGACTCAGATCGTCCTGGCGCTCATCTTCCGCAAACAGCAGTTCGTCTGCATCGCCAGTTGATTCGATGGCATTCAAGTAATGCATGGATTCATTTTGCATGACCGGAATGCCATCGGGCAAGGTCTATTCAGTCGACCGGAACCCATCAGGTGACTGTGCTGCCGGCATCCAACCGGCTTTCCCGCGTCATTTCGCCGCCATGCCGTTCGATGATTTCCTTGACATGGCTCATGCCAAGCCCCGTACCGAAAATCTTTCCCGGGTTATCGGCCGGTAAACCGTTTGCTGACGCGTGTCAGCTGCTCCGGTGCCATGCCGATGCGCCGCCCGCCCCTTTGGGCGCGGCGGCCTCGATCAGGTCCATGGAAACAGCACCGCCTTCGGGTGAATACCTGTAGGCGATAGACAACACATTGCCTGTCACTAGCGTCCGTTTTGAACGATCGGCCTAGAAAAAACGGCCTCGAAAGGCCGTTGGCAACTCACTCCCACTCAATGGTGGCCGGCGGTTTGCTACTGACGTCATAAGTGACGCGGTTGATGCCTCGCACCTCATTGATGATGCGGCCCGACACCTTCTTGAGCAGCGCATAGGGCAGCTCCGCCCAGTCAGCGGTCATGAAATCGCTGGTTTGCACGGCACGCAAGGCCACCACGTAGTCGTAGGTGCGGCCATCGCCCATCACGCCCACGCTCTTGACCGGCAGGAAGACCGTGAAGGCCTGGCTGGTCAGGTCGTACCAGGTCTTGCCGGAGTTCGGCTCGATGGTGGAACGCAATTCCTCAATGAAGATGGCGTCGGCGCGACGCAACAGATCGGCGTAGTCCTTTTTGACTTCACCCAGGATGCGCACCCCCAGGCCGGGGCCCGGGAACGGGTGGCGGTACACCATGTCGTGCGGCAGACCCAAGGCAACGCCGAGCTCGCGCACCTCGTCCTTGAACAGGTCGCGCAGCGGCTCCAGCAGTTTCAGGCCCAACTGTTCGGGCAAGCCGCCCACGTTGTGGTGGCTCTTGATCGTGACAGCCTTCTTGCTCTTGGCACCGCCGGACTCGATGACGTCCGGGTAGATCGTGCCCTGCGCCAGGAAGGTCGCTCCTTTTTTGCTGGCGCCCGAGGCTGTCAGCTTTGCAGCTTCTGCCTTGAAGACATCGACGAACAGGCCGCCGATGATCTTGCGTTTCTGCTCCGGATCGCTCACGCCCGCGAGCTTGCCCAGGAACAGTTCGCTGGCATCGACGCGGATCACCTTGGCGTGCAGCTTGCCGGCGAACATCTCCATCACCATGTCGCCTTCGTTGAGGCGCAGCAGGCCGTGGTCGACGAAGACGCAGGTCAGCTGGTCGCCAATGGCACGATGGATCAGGGCCGCGGCCACGGAGGAATCAACGCCGCCCGAGAGGCCGAGAATCACTTCTTCATTACCTACCTGGGCCCGGATTTTTTCGACCGCTTCAGCCACGTGGTCGCGCATGACCCAGTCCGGGGTGA
>ERZ1292640.2202-Hain-H43-02um-R1-2202-length-15753-cov-12_pt1 | contig 15753 bp, 13 predicted proteins | sample MGYA00564404_ERZ1292640 | MGnify/ENA primary metagenome ERZ1292640 (study PRJEB36523, sample SAMEA6512636) | groundwater metagenome | collected 2019-01-08 | study: AquaDiva: Metagenomics assemblies of 32 groundwater samples
GATGGTTGTGCGTCGCTTTGGCGAGCCGGTCAAGATCGAACAGCACCGCGGATTTATCGGAGCTGGCGACGTTGAATTTATAGCGCTTGAGCTTGCCGCTGACGTAATTCGTCTCGTAGCGCCGGTCCGAGACCGTTTTCACCATGGCATCCGAGACGTGCCCTATGCCCCCAAGCCGCGCCGCTTCGAGCGCCAGCGTTGCCGTCGAGATGTCCACTCCCATCCCGCCAACCATGATCGGAACGAGTTCCTGTCTGCCCAGTCGCAGGCGGAAATCATCCACGCGTTTCATGCATGTCCTTCGACTGGGGCGTTGGCCGAAAATCCATGGCAATTGATCCTGCGGGGCGTGAGCGTCGGCGGATTATACAAGTTCTCGGCGCCCGCTTGTCGCCGCGCCGCTGGAAGTATCGAAGAAAATCCCTGCAACTGCGAAAACCCGGGGAAGTGGCTACAATTAACCATGCGATAATCGGGGGCAACGGCCTGAATATGACGGCAATCAAAACTGTTTTCGTGACCGGCGGCGCGGGCTTCATCGGCTCAGCACTCGTGCGGCTGTTGATCGCCGAGAGCGATTGGCAAGTCGTCAATATCGACAAGCTGACCTACGCCGGAAACCTCGAATCTCTGGCGGGCGTCGTCGACCATTCACGCCATGTATTCAAGCGCACCGATATCGGCGACCGCGCAGCGCTCGACCGTCTGTTCGCCGAGTATCGTCCGGTCGGGGTGATTCATCTGGCGGCTGAATCGCATGTCGATCGCTCGATTGCCAGCCCGGCGGACTTCATCCACACCAATATCGTCGGCACTTACACGTTGCTCGAAGCCGCGCGTGATTACTGGCAGAGCCTGCCTGAATCAGCGCAAGCCGGCTTTCGCTTTCACCATGTCTCTACCGACGAAGTCTTCGGCAGCCTTGGCGATGCCGGTTATTTTTCGGAGGCGACCGCCTATCAGCCCAACTCGCCCTATGCCGCTTCCAAAGCTTCCTCCGACCACCTCGTGCGTGCCTGGCACCACACCTACGGCCTGCCGGCGCTCATCACCAACTGCTCCAACAATTACGGGCCCTGCCAGTTCCCGGAAAAGCTCATCCCGCTGATGATCCTGCGCGCGCTCGAAGGCAAGACGCTGCCGATCTACGGCAACGGCGGCAACGTCCGCGACTGGCTTTACGTGGACGATCACGCGCGTGCGCTCAAGCGTGTCTTCGAAAGCGGGACGATCGGTGAAATCTACTGCATCGGCGGCCACAACGAGCGCACCAACCTCGAAGTCGTCGATGTCCTCTGCGCCCAGCTCGACGAGCTGAGGCCGCGCGCCGGCGGGCGTCCCTATCAGGACCTGAAAACTTTCGTCACCGACCGGCCGGGGCACGACCAACGCTACGCCATCGACGCCGCAAAAATCCAGCGCGAACTCGGCTGGATGCCGCAGGAGACATTCGAGACGGGGATCAGGAAGACCATCGCGTGGTATCTCGCCAACCCGGACTGGGTCGCTCATGTCCAAAGCGGGGAGTACCGGCGGTGGATCGATCAACATTACGGCGCGGCGTCGTGACCCGGATACTCCTGCTGGGCCGTGATGGTCAGCTCGGCTGGGAACTGCAGCGCTCGCTCGCGCCGCTGGGCGAGGTCATCGCGCTCGGCCGCGCGCAGGCGGATCTGGAACAACCCGAAACCCTCAGGGATACCATCCGCAGTAACGCACCTGACCTCGTCGTCAATGCTGCCGCGTACACGGCAGTCGATAAGGCCGAGTCCGAACCCGATCTGGCGCTGCTCGTGAACGGCCACGCCGTGCGGGTACTGGCGGAGGAAGCCGGGAAACTCGGCGCTTTGCTCATCCATTACTCCACCGATTATGTTTTTGACGGCAGCAAGTCCGTCCCCTACACCGAAGACGATGCGCCCAACCCGATCAGTGTCTACGGCCGCACCAAACTCGAAGGCGATCGCGCGATTCAGGCAAGCGGCTGCAGGCATCTGATCTTCAGGACCAGCTGGGTCTATGCGGCGCGCGGCGGCAACTTCGTGAAAACGATCCTGCGCCTCGCCGGGGAGCGCGACGAGCTCAGGGTTGTTGCCGACCAGATCGGAGCGCCGACCGCGGCGGAACTTCTCGCCGACGCGACCGCGCTGTGCGTGGGTTTCGTCACGCATTTCCCGGAGCGTTTTGGTGATACGAACGGTATCTATAATTTGGTCGCCTCCGGCGAAACCTCGTGGCACAGTTACGCCCGATTCGTGGTTGACAATGCAGCGAGACTCGGGTTGCCGCTCAAGCTCGCGGCCGGATCGATCCGTCCGATTGCGACCAGCGAATACCCGCTGCCTGCGGCGCGTCCGCTTAATTCGCGGCTGGCGACCGGCAAACTGAACAAGGTGTTCGGCATAGAATTGCCGCACTGGCAGATCCACCTCGAACGCGTCATCGCGGAGCTCGTCGCTTGCCGGCAGGGAACGGGAGGGCGATAGTATTGTGGAATGGTCGGGCGAGCGGTATATACCAGGCATGGGCGGGCAAATTGAAACCGAGCATCTCCACCGGTATGCAATTGCGCGGGAGCTGTGCTCCGGCCTCGATGTTCTCGATATTGCCTGCGGCGAGGGTTACGGCGCCGGGTTGCTCGCTGAACGCGCGCGTTCAGTAGTCGGTGTCGACAGTGCTCCCGATGCCATCGCGCATGCGGCGGCAAGATATCCCCGTCCCAACCTTCAGTTTCGCGAGGGTACGTGCGCTGAGATGCCGTCTGCGGGGGCGTCGTTTGATCTGGTCGTGAGCTTCGAGACCATCGAGCATCACGATCGGCATGAAGAAATGATGAGCGAGTTCAGGCGAGTGCTCAGGCCGGGCGGCGTATTGTTGATTTCCAGCCCGGACAAGTTGCGCTACGCTGATTTGCCGGGCCACCGCAATCCTTACCATGTCAAGGAGTTGTATGCGGAAGAGTTTGAATCTTTACTCCGCCGCTACTTTAGCGAAGTCAGGATATTCGGTCAGCGCGTCTGCTTCGGATCTTATGTCATGCCTTTCCGCGACGACTCCCGTCAGGCGTTCCTGACGATGAAAGGAGGCCCGGAATGCGTTGCAGCGGAGAAGGGGATAGCCGATCCTGTTTATCTGGTCGCGCTCGCCGGCAACGATAAGCTGCCCGAACTTGCGTGCGGCATCTTCGACAACACGCGCGCGCTGGTGGAGTCTGTGGTTCAGATGCGCCTGCAGCAAGCGCGGGAGGAACTCCAGGCGCAGTGGCGCCGGCGGGTATTCTACCGGTTGGGCGATGCAATCGATTTTCGCAAAGGGGGCAACGCGCCTCTCTTTGGAACCGAGGGCTGGGCGATTCCGAACGCCTCGGGAACGTGGTCGGTGGCTGAGCGGCCCGGATTGAGGCTGTGCCTGACCGAGCCAGCAACAGGGGCGCTCAGGCTTTCTGCACGGCTGATTCCGCTGGTTGCGCCGGGCCACGAACACATCTCCGTGCACGTGTTTGCGAACGGCGTCAGCGTGGGAGTTTGGTCGTTCGGCGAAGCCGGAATAGCGGAGGTTGCGGCGACGATTCCCGGTGATCGGGTGCAAGGACAGATCGAGCTGACGCTGGAGTTTCTGATTCACGAGCCGCGCTCGCCCAAGGAGCCGGGGCTGTCGGGGGACGAACACAAACTGGGCTTGTTGCTCATCGAGCTGCGGTTACATCCCGCGTGAATTTTTTGAAGTGCGCTTATACTAGCGGCTGGGGAGCAAGCATGACAAAACGCAAAGGCATCATCCTCGCCGGCGGTTCCGGCACACGGCTTTACCCGGCTACGCTGGCGGTATCCAAACAGCTGCTGCCGATCTTCGACAAGCCGATGATCTACTATCCGCTCGCAACGCTGATGCTCGCGGGTATCCGCGACATATTGATCATCTCGACGCCGCAGGATACGCCGCGGTTCGAACAACTGCTCGGCAGCGGCGGGCGGTGGGGGTGCAGTTTCAGCTATGCCGTGCAGCCCTCTCCCGACGGCCTCGCGCAGGCATTTCTGATCGGGGAATCCTTCATTGGCCGTGACCACAGCACCCTGGTGCTGGGAGACAACATTTTCTATGGCCACGATTTCGCCGTGTTCCTGCGTCGCGCCTTTGAGCGTCAAAGCGGGGCGACCGTGTTCGCCTACCCGGTGCAGGACCCCGAGCGCTACGGTGTCGTCGAATTCAATAACGAAGGTCAGGCCGTCAGTCTCGAAGAGAAACCGCCGCACCCGAAATCACGTTACGCGGTGACAGGCCTCTACTTCTACGATGACAACGTCGTCGATGTCGCCAAATCGGTCAAGCCTTCCGCCAGGGGGGAACTGGAAATTACCGACGTCAACAGGCACTACCTGAAACGGGGTCAACTCGATGTCGAAGTCATGGGCCGCGGTTACGCCTGGCTCGACACCGGTACTCACGAATCGATGCTCGAAGCAAGCCAGTTCATCGAGACCATCGAGCGGCGGCAGGGCCTGAAGATCGCCTGTCCCGAAGAGATCGCCTGGCGCCTGGGCTGGATCGGGGACGCGGAACTCGAAGCCCTGGCTCAGCCGCTCGCGAAGAACGGTTACGGCCGATACCTGCTGGGCCTGCTCAAGGAAAAGGTATTCGGATGAAAGTGACTCCGACTGCAATTCCCGACGTGCTCGTCATCGAGCCCCGGGTGTTCGGCGACGAGCGCGGCTTTTTCTACGAAAGCTTCAATGCCCGCAAGTTCAAAGAGCTGACAGGTCTCGAACCGATTTTCGTTCAGGACAACCACTCGCGCTCGGCGAAGAACGTTCTCAGGGGCCTGCATTATCAGATCAGGCAACCCCAGGGCAAGCTGATACGCGTCGTGGCGGGGGAGGTATTCGATGTCGCGGTGGACATCCGCAAAGGCTCCCCGACCTTCGGCCGCTGGGTCGGACAGACCCTCTCGGCGGAAAACACGAAACAGATGTGGATCCCGATCGGGTTCGCTCACGGCTTTCTCGTGCTCTCGGACTACGCCGAGTTCCTCTACAAGACGACTGATTACTGGGCGCCCGAACACGAGCGCTGTATTGCCTGGAACGACCCCGGTCTCGCGATACAATGGCCGCTCGAAGGCTCGCCCGTCCTTTCGGCCAAGGATGCTATTGGTGTCGCATTGACGCGGGCGGAAATGTTTTAATCTGTATGCCTACCGCTTCGCAGGTTCTGGGAACATTCGCGGCCGGGCTCCGGTTTGAAGACATTCCGCCGGCGGTCGTCGAACGCGCCAAAGACTGCATCATCGACACGGTGGCGGCGGCTACGTTCGGCGCGCAGTTTCCGTGGAGCCGCATGGTCGTGGATTATGCGTGCCGCTACGGCAGCGGCGGTCCCTGTTCGATCATCGGCTCGCCGGGCCTGCACGTGCACGCGCCTTATGCGGCGCTCGCCAACGGCGTGCTTGCGCACGCGTACGAGCAGGACAGCGTGCGCGACCCGGGCATGGGCACGCACCCCGGTTCGGCGCTGCTTCCCGCGCTGCTCGCCGCGTGCGAAGAAAGCGGCGCTGACGGCAGAAGTGCGGTCGCGGCATTCGTCGCCGGCTGCGAGGTGATGTTTCGCATTGCCCATGCGACGCATCACAGCCCCGAGAAGCTCGGATTCCATTCGCCGGGCCTCACCGGCACCTACGGCGCCGCAGTGGCGGCAGGCCGCGTGTTCGCGTTGGATGCGCGCCAGCTGGTAAATGCAATCGGCATCGCCGGTTCGTTGTCCTCGGGTTTGCTCGCGTTCACCAAATCCGAACACGGCGCAATGATCAAGCGGTTGCACCTTGGACGCGCGTCCGAGTCGGGCATCCTCGCGGCGCGGCTCGCGCTCGACGGCTACACCGGTCCTGAAACGGTGCTCGAAGGAAAATTCGGCTTCCTCGATGCTTATTGCAACGCCGCCGACTGCGATCCGAAGCTGCTGACGGCGGAACTCGGGAAGACCTGGGAGACTTCGCTCATCTGCATGAAGCGCTATGCCTGCCATATCAATGCCCATACGCCGATGCAGGCGTTGCGCGAATTGATGGCGGAGCATGCGTTCCAGGGCGCGGATGTGGCGCACGTGCGGGTCGAGGGCAGCGCAAGGCTGCTTAGCCATCACAACATCACCGAGCCTGCCGACATCATGAAGGCGCAGTACAGCGTGCCGTTTTGCGTCGCGCTCGCGCTGTTCCGCGATCCCGATGATCCGCGCTCGTTCGACGCAGCCGCGCTCGACGATCCCGCCATTCGCGCCGCCTGCCGGGAGCTCGAGCTGCGCACGTTCAAAGAAGGCGCCGAGTCAGTCAGAAGTTCGCGCGTGACGGTGCGGCTGAAAGATGGGCGCGAATTTGCGCGCGCCCGCGATACTTACAAAGGCACGCCGCGCGAGCCGTTGAGCCGCGCCGAGTTGCGCCGCAAATTCATGTTGCTGACAGCCGGTGACGCCGCCGCGGCGCAGCTCTTCGAGCGGCTGGAACGCATTGATACTGCGCCGCGCTTTGCGCTGGCGTAATGCGCGCTTATATAGAGGGCAGTTTGTGAGGAGGTCTTCACGAAGGGGCGGAAATCATGCGGAAACCAGGACTGTGCATATTTCGATTTTGGGTGGGAGTCGTTGCGTGCGCCAGCTTGCCGGTTATTGGCGCATGGGCGCAAAGTTACCCGGTCAAGCCGATTCGCATCCTCGTGGGTTTCGTTCCGGGCGGCGCGGTCGATTTCACCGCACGCCTGGTGGGGCAGAAGTTGTCCGAGAGCCTGGGCCAGCCGGTGGTGGTCGAAAATCGTCCTGGTTCAGCGACTGCGATCGCCACGGAGCGCGCCGCCACGTCGCCTCCCGACGGCTACACGCTGCTGCTGATCCCGATCTCCACCGCGGTACAGTCGGCGCTGCGCACCAATCTGCCGTACGACCTCAAGCGCGATCTGGCGCCCGTGTCGCTGGTGTCGGTCGGACCATTTGTGCTGGCGGTCCATCCGTCGTTGCCGGCGCGCACGGTCAAGGAGTTCATCGCACTCGCACGCGCGCAGCCGGGGAAACTCGATTATGGGTCTCCCGGTGTCGGCGGCGCGAACCATCTTGCGGCCGAGCTATTCAAGTTGACGACCAAGGTGAACATCGTCCACGTGCCGTACAAGGGTTCCGCGGAGGCCACTGTCGCTGCCGCAACCGGCGAAGCCCCGGTGACTTTTTCCAGTATTGCGGGAGCGCTGCCTCTGCTCACGGTCGGCAGGTTGAGGGCGCTCGCGGTCACCAGCGCGAAGCGCGTGTCGTCGCTGCCATCGGTACCGACGCTCGATGAGTCCGGACTTCCCGGATACGATTACTCCGCGTGGTACGGCGTAAGCGTCCCGGCGGCCGTGCCGAAGGACATCATCATGCGGCTCAACGCGGAGATCGGCAGGATCGTCCAACTGAAAGACGTCAGGGAAGCGCTCAACAAGCAGGGCTTCGAGCCGCAAAGCGGCGCCCCGGAACAGTTCGGCGCGCTGATCAGCCGCGAGATCGAACAGACCGTCAAGCTGATCAAGCTGACCGGACTGAAAGTCGAGTAATCGTGCTCCCGGAGGGCTGGATGTGCGCGAACGGCCGTGATCGTACGCGGTCCGGGAGTATGACCGTAAACTGTTGACAATTGACGCTCCCCCGGCAAACATTGCGGGACGTGGGTCGATTTCAAACATTTTTGGGCGTTCGCCCAGCCAAAACAAAGGAACCAGCGATGAGCGGGAAGCGCTACGCGTATTCGTTCGAGCAGGGCGACGGCAAGAACAAGATGCTGCTCGGCGGGAAAGGCGCGAATCTGTGCGAGATGACTCAGATCGGCCTCAACGTTCCGCCTGGTTTCACGCTTACGACCGAGGCCTGCCTCGCTTACCTCGCTGAAAACCGGCTTCCCGAAGGCCTGATGGAGGAGGTCCGTGCCCACATTGCCGGGGTCGAACGCAAGACCGGCAAGACTTTTGGCGGCAAAACCAACCCGCTGCTGGTTTCGGTGCGCTCGGGCTCCGCGATGTCGATGCCCGGGATGATGGACACCATACTCAACCTCGGCCTCAACGACCAGACGCTCGCCGGGCTCGCGGCCGCGACAAAAAACGCGCGCTTCGCCTACGACGCGTGGCGCCGCTTCGTTCAGCTCTTCGGCAAGATCGCGCTGGGCGTTCCCGACGAGAAATTCGATCGCGCGATGACCGAGCTCAAGCGCAAGGTCGGCGCGGCGGAGGACGTGGATCTTTCCGCCGATCATCTCAAGCAACTCGCGGCCACGTACCTCGCCATTGTGCGCGAGGCAACCGGCAAGCCGTTCCCGATGGATCCCGTCGAACAGCTGGAAATCGCGATCGGGGCGGTGTTCCGCTCGTGGATGGGCAAGCGCGCGGTCGACTACCGCCGCCAGTTCCGCATCACGCCGGACATGGCCAACGGCACGGCGGTGAACATCGTCGCCATGGTTTTCGGCAACCTGGGAGACGATAGTGCCACCGGCGTCGGCTTTACGCGCAACCCCGGCACCGGTGAGAACCTGATCTACGGTGAATACCTCGTCAACGCGCAGGGCGAGGACGTGGTGGCCGGCATCCGCACGCCGAAACCGATTGCGGAAATGGCGCAGGAAATGCCCGAACTTTACCGCCAGTTGATCGAGCTGCGCGACAAGCTCGAAAGCCATTACCGCGAGGTGCAGGATTTCGAATTCACCATCGAGCGCGCCCGCCTTTACTGCCTGCAGACCCGCAACGGCAAAATGAACGCGCAGGGAATGGTGCGAACTTCGGTCGAAATGACGCACGAAGGCCTGATTACCCGGGAATACGCGCTGACGCGAATTCACCCGTCGGAGCTGGAACAACTGCTGGTGCCGGCACTCGCGCCGGGCCACGGCGTGACGCCGCTCGCGCAGGGTCTGCCGGCTTCCCCGGGGGCGGCATCGGGCCGCATCGTTTTCGATGCCGATGCGGCAGAAATCCGCGGTGGCAAGGGCGAACGCGTGATCCTCGTGCGCGAGGAGACCAAGCCCGAAGACATCCACGGCTTTTTTGCCGCCGCCGGCATACTCACCAGCCGCGGCGGCAAGACCTCCCACGCGGCGGTGGTGGCGCGCGGCATGGGCAAAGCCTGCGTGTCGGGTTGTGAAGCGATCGTCATCGACGGGCGCGAACGCGTTGCCCGCGTGGGCGGCACCCTGCTGCACGAAGGCGACACCATCACCATCGACGGCAGCACGGGACACGTGTTCGCCGGCGAAATTCCCACCGTCGAGCCCGAGTTCACTGCCGAGCTGGAAACGCTGCTGGAATGGGCCGATGAGACCGCGCGGCTCAAAGTGATGGCCAATGCTGACACGCCGCGCGATGCGGCGCGCGCGCGGCGCTTCGGCGCCCACGGCATCGGGCTGTGCCGTACCGAGCGCATGTTCAACGATGTCGACCGCCTGCCGATCATGCAGGACATGATTCTCGCGGAGACGCGCGCGGACCGCCAGGCTGCGCTCGACCGGCTGCTGCCGATCCAGCGCGAGGATTTCCACGGCATTTTCCGCGCCATGAACGGCCTGCCGGTCACGGTGCGCCTGCTCGATCCGCCGATTCATGAGTTCATGCCGACGGCGGAGCAGCTCGAATACGAACTCTCGAACCTGCATCACCTGCACCGCGCCGTCATCAACATGGAAGAGCTGCACGACACGCTGCAGAGGGTCGGTCCGGACATCGCCAAATCCAGCGTGCAGCATTTCGAAAAGCTCTCGGAAACGTTGCTCCAGTTCCGCGACGCCGGGCGCGAGAAGGCGCAGGTCGCGCGCAAGGAAGCGATGCTGAAGAAGGTGCGCCAGCTGCACGAGGTCAATCCGATGCTCGGTCACCGCGGCGTGCGTCTCGGCATCACGTATCCCGAGATCTACGCGATGCAGATCCGCGCGATACTCGAAGCGGCGGCCGGGTGCGTCAAGGAAGGTGTTGATGTGCGTCCGGAGATCATGGTGCCGCAGGTCGCGACACCCCAGGAGCTACGCGAGGTGAAAAAAATCGTCGACGAGATTGCCCCGCAGGTCGAGGCGGCCTTCGGCGTCAAGGTGCCGTACAAATTCGGCTGCATGATGGAAGTGGTGCGCGCGTGCCTGCGCGCCGAGCCGATGGCCAGTGTCGCCGAGTTCTTTTCGTTCGGCACCAACGACCTGACCCAGGCGACCTTCTCGTTCAGCCGCGAAGACGCCGAGAACAAGTTCCTCGCGTTCTACCTCGAGCGCGGCATCATCCGCGACAACCCGTTCGAGATCCTCGACGTGAAAGGCGTCGGGCGCCTGATGGAAATCGCCATGCACTGGGGGCGCAAAGAGCGGCCCGACCTCAAGGTGGGGATCTGTGGCGAGCACGGCGGGCAGCCCGAAGCGATCCGGTTCTGCCATCACATCGGACTCGATTACGTGTCCTGCTCGGGCCCGCGCGTGCCGATCGCGCGCCTCGCTGCGGCTCGCGCGAAGCTGCTCGAGGCAACCTATGGCGATGAAATCTACGCCTGATTCAGCTGGGGTAGGATGGGTGGAGCGCAGCGATACCCATCGAAGGGGGATGCGATTTCGCAGGGCTTTTGATGGGTATCGTTCCTGACGTCCTCAACCCATCCTACGGAGGTTCACATGGCCAGCTTTCTCAAACGGCGTATCGCGCGCGAGGTTTCGGATGCGCTCGATGCGAAGGTGCGCCAGACGGTCGAAGCAATTCTCGAGGATGTCGGCAAGCGCGGGGACGCGGCCGTGCGTGAGTTGTCGCAGAAATTCGATCAGTGGTCGCCGGCGGGCTTCCGGCTGTCCGGGGCAGAACTCGATGCCATCGTGGCGCAGGTTCCGCCGGGCACCATCGCCGATATCCGATTCGCGCAGGCCCAGATCCGCAATTTCGCCGAACACCAGCGTGCGGCCTTGCAGGACATCGAAGTCGAGACCCTGCCCGGGGTGAAGCTCGGCCACAAGAACATTCCTGTCGACACCGTCGGCTGTTACGTGCCGGGTGGCCGTTATCCGATGGTCGCCTCGGCGCACATGAGCATCGTGACGGCGCGCACCGCCGGGGTGCGCCGCGTGATTGCGTGCACGCCGCCGAACCAGGGGGTCCCGCACGCGGAAACCATCGCCGCGATGGTGCTGGGAGGCGCCGACGAGATCTATGTGCTCGGCGGCGTGCAGGCGGTGGCGGCAATGGGCCTGGGCACGGAAACCATCGCGCCCGTCGACATGCTGGTCGGACCGGGGAACGCCTACGTTGCCGAGGCCAAGCGCCAGCTCTTCGGCCGCGTCGGCATTGATCTGCTCGCCGGTCCCACCGAGATTCTGGTCATTGCGGACGATACCGCAGACGTGGAAATGATCGCGACCGATCTGCTGGGGCAGGCCGAGCACGGTCCGACGAGCCCCGCGATCTGCGTCACCACGTCGAAGGCGATTGCAGCCGCGCTGCCGGCGGAAATCGAGCGCCAGTTGAAGGTGCTGCCGACCGCGGACGTCGCGGGTGTCGCCTGGCGCGACTACGGCGAGATCATCGTGGTGGACTCGCGCGAAGAAGCGGTCGCCGAGGCTGATCGCATCGCGGCCGAGCACGTCGAGGTCCTCACGCGCGATCCGCGCTATTTTCTCGAGCACATGAGGAACTACGGCGCACTGTTCCTCGGGCCGCAGACCAACGTCTCCTACGGCGACAAGGTGATCGGCACCAATCACACGCTGCCGACAGTGGGCGCCGCGCGCTACACCGGCGGCCTGTGGGTGGGCAAGTTTCTTAAGACCTGCACCTACCAGGAGATCACGGCTGAGGCGAGTGTTGCCATCGGAGATTATTGTTCGCGACTGTGCGCGATCGAGCGTTTCTGGGGCCATAAGGAGCAGGCCGACCTGCGCCTGCGCCGCTACGGCGGCCGCAACATCGGCATCGGCGCGAAGCCCGGGGCGAGGGGTTGAACATCGCGGCAAAATTCCGGCTCGACGGCCGCGTCGCGCTCGTCACGGGAGCCGGCCGTGGCATCGGCCGCAGCGCCGCGGTGGCCCTCGCCCAGGCGGGTGCAGAGGTATGGCTGCTGGCGCGCACTGGCAGCGAAATCGAGCAGGCGGCGGCGGAAATCCGTGCCGCGGGCGGCAGCGCGCGGGCGGTCGCGTGCGATGTGACGGATTCCGCCGCGGTAAACCGTGCCGTTTCAGCCGTTCCCGTGCTCGACGTGCTGGTGAACAACGCAGGAATGAACATCCCTGAGTCTTTCGTCGCGGTAAGCGAAGCGAATTTAGACCGCGTGCTCGATCTCAACGTCAGGGCGATGTTTCTCGTCGCACAGGCAGCCGTCAGGAAAATGCTCGCAGCGCCTGACCGCAAAACGCGCGGCGGCGCGATCATCAATATCACCTCGCAGATGGGCCACGTCGGCGCGCCGACGCGGACGGTTTATTGTCTGACGAAACACGCAATCGAAGGCTTCACGAAAGCGCTCGCGGTGGAGCTTGCAACGCATAATATCCGGGTGAACTCGATCGCTCCCACGTTCCTCGATACGCCGATGACGAAGCCGATGTTCGCGCGCCCGGAATTCGCCAAATGGGTGCTGGATCGAATTCCCATGGGGCGCCTGGGCCAGCTCGATGAAGTGGCCGCGGCCGTGGTCTTTGTCGCGTCCGATGCGGCTTCGCTGATGACGGGAACCAGTCTGGTCATCGACGGCGGGTGGACCGCGCAGTGAGCAGGGTGAGCGTGGAATGGCACTTGCTTGAGCCAGGCATCGCAGCTCGGCAGGATTCGATATCGTCGATTCAACGGCATAGGGTAGGGTGCGCTTGCGCACCATGCCATCACATTGGTGCGCAAGCGCACCCTACGTGACTGGAGAACTCAGCGCGGAGTTGCCGGGCGCCGGAACGGTGCCGCCAGCGGTTCGCCGACAAAAATGCCTTGCCCCGGCATCAGCACGCTTTTCCAGTAGGCCTCGATCAGGGTTTCGCCCTGGAGGTAACGGCCGATGACCACGGCCGGATGCGGAAACTTCTGCACCATGTTGCACGGCTCGATGACCGCGCCGTAGCTTCCCGTCGCGCCTGCTTCCAGCCAGCGCAGCGCGCTCATCTGGCTGCTGTCCGTGAGCATTCCGCCGGCAGACGTCAGGTGGTCGGCAATGGCGCCGGGAACAAAGGTGAGTGTGTCCAGTCCCTCCACGTTTACGCTGCCGGTGAAGTAGAACAGCACGTCGGATTCATCCGTGATCGCGTCGCGCTCCAGCCGGCGCACCGGCATCCTGACTTTCTTCAGCATCGCCTCCACCTGCGGATACGCCGTGCTGCGCACGTTGCGCGCCTTGTCCGTCGTCGATAGCAGATAGGTGGTCGAGGCCGGAAAAGATCCGTCCGACCGCACACCGCGGTCGATCAGCGCCTTCGCCTGTTCGAAAGACGTCGCGGCGATCACCATCGCCGGCCGCACTTTCAATTCCGCATGGGGCAGCCGGCTCGGCGAGTTGAAATAGGGGCTCGCCTGCGTGGGCCTGCATCCGTCCGCGCAGAAAGCGATATCGAAGCCGAAAGCCAGCGCCGCCGTGATCGACATGCATTCCACGCGGTAGGGCGCCGCCCACGTCAGCGCATAAGCCTGCACCTCCGGCATTGTCTGCCTGTCGATTTGCGCCTTGATCACGTCGAACTCCTCGCGCGTCAGCATCGTTCCGCCCGGCGGAAAGCTCACTTTGATGAAGTTCTGAAATGAAATCTGCCGCTGCCGGGAATAGTACTCGCCGATCTGAACGCTCAGGGGATCCAGTGTATTCACGATGACGGCGAGCTGCGTGCGGTCGAGCGCGCGCGCGGGCCACGGCAGCAGAGCGCCCAGCCAAAAGGCCAGGTACAGGAAAGCGCGCGCCACCGCCATCGTATGTGAGTCGTCCCGGATATCCCGGCGCGCTCAGCCGGCGAGACCCAGCTCCTGCCGCAGGTCCTGCAGGATCTGCTCGCGGCTGCGGGTCGACCATTTTCCGCGTTTGCCGATGGGTTCGTTCTGGATTTCAGGAATGATCTTCAGCGCGGTAAACACCGGCCCGGGCAGGGTCAGCGTGCGCTCGATGTTGACCGCGAAAGTCTCCAGGTTGTCAAAAGCAAACGCATGCGGATAACCGGCGCCGCGCGCGACGACCTCGTAGGCTACGTTGCCCGCGTTCGGGACCGGCTGCCCGCCGGTCGTTGCGTAACACTCGTTGTCGAGCAGGAAATGATAGAAATTTTTCGGCCGCAGCTCCGCGATCGTCGACAAGACGCCCAGGCTCATCAGCAAATCACCCTCGGAATCGAAGACGATGACCTTCCTGTCCGGTTGCGCGAGCGCGAGACCGAAGGCAAAGGAAGCATGACCGCCCATCGCGGGGTCCCCCAAGGTCACGTCCCGGTGGGGCCGGGAGCTGATTTTGCCCCAGTGACGGCCGCCGCGGCCGGGAACCACGATCGCGTCGCCGCGATGCTGCTGGAAAACTCCGAACATTTCTGCCATATCAATCATGACGCGTTACCTCGGGAGTAAGATTTTATTTTGGGTCCAGACCGACCGGGCGCTTGATGAGTTCCGGAAGCATCGCGCGCTCGAAAAATTGCACGCCGACCTGTGCCAGACGCGCGTCCCCGATCGCGGCTGCGGCGTTCGGACCGGACTTTTTCCATTCCTTGTACTCGTCGGGGTAGCCGAGCCCCATCGACCGGGCGAGCAGCTGAACGTAGTTGAATACCTGCGTCGCGCCGCTCGCTTCGAGTCCGCAGAGTTCGCGGTAGCACTGGTGAAAAACGGTGACCAGTGCGTCGGCCCGATGCGCTTCGACCCGCCGCAGCGTATGCTGGACCATGTCTGCCATCGCGGCGGGCACGGTTGCGAGTTGCGCGCACATATATCCCGGGGCGGCGTAATCGTCCGCGACGACTTCGACGCCCGGAATGAGCCGCAGCAGGGCCGGTGCCTTCGCGTTGACTTCCACCTTGTCGTTGAAGCCCATGTGCTTGTGCAGCAGCACACGCAGCGGGACGGGGTGCTTGAGCAGCGGTGCCAGCGCCTCGCGATGCTCGTAGAGCAGCTCGACGAAATAAGTGAGCGAAAAGTCGGCCGGGTAAGCCTGCCCCATGAAATCCGTCATGTGCGTGTGGCACGACGGACACCACGCGACGACCCGGCCGCGCTCAAGATGGTTGAACCTGGCAACGGTACGATGGGCCATGCCGTCTGCCGCGGTCTGATTCGCGTCTTTTGCCGAGCCGCAGCAATAGTCGGGGCCGCCGGCCGGCTGCACGTCGAAGCCGAGCAGACGCAGGATGTCGACGCAACTGTGGATGATGTCGCCGTGCCGCAATACGTTGCAGCCGTACCAGAACGTGATCCGCTCACTCATTGCCTGCTCCCCGAAACCCGTGCGCTTACATCCAGTTCCTGATTTCTTCTTCCGTCAACTGCAGCTTGGCGAACGCTCTGACCCGGTCGAAGAAATCCCGGTCTGCGCGCACCGCGATTTGTTGGGGGCCGCCCAAGCCGCCGGAAGCGATCATGCGGGCGATACGAACCATCATCATCGGGTTGACATCCTCGGGGCAGGCGGGAACGCACCTGCCGCTGCGTATGCACACGGAGGCCCAGCCCAGGGCTGCCGCGGTTCCCGGTTCTTCCCGCAATACCGAGAGTATCCCGGTTGCTACCGCCTGGGGATCGGCCCCCGCGAGCGGTGCGCTGTAACGGGTCATGGGGC
>ERZ1292640.2205-Hain-H43-02um-R1-2205-length-15745-cov-9_pt1 | contig 15745 bp, 15 predicted proteins | sample MGYA00564404_ERZ1292640 | MGnify/ENA primary metagenome ERZ1292640 (study PRJEB36523, sample SAMEA6512636) | groundwater metagenome | collected 2019-01-08 | study: AquaDiva: Metagenomics assemblies of 32 groundwater samples
TCGCCCTGCGGCGTCGCCAGCTCGAGGCGGATGCCGACGGCGAACAGGCCGCCGAGGAAGAACATCACCGAGATCGAGATCAAGTACATGATCGCGATCCGCTTGTGGTCCTTGGTCAACAGCCACGACGCCAGGCCGTGGCCGTTATTCAGGTAGTGCCGCTCCGGAAGCTTGAGCTTGTCCAACATGGCTATTTCTTTTCACCCGCCGGTGCGGGAGTGGGCGTGGCTGCCGGCGCGGCCGGGGTCGCGTGCGGCGAGAGGGATTTGACGTGCTCGATCAGGGCGACCAGGTTCTCTTCGCTGATCAGCCCCTGGAAGGTCGGCATCAGCGGCTGGAAGCCCTTCACCACCTTCGCCTGTGAGTTCAGGATCGACTCGCGCAGGTAGGCCTCGTCGACCAGCACCGTCGAACCATCCTGCAGGCTGACGGTGGTGCCGACGATGTCGGCCAGCGACGGGCCGCGGCCCGTGCCGGTGTCGAGATGGCAGGTCGAGCAGGCCAAGTCGTTGAACAGCTTGGCGCCGCGCTGCGCCAGCGAGCCCTCCATGCCGCCGCCCTGCAGCCACGCCTGGTACTGCGTTTCCTCGAGCACCGTGACGGTGCCGATCATGCCGGCGTGGTTGGTGCCGCAGTACTCGGCGCAGAAGATGTGGTACTGGCCCGGCGTCTGCGCCTCGAACCACAGTTCGGTATAGCGGCCCGGAATGGCGTCCATCTTGGTGCGGAACGCCGGGAAGAACAGGCTGTGCAGCACGTCTTCGGAGCTGATCGTGATCTTGATCGGCCGGCCGGCCGGGACGTGCAGCTCGTTGATCTCGCGCTGGCCTTCGAGATGCTGGAACTTCCACATCCACTGCTTGCCGACCGCGTAGATGTGCATGGCCTCGGCGGGCGGACGGCGCAGGTGGTAGTAGACCGAGGCGCCCCAGCCGAACATCACCATCGCGATGATGGTGGGAATGACGCTCCACAGCAGCTCGAGCGGCAGGTTGCCTTCGATGCGCACGCCGATCTCGCCGTCGTGCTTCTTGTGGTAGCGGATGCCGAAGTAGACCACCGCTATCGCCACGCCGGTCGCAAACAACGCGCAGGTGGCGAGGATGAAGAAATACAGTGCGTCAACGTCCTTCGCGAACGTCGAGGCCTGCTCCGGAAAAATGGGAATGCCGAATATTGTCATTAGCTAGTGTCCGGTCGCGCGATTGTCGCGCCGAATCGACACGAACATGAATCCAAACAGCGCCACCAGCGTGACGGCGCCACCTATCCGAACGGCCCTCATCGCCACGAAGCCGTAATTGCCCGCGGCCGGATCGTAGTGATAGCAGTACAACAACAGCTGGTCGGCCAGCGTGCCGATCTTCCCGGCCGACGACTCGATCAGCGCGAACTTGACGTCGCGCGGCGAGTAGTCGATGCCGAAGAAGTAGCGCGACATCCGGCCCTCGGGCGTGGCGATGATGATGCCGCTGGCATGCGCAAACTGCTGCGACTGCTCGTCCCACACGTAACTGAAGCCGGCCGCCTTGGTCAGCGCGTCAATCGACGCCTGGCTGCCGGTGAGGAAGTGCCAGCCCTGCGCCGCCTCGGGCCGTTTGTAGCGCTCGAGGTACGCCTGCTTCTTGCCCGCCGCCAGCACCGCCGTCTCGCGCGGGTCGAAGCTGACGGTGACGACGTCGAATTCCTTGCCGATGGTTTCGTTGATCACCCGCAGCGAGCTCTCGAGGCCATTGAGCACCTGGGTGCACAGCATCGGGCACTCGTAATACACGAACGCCAGCACCACCGGCTTGCGGCCGAAGTAGTCGCCAAGTCTGACCGCCGTGCCGGCTTCGTCGGTAAACGGCAGCTCGAGCGGCAACTGTTCGTTCAGGTGCTGTTCGAACGCCACCTTGCCGAGCACACCCGGCACCTGGCTCGACGGCAGCGCCTGCGCGGGCCGCAGGCCCGGTGCCTCGCCCTGCGCCGACACGACGGCCGTCATGAGCGTCATCGCGCTCATCACCGCCATCGCCGTTCGCAAATCACCAGCTCGCCAGATCACCAGATCACCAAATCATCGCGGGACGATCGTTCGTCCCGCCGAACTGTCCTGCGTGACAACGTTCATCCCGTTGCCGCCGTCCGCCCGTGCCGGCAACCCGCGCTGCAGCAGCACTTCCATCGCGCGGTCGATCGGAATGCGGGTTACGCCGCCTTCCTTGTCCACCCAGCCGTAGCTTTCCAGCCTCTCGGCCTCGCCCTTGCGCAGCAGGTAGACGTCCTTGAACGGCTGCGTCTGCAGGTTCGGCGCCGGCGGGTTCTTCGCCTGGCCGGCGGCCAGCGGATACTTCTGCGCCACGGCATCGGCGGTCTGCGTCTGGCTCTCGAAGAACTGGAACGTGCCATAGACGATGGCCACCGAGGTCAGCATCGCGACGATCAGCCACAACGCGAACTTGTAGCCGATCGACGTGTCGATGTCGGTGTGCTCGTACTTCGCCCCGGGCGGGTTGGGCCCGTACTCGAGGTCCTGCTCGTTTACGTGCTCGTTAGTGGACATGATGGGTCAGTGCCTTCTCCAGCCCGGCGTCGTTGACGGGCAGCAGCGAGCGCCCGGCGAGCTGGGACACGAAGATTGAAATGAAGATGCCGCCCAGCGCCAGCGGCAGCGCGACGTCGAGCAGGCTGAAGGTGAAGCCGCCCTTGTGGAACTCGGGCGCAACGTGCCAGTAGTAGTCGGCGATGCGGGCGAAAATGATCCAGGTCGCGACGATCCGCAGCTTGCCGCCGTTCTTCTTCAGGTCGCGCGACAGCAGCAGGGCGTAGGGCACGATGAAGTGCCCGACGATGATGAAGGTGCTGAGGTACTTCCAGTTGGTCTCCCAGCGCACCAGGTAGTGCGGAATCTCTTCCGGGATGTTGGCCGACCAGATGATCAGCAGCTGCGAGAACGACAGGTACGCCCACAGCATCAGGAACGCGAACAGGAATTTGCCCAGGTCGTGGAAGTGGTGCGTGGTCACCACCTTGTTCATCGGCGCGGTTTGCGCCAGCATCACCAGCACGGTGATCGAGAACGCAAACGCCGACAGGCCCTGGCCGCCGATGTAGAGCAAGCCCCAGATGGTCGAGAACCAGTGCGGGTTGACCGACATCGTCCAGTCGACCATCGCGAAGGTGATCGTCAGGAAGTAGACCACCAGGCCGCCGCCCGACAGCCGCGACATCTTGTCGACCAGCGCCGGATCGCCGGTGCGATCGTGCTCGCTCGACCACGAGGTCAGCAGGTAGCTCATCGCCGACCAGATCACGAAGTAGATCGCCTGGCGGACGAGGAAGAACGGGGTGTTGAGGTAGCCGGCCTTCAGCATCAGCATCGGGTCGGACTTTGCGCTCTCGTGCGTCCACTCGTAGAGCGAGTGCATGCCGAACGCGATCGGCAGGAACAACACCGCCATGAACGGGATGGTGCGGGCCGCCGCTTCGAGCGGCCGCCGCAGCACCACGCCCCAGGCGCCGCCGGTGAGGTGCTGCACCATCAGCAGCGCGAGGCTGCCGAGCGCGACGCCGGTCCAGAAGGTGTAGGCGACCAGGTAGGCCTGGTAGAAGCGATCGAGCCCCGACATCATGAAGCCGGCGCCGGTCAGCACCACGCCCAGCACGGCCGCAATCAGGCCGAACTGTTTCATGCCGGGCAGCGGCGAGTCGCCGGCCTTGAAGGTCTCGGAAGTCACGCTCGTCGACACTAGTGCTTCTCCGTTGATGCCGCGGGGGCCGCGTCAAGATCCGCGCGCCGGTCGGCGGGCACGTCATCCACCGAGGCGTGCTGGCTCAATTGCAGCGCCCGCACGTAGGCGACGATCAGCCAGCGGTCGCGGACGGGAATCTGGTCGGCGTAACCCTGCATGGCGCCGAAGCCGTTGGTGATCACGTCAAAGAAGTAGCCGGCCTTTTCCTGGCGCAGCCGGTCCTGGTGATACGAGGCGGCCTGGCGCAGGCCGCGCTGGACGACCATGCCGTTGCCGTCGCCGAGCTTGCCGTGGCACGGCGTGCAGTAAATGTTGAAGCGCTGCTGGCCGCGCTGCAGGTCGGCGTGGGCGATCGCGAACGGGAACCGCTCGACCGGCTGGCCGGCCACCTTGCCGGTGTAGAGCGCCTCGTCATCGCGCAGCCAGCCACGGGCGACCGTACCGGCCGGGGCGTTGCGCGAGGCGCGGCCGTCGGGGAACGACTTGCTGGCCTCGAACGCCTCGTAGCGCGGGTTGTCGTGCATGTCCTGGCGGCAGCCGGCGGCGACAAGCGAGGCCGTCGCCAGCAGCGCGAGGACAAGGGCCGGGCCCCGCGCGCGGCAGCCGCGCGTGGGTGGAAGGGTTCTATTCATCAACGTCGTAGACTCCCTTGGCGCCGGTGCTGCGCAGGAACTCGGCGGTGGCCTGCTGGTCGAACTTCGGGTCGGCTGACTCGACGACCAGGAAGAACTTGTCGGAGCTGGCCATCGCGAAGCGGTCGACGTTGAACACCGGATGGTACGGCTGGGGCAGCCCGTTGAGGACGATCATCCCGATGGCCGCCGTGAGGGCCGAGAACAGGATGGTCAGCTCGTACGACGGAATGATGAAGGTGATCCAGCTCGCCTGCGGGCGGCCGCCGATGTTCATCGGGTAGGCGATTGTCGACGCCCAGTACTGCAGGATGAACCCGGTCGCCATGCCGGCGATGCCGCCGCCCAGCACCAGCTTGGGCAGCACGGTCCGCGACTTGTGGATGATGTCGTTCAGTTCCTCGACCGGCACCGGCGAGTAAGCCTCGACCTTCGTGAAGCCGTGCGCCATGGTCTTGCGCGCCGCGTCGACCACCGCCTGCGCCGAGTCGAACTCGGCCATCACGCCATGAGGCCGGTTGGTGGGCTCGTTAGTGTGCATGGTCCGCCTTCACTTTCGACTGCGGCAACAGCATCTTGACCTCGAAGATTGAAATCATCGGCACGAAGCGCAGGAACAGCAGGAACAGCGTCAGGAACAACCCGATCGTCCCGAAGAACGTCATGAAGTCCCACTGGGTCGGGTAATACATGCCCCACGACGCCGGGATGAAATCGCGATTGAGCGAGGTCACGATGATGACGAAGCGCTCCAGCCACATGCCGACGCCGATCAGCAACGACATCACGAACAGGATGGTGGTGTTGTGGCGCACTTTCGTGAACCACAACAACTGAATCATCACCATGTTGATCGCGATCAGCGTCCAGTACGACCAGGCGTACGGCCCGAACATGCGGTTCCACATCATGAACCGCTCGTGCGGGCTGCCGCTGTACCACGCGAAGAACGCTTCCATCGCGTAGCCGTAGCTGACCATCAGGCCCGTCGCCAGCGTGATCTTGGCCATGTTGTCGATGTGCCGCATGGTGATCAGGCTTTCCATGCCGTAGAAACGGCGGACCGGAATCGCCAGCGTCAACACCATCGCGAACCCGGCGTAGATGGCACCGGCGACGAAGTACGGCGGGAAGATGGTCGCGTGCCAGCCGGGAATCACCGAGACCGCGAAGTCGAAGCTCACGACCGTGTGTACCGAAAGCACCAGCGGCGTCGAGAGACCGGCGAGAATCAGCGTCGACACTTCGTAGCGATGCCAGTGGCGCGCGGAACCGCGCCAGCCGAGCGACAGGATTCCGTAGATCGACGCCTTGACCTTCGACACCGCGCGGTCGCGCAGCGTCGCCATGTCGGGAATCATGCCGATATACCAGAACACGATCGAGACCGTGGCGTAGGTCGAAACCGCGAACACGTCCCAGATCAGTGGGCTCTTGAACTGCGGCCACAGGCCCATGGCGTTCGGGTACGGGAACAGCCAGTAGGCGGCCAGCCACGGCCGGCCGGTGTGGAACACCGGGAAGATCGCCGCGCACATCACCGCGAAGATGGTCATCGCTTCGGCGAAGCGGCTGATCGACATGCGCCACTGCTGCTTGAACAGCAGCAGGATCGCCGAGATCAGCGTGCCGGCGTGGCCGATGCCGATCCACCAGACGAAGTTGATGATGTCGAACGCCCAGCCGACCGGGACGTTGTTGCCCCAGATGCCGATGCCCTTGAGGACCAGGTAGCCCAGGGCCATGTGCAGCATGCCGGCGCCGGCGAGGCCGATCAGGAGCAGACCGATCCAGCCGAGCGGGAACCGCTTCGAGAGCGGAATCTCGGCGACGGTCTCGGTGACCGTCTCGAAGTCATGCCCCGGGAGAATGACCGGCGTCTCTTCGAGCAGCGCCGTCTTGTGCGATTGGTTGGCCATTAGTGTCCGCCCCCAGGTGAGGCTGGCTCGTGCGACTCTTCAGTCGCATGGTGGCCGCCGACCATCGGGTTCGAGGGCAGGGCCGGGTTCGGATTGCGCACCGCCGCCAGATAGGTCGTGCGCGGGCGGGTGTTGAGATCTTCGAGCGTGGTGTAGTTGCGCGGACTCGCCTTCAGCCTGGCGACCTGGCTGTTCGGGTCGTTGATGTTGCCGAACACGATGGCGCCGGTCGGGCACACTGCCTGGCAGGCGGTGACGATTTCACCGTCGCGAATCGAACGGTCCTCGCGCTTGGCCTGAATGCGCGCGGCGTTGATGCGCTGCACGCAGTAAGTGCACTTCTCCATGATGCCGCGGCTGCGGACGGTGACGTCCGGGTTGCGCTGCATCTTGAATTGCGGGGTGGTGAAGTCCTGGAACAGCAGGAAGTTGAAGCGCCGCACCTTCCAGGGGCAGTTGTTCGAGCAATAACGCGTGCCGACACAGCGGTTGTAGACCATGTCGTTCAGGCCCTCGTCGCTGTGGACGGTGGCCGACACGGGACACACCACCTCGCAAGGCGCGTTCTCGCACTGCTGGCAGGGCATCGGCTGGTAGTAGGTGTCGGGCGTGTCGAGGTTGCCCGAGAAGTAGCGGTCGATGCGCAGCCAGTGCATTTCGCGGTTGCGGGTGACCTGCGCCTTGCCGACCACCGGGATGTTGTTCTCGGCGACGCAGGCAATGATGCAGGCCGAGCAGCCGGTGCAGGCGTTCATGTCGATCGCCATGCCCCACTGGTCGCCCTTGTATTCCTTGTCGGCGTAGAGCGAAATGCGCTTGTCGCTCTTGAGGTGCTCCATCTCCTTCACGAAGGTGGGCTTGGCCTTGAACTCCTCGAGGGTCGCCGATCGGATGATGTTGCGGCCTTCAATCGACCAGTGGTCCTGCGTGCCGACCAGGTCGTAGGTGTCGCCGGTCTTGGTGATGGTCGCCGCGCCGAACCACGGCGCGCTCGAGCCGCGCAGGGCATAGGTGTTGAAGCCGGTGCCGTTGCCGACGCGGCCGGCCTTGGTGCGGCCGTAGCCGACCGACACCGTGATGGCGTCCTTGGCGTGACCCGGGGTGATCCACACCGGCACGTTCAGCGTCCGGCCGTCATGGGCAATCGCTACCAGGTCGCCGTTCTGCAGGTGATTCGCCTCGGCCGTGGACGGCGCCATCAACGCGGCGTTGTCCCACGTGAGCTTGGTCACCGGCTTGGGCAGTTCCTGCAGCCAGCCGTTATTGGCGTAGCGGCCGTCGTAGATCGTCTCGTCGCGGCGGAAGTTGATCTCGATACCGTCGACCGGCGCGGCCGCGCTGATCCGCGTCGCCACGTCGGGCGCGAGCACCGCCGCCGACGGCGTGAACGCCGTGCCGGCAATGAAGCCGTCGTGCAGCCACTTGCGCCACTGCTTCTCGAACGTCTCGGCTGGTGAGGCTGGTTGGGCCGGTAGGGCTGGTTGGGCTGAGGCGGTCGCCTGAGGCGCCGTCGCGGCGGCTGCGGTTGCAGCGGGCATTGCCCCACCAGCCTGACCCGCCCCACCAGCCCGACCCGCCATCCAGTATTCCCTGACCACGTCGTAGCCGTTGCGTTCCGGGCGGTCCGAGAGCGTCGCGATCACTTCGTGCGCCGACTTGCCGCCGTAGAGCGGCTGAATCAGCGGCTGCACGATCGAGACGGTGCCGTCGAAGCTGCGCGCGTCGCTCCACGCCTCGAGGTAGTGGGCCGCCGGCACGTGCCAGTGGCTCAGCGTCGCCGTTTCGTCGAAGAACAGTCCCGAGTGAATGCGAATGGCGACCTTGCTCATCGCCTCGGCGAACTTGAAGTCGGCCGGCGCGCTCACCGCCGGGTTCGACTCGCCGATGATGACCAGCATCTGGACCCGGCCGGCATCGATGTCGGTCACCAACTCGCGCAGCGCGGCGTGCTGTTCGCTCGGCACCGCTTCCGGCGTGGGCAGGTACGAGACCGTGGCGCCGGCGGCGCCAATGGCGGCGTTCAACGCGTGGGCGATCGCGTGCACCGCGGGCGGCTGCGCGTCGCCGGCCATCACCACCGCGCGGCCGCGATGCGCGACCAAGTCCTTGGCCACGGCATCGGCGAACGCTTCGCTGCCGGCGGGCGCCGTAGCGGTGACACCGGCCACCCCGGCGAGCTGCGCCACCGCGCGGGCAAACGCCTCGACTTGGCTGGTCTTGAGCGGCAGGCGGTTGTCGGCGCGACCGCCCGTCACCGAGTGGTTCGACTCGACGACGTATAGGCGGTTGAGGTTGTCGGCGCCGTCTTCGACACGGCGGCGGCCGGCAAACTGGCGCGCGTAGCGCAGGTTGCTGCCGCCTTCCGAGGCGAGGAAGTCGGCGTCGAGCGACAGGATGACGTCGGCCTTCGACAGGTCGTAGACCGGCTCGAGGTACTCGCCAAAGGCGGTGCGGGCGCCGGCGCGCGCGTTGTCACGCGGCACGGGTTCCCACTGGATCCACTTGGCGCCGGGCTGCAGTTGCAGCACCTGCTGAATCTGCGCCGCCAGCGTCGGCGAGTTCACCGTCTCGGTGAGGATGCGGAGGCCGGCGCCCTTGGTGGCCGCCTGCGCCGACAAGCCGCCGCGCACCGCGGCAATCACCGCGCTCCACGGCCGAATCTCGCCGAGCTGCGTGATCGCCTGCGAACGATCCGGGTCGTAGAGCGTCAGCACCGAACCCTGCGCAAACAGGTCGGTGGCGCCCTGGCTGGCGGGATGGTCGGGATTGCCCTCGATCTTCGTCGGGCGGCCTTCGTGGCTTTCGACCAGCAGGCCAGTGGCGACGCCGCCAAGCGACATGGCCGTGGCAAAGAACAACGGCTTGCCCGGGATCTCTTCCTCGGGCTGCCGCACGTAGGGAACGATCATCTCCGTCGGCTGGACGGTGCAGGCGGTGACGCCTGCAAGCGCCATCGACGCGCTCATCAGCTTCAGGAACGAGCGGCGGCCGACCGGGTCGAGCCATTCCGACGCGCTGGTCGGGAACTCGCGGTGCAGGTAATTCTTGAACTCGTCGGTCTCGGCGACCGCTTCGAGGCTGCGCCACACCTGCGGTCCGCCCTGCTGTTCGAGGCGGGCGCGCACGGCCTTGAGGTCAATCGGCGCGCTCATCGAACGGTGCGCCTTGGGATCGGTTTCGTCTGCGTGCATCGGTTTCATCGGTGGCACACCGAGCAACTGGTCATGTGTTCGAGGCCGGCAATCTTGTATTCCTTGACCAGGCGCGGGCCGAGCTCGGCCTGGGCGATCGCCGGCTGGTAGCCCATGGTCGTGATCTGGTCGCGCGGGCGGACGAACTGCGCGGGGTTGCGGTGGCAGTTCAGGCACCACTCCATCTGCAGCGACGCCTTCTGAATCATCAGCGGCATCTTGTCGACGCGGCCGTGGCAGGTTTCGCAGCCGACGCCCTTGGTGACGTGGATGCTGTGGTTGAAGTAGACGAAGTCGGGCAGGTCGTGGACCCGGACCCAGTTCAGCGGCTTGTCGTCGCGGAAGCTGGCCCGCACCGGTTCGAGGTACGGGCTGGTCGACCAGATCTGCGAGTGGCAGTTGATGCAGGTCTTGGTCGGCGGGATGCCAGCCGAGGGCGACACCTCCACCGACGTGTGGCAGTAGCGGCAATCGATGCCGATTCCACCCGCGTGATGTTGGTGACTGAATTGGACAGGTTGCTCGACGAACTGATTTGCCGTAGTGACGAAATCGGATCGTTGAATCGTGAGCACCATCCAGCCGAGGCTGAGCAGCACGAACACGATGGCGAGCACGCTGGCCTTGGACCAGGCGTTAGCGCTCTTTGGGAATACCTGCGACATGCGTCCTTGCAGCCCCCGGGGTGTTAGGGCACCAGCTCAAAATAGCGGTGCCGAAGTCGCACACTTTACCCCGAATACCGTCGGGGGCGACTCTTGTGAAAAATTTCGCAAGCTGATTGTATAGAAAAGTTCCGGGCATTTCCACAAGGGCTCAGCTTGTTTTAATGCCGACAAATACGGTCGGATTCTTGGTAGTGGTTGGGGATTAGCCCAACCACTATTAGTAGCCCCGCCCAGCCGTCGTCGGTGGCTTGGAAGAATCTTTACTTTTCCTCGCCAGGCACCTTCTCCCACGCATAGACGCGGCCATGAACGTGTTTTTCGAACCATTCCATCTCGATTTGCAGCTTGAACAGGCGGTGCCGCAGCTCGGTCCAGCCGTGCCCTTCGCGGGGCGCCACGTAAAGGTGGGTCGGCACCCCATTCGACTTCAGCGCCCGGAACATCTCCACTGACTGCGGGAGCGGCACGCGCGGATCTTCCGCGCCCACCAGGAAGATGGTCGGCGTCTTCACCCTGGCCACGTCCTTCAAGGGCGAGTGCTCCCAGAACAGGTCGATCGGTGCGTTCGCCTGCCACGGCGTACCACCGAACCACGGCGTCCGGAATTCCCGATGGTCGCTCTGCGCGTACATCGAGATCCAGTTGGCGGCGCCGGCGCCGCTGCTGGCCGCCTTGAAGCGGTTGGTGAACGTGATGATCTTGTTGGTCATGTGGCCGCCCGCGCTCCACCCCATCTTCACCAGCTTGGCGGGATCGGCCACGCCCATCGCAATTACGGCATCGGTGCCAAGCATCACGTCCAGGTGCGACTGCTTGAAATAGCCGTTAATCATGTCGCGCAGGAACACGTCGCCGTAGCCGGTGCTGCCGCGATAGTTCGGCTTCAACACCGCGTAACCCTTGCCCGCGTAGACCTGCTGATCGCCGCTGAAGCCGAAGCGGTCGGACGAGGCCGGACCGCCGTGGGTGCTGACGATCAAGGGATACCGCTGCCCCGCCTGGTAGTCGACCGGGTAGAACAGCAGGCCTTCAACGGTGACGCCGTCCTGGCCCTTCCAGGTGATCTTCTCCTGGCGCGCGACCTTGAACCGCGCCAGTGTCTCGTCGAACACCGACGTCACGCGCTTCGGTTCCGCGCCGTTGGCCATCAGGTGGATTTCGGCCGGGCGCCCGGCCGTGTTGCGCGTGAACACGTGCAGGCCCGCCGCTTCGTTGAAGCTCCAGCTGCCGAGCGCGTGATCGCCATTGGACAGCTGCGTCACCCTTTTCGTCGCCACTTCGACGCGCATCACTTCGTTGTGCACGCCGTGGTTGGCGGTGAAGTAGATCGACTTGCCGTCGGCGCCCCACGCCGCATCCTCGATGCCGTACGGCACGTCGGGCAGCAGCACGCGCGCCGTGCCGCCGGCCGCCGGCACCAGGAACAGCTTGTCGTTGTAGTAGAGATCGAACCGCTCGTTCGACTGCGAGCGGAACATCACCGTCGCGCCGTCAGGCGACAGCGACGCGCCGTTCTCGGGCACCTTGTTGTCGGTCAGCTGCCTGGCGTTGGCGCCGGACGCGTCCATCACCCACACTTCAGTGCGATCCATGAACTCGAGCAGCGGACTCGGCGTCCGGGTCATGGCAATGCGCGAGCCGTTGGCCGACAGCTCGTAACCGCTGACCGACCAGTCGCCTTCGGTGACCCGCGTCGTCTTGCCGGCCAGGTCCGTGGTCCACAGGTGGCGCTGCTTGAAGTTCGTCTCTTCAAATGCGTAGACGTCATCCAACAGGCGATCTTTCTCGCGCTCCTCCGCCGACTTGGCGTCGCTGGCAGTGAAGAAGAGCGTCTTGCCGTCGGGCGACCAGGCGAGGCTGCCGGGCGCGGTGGGATGGTTGGTGAGCCGGTGCGCCTCCCCGCCTTCAGCATGCAGCAGGTAAATCTGGTTGTTGGTGTCGGGATCGCGCCGCGTGGTGAAGGCGATCGACGTGCCGTCTGGTGACCAACGGGGGCTCGACTCACCGCGTTCGCCGAACGTCAACTGCACCTGATTGGTGCCGTCGCTGTTGATGCGATAGATGTGGCCCACGCGCCGGTTGGCCTTCCAGTCGGGCCGGTCCATGACGAACAGCACCTGTTTGCCGTCCGGGGAAAGCTGCGGATCCTGGAGCGTGGGCAGCTCGAGGATGTCGACGAACGACAGCGGCCGCTTGTCCTGGGCGGCACCGACGCTCGCAGAGCAGAGCAACGCGAACACGACGAGGAGCGGAAGGCGGCGGCTGCGCATCATAAGGGCGAATAATACCCCTCTCTTGACAAATGCATCTTAGGGGCGCATAACTAGCATCCTGCCAGCGCATGGTGGCGGGCCACCCGGTGCTTCCCCCACTGTCGGTCGCCCACGCCATGCGTCTTGGCAATTCTTGCCGCGACGACACACCGTATCGGGACGGCACTTCTTGACGGGAGGGAACCGCCCGCCGGATCCCGACAAGTCACACAATCCCGACCCGTATTGCCCTCCCGACAAGATTTGTCCTCCCACCGGGTGGCGCAAGTTATAGTGAGCCCGTCGATGTCGGACGACCGTAAGTACAAACAGCGTGGCTACCAGGAGAGCGATCGGCCGTCCGGACCCCGTCCCGACCGGCCATCGGCCCCCAAGCCCGAGCGCGAACCGGGTGCGCCTGCCGGCGCCCGGCGCATTTCGTCCGAAGGCGCGCGCAATCCCCGCATGATGACCTCGCGCCAGGTCGCCCGCTGCGCCCGCTGCGGCACCATTGTCGACCCGCAAATCATGTCGCGCAGCAAGTGCCCGAAGTGCCAGGTCGACCTGCGCTCCTGCATCCAGTGCGTGAATTTCGATCCCGGCTCCAGCCTGGAATGCGCGGAGAAGATTCCGGCCCGGGTCTCGCCGAAGGACGTGGCCAACGACTGCCCGCTGTTCTCGGGCCGCACGTCGTTCGAGCGGGAAACCACCGCGGCCGTGAGCCAGAACCCGAAAGAACCGACCGGCGCAAAGAAGGCGTTCGACGACCTCTTCAAGTTCTAGTGCCCGGTTTCCACTGCGCCACCACCGGCGAGTCCCTGGGTCATAATCGAGGCATGGGTCTACTCTCACCGCAAGACGAAGCCACTCTCAAGCAACACCTCTCGGCCATCACCCAGCCCGTCCAGCTGGTCCTCTTCACGCAAACGTTCGGTGGCTCCGAGAGCGGCCCCGTCGCCAAGCAGATCGTCGACGAGATTGCCAGCCTGAACGACCGGATCACCGTCGTCGAGAAGAACTTCGTCCTCGATACCGAGGACAAGGCGAAGTACAAGGTCGACAAGGCCCCGGCGATCGTGATCCTCAGTGACGACGTCGACACGCGCATGCGCATGTATGGCGCGCCGACCGGATACGAGTTCGTCGGGCTGGTCGAGGCCATCCTCGTCGCCGGCACCGGCAAGATCGATCTCGAGCCCGAGACCATGGCGTGGGTGCAGGCGGTAACGACGCCGACCCACATCCAGGTGTTCTCGACACCCACTTGACCGCATTGTCCGAGGGCGGTCGTCCTCGCACACAAGATGGCAGCCGCGAACCCGCTGATTACCGCGGACGCGGTTGAAGCGACAGAGTTCATGGACCTGAGCCGGAAGTACCGGGTGACGGGCGTGCCGAAGACGATCGTCAACGAGACGATCGAGATTCTGGGCGGATTGCCCGAGCAGGACTTCGTCCGCGCCGCGCTGCAACTGCCTGGGACGTCTTAGACCACGAAGGACGCGAAGGTCACGAAGGCTATCTTTGGGGTGCGCATGACAGCAGCATTTAGAAAAGTATTCTCCTTCGTGTTCTTCGTGATCTTCGTGGTTGCGTTTGACGCCTATGCGCAAGGCAAGAAGGTCTACATCTCGGTCGACATGGAAGGCATCAGCGGCGTGGTTGGCGACGACCAGACCAGCGCCGGCGGCGCCGAGTACAACCGGTCGCGCAAGCTGATGGCTGAGGATGCCAACGCCGCCATTCGCGGCGCGTTCGAGGGCGGCGCGACCGCGGTCGTGGTCAACGATTCGCACGGCAGCCAGCGCAACCTGCTCCCCGAGGATCTCGACCCGCGCGCCCGCCTGATCAGCCACAGCTTCAAGCGCCACGGCATGGTCGAAGGCCTCGACGAGACGTTCGATGCGGTGATCTTCGTCGGCTACCACGCCAAGGCCGACTCGCCGCGCGGGCTGTTCGCCCACACCGGCTCGGGCGTGGTCAAGGACGTGCAGGTCAACGGCAAGTCGGCCGGCGAAGGCGGGCTCAATACCTTGATGGCGCAGTGGTACGGCGTGCCAGTCGTGCTCATCACGGGAGACGATGTGGCGGTCGAACAGCAGAAGGAATGGACGCCCGGCATTCGCGGCGTGGTGGTGAAGAAGGCCATCAACATGCGCGCGGTCGAGGGCAAGGCGCCGGCGGAAGCCCGGCGCGAGATCCAGGCCGGCGCGAAGGACGGCGTGGCGGCGGCCCGCAAGCCGGCGCGCGAGCGTCTGGCCGCCTACAAGGTGCGCATGCAACTGCGCAACTTCACCATCCCGGAGGTGGCTGCGGCGTTCCGCGAAATCCAGCAGGTCGCGCCCGACACGGTGGAATTCACGCGCGAGTCGATGCCCGAGGCGTACCGCGTCATCCGCGTCCTCTACCGCTTCATCAATCCCGACTGAGCTGGACGTCTCCCGGCATCACGGCCTGACGCGGGCCGCGCGCAACTTATCAAGGTCGGTCTCGGCGATCGCGGCCTCGGCGATCGCGACATGGCCGGCCGCGACCAGTGTCAGTGTCACTGCGACGACGGTATTCAAGGCCTCGCCGGTGCCGCGGAGCGTCCCCGACAGCCAGAGGCTGGTCGCGATCGTCAACCCGCCGGCGTCCAGCCGCAGATCACCGCGTTCAACTTTCGCATCGGTGAGGGCGTGCTGCAGCGCCTTGGCCATGAAGCGGTAGCCGGCCGGGCCGCGAGTCAGCATCAGCACCAGCGGGTCGGCCGGCGGCTGGCCGAGCAGCGTTTCGAACGGCGCGCCGTTCAACACGAACTGCGTGCGGCGATCGAAGAAGCCGTCGGGCAGATCCATCCCTTTCGCGTTGAACAGCGCGATGACTCGATCGATGGCCGCGGTCAGGGTTTCAGCGGTTGCCATCGGGCGCCCTCTTCCAGGACGAAGCGGGTTTCCTCGGGCACTTCCCAGTCGGGGATTGTCGGAAAGAGCGGGTCGCCGGGCAGCGTGAGCATGCTCTGGGTGCCGGTCTTGATGAACCCTGGCATGACCCGGACCACCTTTCGCCGGCGCGCCCACTCGAACACCTCGTCGATCGACGCCAGCTTCTCGAGCTGCCGGATGGTGGTCCACGTCGGCGGCGGCAGCAGCATCTCGCGGCGCTCGAACTTCGCGATCGCCTGCCGCGGCGAGATCCACTCCAGTGCCGTCATCTCGCCATCGTCATGCCTCGGGTCCTGGTTGGCGGGCAGACGCGCCAGGAAGAAGCGCGTGTCGTAGCGGCGGATCTCGATCTCGGGGGTCACCCAGTGCGCCAGCGGCGCGAGGTCGGCGGGGTCGACGGCGACGTTGGCTTCTTCCATCAGCTC
>ERZ1292640.2208-Hain-H43-02um-R1-2208-length-15722-cov-8_pt1 | contig 15722 bp, 11 predicted proteins | sample MGYA00564404_ERZ1292640 | MGnify/ENA primary metagenome ERZ1292640 (study PRJEB36523, sample SAMEA6512636) | groundwater metagenome | collected 2019-01-08 | study: AquaDiva: Metagenomics assemblies of 32 groundwater samples
GCCGGCGGCGCCTGCGGCATGTAGGTGCGCAGCGGCCACTCCGGGTCGTACATGTTGAACTCGGGGTTGACGTGGCACAGGTCCATCTGCGCCTCGTAGTACGCGTCGATGGTCCCGACGTCGCGCCAATACTTGGCGGCCTTCTTGTTCTCGTCGTAGAACGCGTAGGCGTAGGTGCGGCCCTCGCCGATCAGCGACGGTATGATGTCCTTGCCGAAATCGTGATGGCTATGCGGCCTGGCGGCATCTTCCTCGAGAGCGCGAATCAGCACGGAACTGTCGAAGACGTAAATGCCCATCGAGGCCAGCGCCATGTCGGGCTGGCCGGGCATGCCCGGCGGGTGTTGCGGCTTCTCCAGGAAGCCGGTGACCTTGTCGTGTTCGTCGACCGCGACAATGCCGAACCGCGGGCCGTCTTCGATCGGCACCTCGATCGCCGCGAGGGTGACCTCGGCGGCCGAGTCGATGTGGAACCGCAGCATCTTCTGGTAGTCCATCTTGTAGACGTGATCGCCGGCCAGGACCACGACGTACGTCGGTGCTTCGCGAATGATGGAGTAGAGGTTCTGGTAAACCGCGTCGGCGGTGCCTTGGTACCAGTGCTCGCCGACCCGCTTCTGTGGCGGCAGGATCTCGATGAACTCGCCCAGTTCTTCCGACACCACGGTCCAGCCCTGGCGGATGTGCCGGTTGAGCGAGAGCGACTTGTACTGGGTCGCGATGAAGACGTGGCGCAGGCCCGAGTTGATGCAGTTGCTCAGGACGAAGTCGATGATGCGGTACGGGCCGCCGAAGTACACGGCGGGCTTGGCCCGATCCTTCGTGAGCGGGGCAAGGCGTTCACCGGCTCCGCCCGCCAGAACAATTACCAGGACATCGTCACGCAGCATGGTGGCAGCCCCTGCACCTTATCACCAGATGTCGTCTCCGGATGTCTCCAGTTTGCCGCTAAACCTCTACTGTGACAACGCTTTAGCGTGGTTGACTTGGCGGCGGCGGCCCCCCTATGATCGGGTGATCGGGAACGCAAGTTTTGAGGGGGAACTGATGATGGTATTTCGGCGTGCAATGGCCGTGGCAGTCGCGCTGGTGGTGTCGGCAACCTTTGCCGTGGCACAGCAGGCTCCGAAGAAGGACGAGAAGAAGCGCAGCAAGCAGGAGCAGCAGGAAATCGAGCAGGTCGTGAAGCTCGTTGACGGGGTCATGGCCGGCCAGCCTGCGCCGACCGACATCACCATGTCGATCGAGCCCTTCTTCATGAAGTCGCAGGAGACGCGCACGTTCGTGCCCTTCGTGCTGAGCGTCAACAACGCGCCCAAGACGGACGCCGCGCTGTACATCCGCGTGGTCAATCCGTCCGCCGTGCCCGACCCGAAGGCCAAGAAGGTCGAGTACCCCTGGGACGACATCCACTTCGTGCCCGCCGCGCAGGTCGCCGGCGACAAGCCCAAGCTGAACCGCGTGTTCATGGCCACCGCCGGCACCTATGATGTCTACATTGCCTACAAGGAACGCCTGCCCGAGAAGGCGCCGAAGAACACCGTTGCCAAGACCGGCGTGCTCAAGACGCAGATCACCGTGCCGGACTTCTATAACGCCGAGCTCAACACCAGCACGATCCTGGTCGCCGACAAGGTCAACATGCTGACGGCGCCGCTCGGTGGCGACGAGGCCCGCGAGCGGCCCTTCGTGTTCGGCGCGCAGGAACTGCTGCCCGCGCCCGACATGGAATTCAAGAAGGCCGAAGAGCTGTCGATCTTCTTCCAGGTCTACAACTCGGGGCTCGACGCCGGCGGCAAGCCCGACCTGACGCTCGAATACGAGTTCCACAAGACCGAGGCGGGGGCCGAGAAGTTCTTCAACAAGACCAACCCGCAGGTGGTGAACGCCTCCATGCTGCCGCCCCAGTTCGATCCGGCCAAGTTCCCGGTCCCCGGCGGGATTACGGTCCCGCTGGCGTCCTTCGGCGAGGGCGAATACCGCCTGGCCATCAAGATCACGGACAAGGCCGCCAAGAAGACCCTTACCCGCGACGTGAAATTCAGCGTCAAAGGGTAGGGACGAATGACGCCGGCTTGTCCACCGTAGCCTTGGCGACGGTGGACGAAAGGCGTAGACTATGCAGACTGCCCGCCCCCTTTCGTTTTGGGGGCGGGCGGCCAACTTCTGATGGGCACCCCCCGTCGCCTGCTCGCCCCGGTTTCGATGCTCTGCCTGCTGGCATTGCACTCGACCTTTGCCTCGGCCCAATCCGCCCAGTTCGAACGCGTCACCAACCTCGCCGCCGCCAGCACCGGCCACATCGAAGGCTCGGTAGTCGACGAAGCCGGCAAGCCGCTTGACGGCGCGGTCATCTCCGCCCTCGGCAGCACCACCGCCTTTGCGGTCTCCGACAAGACCGGCCAGTTCACCCTGCGCCAGCTGCCTCCCGGACCCTACCTGCTCCGCGCGCACCTGCAGGGGTTCCACGCGCCGCGCAGCACCATGGTCAACGTCCGGCCCGCAACCCGGAGCGCTTCGACGTTCACGTTGCGCCGAGAGGGCACGGCCGGCGCGCCGCGTATTGCCGAAGCCGGCGTTGCCACCACCGCCATCGGCGCACCGGCTGACGCCGCCGTCACGAAAGACGGCCGCGGCGAAGGCGATTTTGCCTGGCGTCTCCGCCACCTGAAGCGCGGCGTGCTGCGCGAAGCCGAAGCGCGGGCCGGCATTCCGCAGGACGATGACGACTGGTTCATCACCGACTCGTTCCAGTTCCTGGGCCGCGCCGTCGGCAATTCGGCGAAGGCCGCCACCGCGTTGTTCTCGGACCTGTCACTGGGCGGCCAGGTCAACCTGCTGACGACCGGCGCGTTCGATAACCCGCTGCAACTGCTGCAACTCGAACGCACCGGCAGCGTCGCGTTCTTCTCGCTCGGCGCGCCCGTGGGTTCGCACGGCGACTGGGCCGTGCGCGCGGCGATGAACCAGAGCGACCTCAGCTCGTGGATGCTGGCCGGCAGCTACGTGGTCACCGCCAAGGTGCCGCACCGCTACCAGGTGGGCATGTCGTACAGCTTGCAGCGCTACGAAGGCGGCAACACCGCCGCGCTGTTGCTCGCCGACTCGGCGCGCAACGTCGGTTCGGTGTTCGCGTACGACGAGTGGGAAGTCTCGCGCTATCTGTCGCTGAGTTACGGCGCCACCTACGCCCACTACGATTACCTGCAGGAGGGGCCGTCGCTGTTCAGCCCGCGCCTGTCGGCGACCCTGTCGCCCACCCGCAACCTGCGCGTGCGCTTCAGCGCCTCGCGCGACGTCAGCGCGCCCGGCGCCGAGGAATTCCTGCCGCCGACCAGCGCCGCCTACCTGCCGCCGCAGCGCACCTTCTCGTCGCTGTCACCTGCGGGCATCCGCAAGCAGGAACTGCGGAACTACGAGGTGGGTGTCGATCGCGTCTTCAACGGCGCCACCAGCGGTGTCCGCGCCTTCGAGCAGCGCATCGACGATCAAACCGTGACCGTGTTCGGCCTGCGCAAGAGCGACAGCGATGCCGCCGCCCTGGGCCATTACTTCGTCGGCGCCGCCGGTGACGCCGCGGTCCGCGGCGTGGGCGTGACGCTGACCCATGCGCTGTTCGAAAACGTTCGCGGCTCGGTGGATTACTCGCTGGCCAACGCCACCTGGCGGGCGCGAAGCACGCCCCTCGAGTACGCAGTGCTGACACGCTGGGTGCCGTCGGCCGTGCGTGCCAACGAACGCATTCACGACGTCACCACGTCGCTGCAGACCGAGATTCCGATGACCGCCACCCGCGTCGTCGTGCTCTACAAGCTCAACACCGGATTCGCCTCGGGCAACCAGGACGAGGGTCCCGGCTTCAATGCGCGCTTCGACCTGCAGGTGAACCAGTCGCTGCCATTCATGAACTTCCGCACGTCGCAGTGGGAAATGCTGGTCGGCGTCCGTAACCTGTTCCACGAGTCGCTCGCCAACGCGTCGTTCTACGACGAGATCCTCGTCGTGCGTCCGCCCAAGCGGATTGTCGGCGGCCTCACCGTCAAGTTCTAGACGTCCTCGCGGGTCACACCCTCGCATTCCATGACGAAGTCGGCGCCATAGGCCCGCGCCGGCGTCTGGAATCCCGGCGTGAACTGTCCCGCCAGCACCTTGCGCACGGCGGCCAGCGCCGTGTGCGAGGTCCAGTCAACGCCGGCTTCGGGGCCATGCAGCCGCGCGGCGGCTCGCCGCCCCTGGTCGTCTTCGACTTCACCCCACACGTGGGTCGCTGTGCGCGCGCGCTTGCCGGCGTCCGGTCCCGGCTTCACGCCGCGCTTCAACAGGTGGCGTAACGCCGGAATCCGGAAGAGCGGACGCAGGTAGTCCATCCTCGCCATTTGCCGGCGCGTTGATTCCGGCAACACGACGTAGTCTTCGATGTTGGGAATACCCGTGCTGTGAAACGCCATGAAGACATCTCCCCACGTCAGCCGCGTGGCGATCACCGGGCCGTCGCCAAAATCGATCAGGCGAGTCTTCACGCCCCGTTCGGGGATTTCGAGCCGGCCGTTGCGGCGAACGCGGTTGCCGAACGGAATCAGTTCGATCATGGTGCGCTGGGTGCCGGGCGGCAGTCCGCCAGGTCCCTGTGTGCGAAACGCCAGCGTCAGCTGGGTGGCCGACGGCAGCCGCTGCTTCAGGTGCAGGGCGAGGCAATCAGTCGGCACCACGTCGAAGCCGACGCCGGGTAACAGCATCACGCCTTGCGATTTGGCATCGCCATCGCGAGCAGCGATGCCTTCGTAGACGGGAATTTCACCGGTGAGATCCAGATAGTGCGTCCGGGTCCGCAGACACGCGTCCACCATCGGCTTGTAGGTGTGGATGTACGGGCCGGCGCAGTGCAGCACCACCTTCACATCATGGAGCCACCGATCGATGCCCGGTCCGAGTTCGAACACGCGGTGTTCGACTCCCAGCTCCGCCGCGAGCGTGGCGAGCCGGCTGGCGTTGCGGCCGGCGAGGATGGGACGCAGCCCGGATTGCACGGTCAGGCGGGCGATGGCTTCGCCGACAAAACCTGTGGCGCCGTACAGGAGAAAGCCTGCAGCCGTGCCTTTCACGAGGGCATCCTATCGCGGTGCCGCTTGTCCGGGGCCGCCTGAACGATAGTTCAGCATTTCCGGCTAGATTTAACCCATACTAAGTTTTGGATCGATCCAACGACTACTTGGATAAATTGGCATCTAGGACTTGCGCATTAGCCAGAAATGCCATATTTATCAATGGTTTAACAGCGAGTCTGTGGCAGAGCTCGTGGTATGGGGTTTGCTCTGAATTTTCCGGATTGAATTGTCTTGTCAGGCAACACTGATTCAACGACGGGCATGTCCGTTTCCAGCACGGAATCCTGGTGGCGCGAGTGGCGGCAAACCGCATTGCCCGTCGCGGTGACGCTTGGCCTGTTGACGCTTGGGCTGATCAACGTCATTTCGCGCGCGACCTCCAACGAAGTGGAAGACGGCGTGCTCTGGGTCGAGCGCGCGGTTGGCGTGGTGGCGGCTGAAGTCGCATCGCCGTCGGCTGCCAGCCGTGCCGGGGTACGGCCGGGCGACATCCTGCTGGCCATCAACAACCAACCCGTCAACGGCCGCCAGGACGTGCTCGAACTGCAGCAGCAGGCGAGTGCCGGCGAGCGTCACTCGTACACCCTGCTGCGGCTCGGCTCGCAACAGATTGCCACCGTTTCGCTGGCGCCGATGCCGACCGGCACCGGGCTCTTCTATTACGTGCTTGCCGCCGTCGGCATCTTCACACTGCTGGTGGGCGCCGCGGTGCGCGCGCGCCGGCCGACCGACCAGGCGACGCTGCATTTTTTCTGGCTCTCCGTCGCGTTCTTCGGTGTCTTCACCTTCTCGTTCAGTGGCCGGCTCGATCGCGTTGACTGGGTCTTCTACTGGGGCGATGTGATTGCCGTGAGTGTGTTGCCGGCGCTGTTCCTGCACTTCACGCTCGTGTTTCCCGAGCGGCCGCACATGCCGGGTTACTCAGCGACGTTGGCGCACTGGTTGCCGGCCATTTATCTGCCCGGCGCGGTGCTGGGCTCCACGCGCACGCTGGCGGTGCTGCGGTCGAGTGTCGACCCGGAATACTTCATCCGTGTTGTCTCGCTGCTCGATCGCCTCGAGTACGTCTACCTCGTCGGGTTCGGCGCCGCGGGCCTGGCGGTGCTGCTGCGCGCCTTGTCGCGTGCGCGCTCGGTGACCGTCAAGCGCCAGCTGCGCTGGATTGTGTGGGGTACCGCGCTCGGCGCCATCCCGTTCGCGCTGGCCTATGCCATTCCGTTTGCTCTCGGTGTCGACGCCTCGATCCCGATGGAGCTGTCGGCCATCCCGCTCGGTTTCATTCCGCTCGCGTTCGCGTCGGCCATCATTCGTTACCGCCTGATGGACGTCGAGATCATCCTCAAGCGCCTGCTCATTTACACCTCCGCCGTCGCCGCCATCGTCGCCATCTACGTGCTGATTCTCCGCGCGTCCGGCAACGACATGCTCGACGGCGAGGCCCAGCACCGCTGGGTGATCGCGTTCCTGGCGACGGTGGTGGTCATCCTGCTGGCCAAGCCGGTGAAGGAGGGATTGCAGAAGGCCATCGATCGCGCCTTCTACCGCGATCGCTACGACTATCGCCGCGCCCTGGTGAGCTTTGCCGGGGAGCTGAACAGCGACCTCGATCTCAACCGGCTGGCCGATCGGCTGGTCACCCGCGTGCGCGAGACCATCGAACTCGACCGCATGGCGTTTCTCCTGGCCACCGACGCCGGCGACTTCGAGCCGATCAGCTGGGAGGGCTTTGACGCCGCGCCACCCAGGCTGACCGCCGCCTCGGGCGTCGGCACGCGCCTCAACAGCGTCCATACGGTGCGGCTCGACGATCCGCTCGCGGCGACGCGCTTCACGGCTGAAGAGGTGGAGTTCTGGCGCGATGCCGGCATCTACTACTTCGTGCCGTGCGTCACGAAGGACGCCGCGATCGCCGTGCTTGCCCTCGGGCGCCGTTCGAGCGGCGAGCCGCTCAGCAGCGAAGACACCGCGCTCGTCACCGCCGTGGCCGCGCAGGCCGCCACGGCCATCGAGAACGGCCGCCTCTATCGCCAATTGCATCTCAAGGCCTCCGAACTGGATCGCCTCCACGCCTTCAACGAGAACATTCTCGAGTCGCTCGACGATGGCTTGCTGGTGCTGGGCCCGGACGACCACGTTGTGCGGTGGAATGCGGCCCTCGAGCAGTTGTACGGGCCGACGCGGGCGACCGTGCTCGGTCAATCGATCGACCGGCTCTTCGATTCGCACCTGGTCGAGCTGCTCAACGCCGCCCGGCGCGATCATCCCGATGGCACCACGATCTTCCGCGTGCCCCTGGTGGCGCGCAACGGCCTGGACGGCGCTCGCCTGCTGGTCAACGTGACGACGGTGCCGCTGCAGACCATGGCTGGCGGTTCGCAGGCCGGCACCATTGTCATCTTCGAGGACATCACCGAGCGTTCGCAGATGGAAGAGCAGCTGCGCATCTCCGAGAAGATGGCGTCGCTCGGCCTGCTGGCGGCGGGCGTGGCCCACGAGGTGAATACGCCATTGACCGGCATTTCCAGCTACACCCAGATGCTGCTCGAAAACGCCGACCCGGCGGACCCGCGCACGCCGGTGCTCGAGAAGATCGAGAAGCAGACGTTCCGCGCCGCCCGCATCGTCAATGGCCTGCTCAACCTGTCGCGGCCCAATGCTGCGGAACAATCCGAGCGCACCGTCGTCGATCTCAATGTGGTCATTGCCGACGTGCTGTCGCTGCTCGAGCACCAGTTCGAGAAGGGCAGCATCAAGGTGCGCCGCGAGTTGTGCGCCGAGCCGGTCAAGGTGATCGGTTTCGAGTTCAAGCTGCAGCAGGTGTTCCTCAACCTCTTCCTCAACGCCCGCGATGCCATGAACAGCGGCGGCTGGCTGACCATTTCGACCCGGCTCGATGGCCGCGAGGCGGTGGCCGAGGTGGCCGATACCGGCAGCGGCATCGCCCCGGAGCACCTGGCGCGGATCTACGATCCGTTCTTCACGACCAAGGCGATTGGCCAGGGCACCGGGCTCGGGTTGTCGATCACCTACGGCATCGTCCGCGAGCACGAAGCCACCATTCAATGTGACAGCACACCCGGCGCCGGCACGCGCTTCGAGATCCGATTCGCAGCTTGCCCTGAGCAAGCACGAGCGGATGAGCCATCCGCTCGTGCGAGTCGAAGGGGACAGTAACCATGCGACGGAATGCGTCAGTACTCGTCATCGACGACGAAGAAGTGATGCGCGACATCCTCGGCACGCTTCTCGAACGCGAGGGCTACAGCGTGCGGCTGGCCTCGGGCGGCCAGGAGGGGCTCGAGCTCGCCAAGTCGCTGCCGTTCGACGCGGTGATCGTCGACGTGATGATGCCCGGCATCGACGGCATGCAGGTGCTCGACGAGCTCAAGAAGCTCGACGATGACCTGCCGGTGCTGATGGTGACGGCCTACGCGTCGATGGAAAGCGCGATCGCCGCCATGAAGAAGGGCGCGTTCGACTACATCACCAAGCCGTTCAAGAACGACGAAGTGCTGGTGGTGCTGCGCAACGCCGTCGAACGCCGACAGCTGGTCGCCGAGAACGTCGCGCTGAAGCAGAACCTGCAGGCGCGCTACCACAAGTTCTCGGGCATCATCGGCAAGAGCAGCCGGATGAAGCAGGTGTTCGACCTGATCATCCAGGCGGCGCCGAGCCGGTCGACCATCCTGATTACCGGCGAGAGCGGCACCGGCAAGGAACTGGTGGCCCGCGCCATTCACCAGAATTCGGCGCGCAGCGAACGCTCGTTTGTCGCGGTCAACTCGGGCAACCTGCCGCCCGACCTGCTGGAGTCCACCCTCTTCGGCCACGTCAAGGGCGCGTTTACCGGCGCGGTGTATCCGAAGAAGGGCATGTTCGACCTTGCCGACAAGGGCACCATCTTCTTTGACGAGATCGGCAACGTGCCAATCGAGACCCAGGCGAAGCTCCTGCGCGTGATGCAGGAACGCGAGTTCATGCGGCTGGGCGGCATGGAAACCATCAAGGTCGACGTGCGGATCGTCGCCGCGACCAACGTCGACCTGAAGCACGAGATGGAGGAGGGCCGCTTCCGCGAGGACCTCTTCTATCGCTTGCACGTGATCAGCATCCACCTGCCGGCACTGCGCGAGCGCCGCGACGACATCCCGTTGCTGGTCCAGCACTTCCTCGACAAGTACGGCGAAGAGAACGGCCGCAAGAACATCGAGGTGGCGCCCGAGGCGCTCGACCTGTTGATGGAGTACGACTGGCCGGGCAACGTCCGCGAGCTCGAAAACGTGATCGAGCGCGCCGTGGTGCTGGCCACCGGGCAGCGCATTGGCACCGAGTTGATCCCCGACCAGGTGCGCAAGAGCCCGTCGTTCCAGATCCCGCACGTGGTGATGCCGATCGAAGGTGTCTCGCTGAAGGAAGTGACGGTGGCGTACGAGCGCCAGTGGATTGAGTCGGCACTGGAAGCCGCCGGCGGCGTCCAGAAACGCGCGGCCGAGTTGTTGCGCATCAAGCCGACCACGCTCAACGAGATGATCAAGCGCTACGACATCCGTCCGCGGCGCAAGAAGGCATCGGCGGCCGGCACCGAACCCGAGCCCGGCCCCGCTGAGAACGGCGACGAGCTCGAGATCGTCGGCGAACCCGAGTAGACGATTCCAGGAGATCCTCCTGGTCGTTACGCCGCAGGCAACACCAGGCGCACCTCGAGGCCGTGTGGCTGACGGTTCCGGCAACTCACCGTGCCGCCGCAGGCTGCTACCGCGCTCCTGACAATCGCGAGACCGAGCCCGACGCCGCCCGTCTTGCGATTACGCGCCGCATCCTCGCGAAAGAATGGATCGAAGATCCGCTCCAGCGATTCGGCAGCCACCCCGGGACCCAGGTCGGTGATGGTGATCGTGGTCATGCCGTCCGCGCTGACGGATTTGATGGCAATTGGGCCGGCGTGAGCCGCGTACTTGACCGCGTTGCGGACCACGTTGGCGATGGCGCGCTCGAGCAGCTGCGCATCCGCCTTGACCGTGGTGTCCGGGCTGACATCGATGGCGATGTCGGCGCCTTGTCCCTCCCTGGCAGCGATCCTCTCGGCGATGGGGTAAATCGAGACCGTAGCCAGGGCCCGACCACGATCGCGCAACTCGGCTTGCGCGTAGATAAGCAGCTCGTCGGTCAAATGCGCGAGCTCCTCCACGTCTCCCTTCAGGTCGGCGACGTACGCGCGTTCGGGCTCGCCGACCCGGGTGTCGAGGATCTCGAGTGCCACCTGCATGCGGCCGAGCGGCGACCGCAACTCGTGAGCGGTATCGCCGAGGAAGCGCTTCTGACCGCCGACGAGCGAGCCGAGGCGGTCGGCCATTTGTTCGATCGAGGTCGACAGGCGTCCCACTTCGTCGGACCGCGCGATGCCCAGCCGTGTGTCGAACCGCCCTTCGGCGATCTGGGACGTAGCCAGTTCCATGCGCCCGAGGTTGCGCGTCAGATTGCGCAACAGCGGCCACCAGCAGGCGGCGGTCGCACCCAACGCCAGCAACGACCACCACAGCCAGCGGACCGGGAACAACAGCGGGTCGTTGAGCCCCGCATAGGGCACGACAATCAGCGAGCCGGGCAGGATCTTTGCGGTGTCGGCAAAGCGGATCGGCGTGCGCAGGACGATCCACGTCTTCGGACCGCCGCTGACCGACACCAGCCGAGCCGGTGTCTGCGGCATGCGCAGACCGGTACGGTCATCGGGCGGCCCGAGGCGATCAGGCGGACCGCCGGGAAAGCGCGGACGCCTTCCGTCCGGCGGCGGTCGCAGCCCGTCAGCCGGCCGGCCCTCACCCGGTGGCGGCCCCGCCAGGGCCGCGATCACCGCCTCCGGCAGGGTCAGTGGCGCACCAGCCACATGCCGCCCATCGTTGGTGACGAGAATAAATCGCGTCCGATACTCGGCCCCATATCGGTCGAGCAGCGACGTGGCCGCATCGGCCGGCGTACGCTCCAGGTCGAGGGCAATGCGGCGGGCGACATCCTGCAGCCGCGGCTCAGCCGACTGCATCACCATCTCGCCCAGGCTGCGCGGCAGCCGCACGCCAGAAGCGGCCAGACCGATGCCGATTAGCAGCACCAGGTTCAGTGACGCCAGCAGCAGGATGCGGGCGCCGAGCGATCGCCGCAGCCGCTCAATCACGACTCGCTCGCCTCGTCACTCCTGAGTGGTTTACCCTCGGGAGCCTTGGCGAAGGAGGGAAGCGTGCGGTAGCCAATGCCACGAATGGTCTCGATGAATCGTGGCGCCTTGGGATCGTCGCCGAGCTTCTTTCGCAGTGACGATACGTGCACGTCGATGGAGCGGTCGAACGCCTCGAAATCGCGGTCGGCGGCTGCCAGCAGGAGCTGTTCGCGGCTGCGGACCCGGCCCGGTGCCTCGATCAGCGCAAACAGCAGGTCAAACTCCACCTTCGTCAGAATCAGCGGCTCCGTGTCCAGCGTGGCCGTGCGCGAAGCCGGGTCCATCCACAGCGAACCGAGTGACTTGGGCGCCGGCCGGGCGTCGGCCTTGCCGGCAGTGGTGATGGCCGAGCGCCGCAGCACCGACCGGAGGCGGGCCAGCAGTTCGCGCGTCGAGAACGTCTTGGGCAGGTAGTCGTCGGCGCCAATCTCGAGGCCGGCAATGCGATCCACTTCGTCGCCGAGCGCAGTCAGCATCAGCACCGGAACCTGCGAGGTACGCCTTAGCTCGCGCAGGATGTCGAAGCCGCTCATGCGCGGCAGCATCACGTCCAGGATCACCGCGGCGTACTGCCCGGTCTGTGCCCGAGCGAGGCCATCTCGCCCATCGTGCGAGGCCTCCACCTCGTAACCGAGCGGCGAAAGGTAGTCGCGCAACAGACGGCAGAACTTCTCGTCGTCTTCGATCAGGAGAAGGCGGGTGGAGTCCATGTGCCAGTAGGGCCGCACTTTAGTGCGGCCGGCGTTTGAATTGTGGACTTTTACCGTTGCTTAACAAAACTCACCCTCACCCCTGGCCATTCCTTAACAGGCGGGAAGTCATATGTGGCAGGAGGACATTGATGACACATCCGCTTCTCGGCGCCGCCAGCCTGGCCGCCCTCGCCGCCACCGTCATGGCCTGCAACGGTTCCAGTGCTGCCAGCCTGAGCCCGACTGCACCCACGACCACGGTGGCGCCCACGACCCCCACACCGACCGCCACGCCGACCACACCGGCGACGCCCACGACTCCTGCAACGCCGTCGACGTCTGGTGTGCAGGCCATGTATGCCCAGTTCGTCAACACGGTGACCGTGACCATCAGCGGCGCCACCGTGACGCTGCGCACGAATGATCTGCCCGATCACAAGAGCCCGTACTGGGGCTCGACCAGCGCCAGTTACGAGGCCCCGCACGCTGGCATGCAGGTCAATCCCCACCGCATTGCCTCTCAGAACCTGACCTTCACCCTCCCGTCATCACCGGCGGCGGCGACCAGCGCGAGTGACACGCCATTGGGGCCCATCGGCGTCTCGGTCAACGGCGTCGTGTTCTTCAACCAGTACGCCGCGAGCCGGCAACCACTGACGTCCGAAATCGTTTCGTTCGATCGCTACAACGGCCACCCCAACCAGGACAACCAGTATCACTACCACTTCGAGCCGGTCTCGATCACCGCATCGAGCAAGAGCCGCTTGATCGGCGTGATGCTGGATGGCTTTCCGGTTTACGGGCCGCAGGAACGTGATGGGACAACACCCACCGGTCTGGACGCCTGCAACGGCCACACCAGCGTCACCGCCGAGTTCGAGACTGGCATTTATCACTACCATGCGACCACCGCGGTGCCCTATCTCAGTGGCTGCTTCCGTGGTACCGCCGGCACGGTTCGCTGAGGAGCCCGGACATGAAACTCGCGGTGATTGCTTTGTTGCTCGGCGCCACCCTGCCGACCCCGACGACGCCTCAACTGGAGGAACGGCGCAGTTATTATCGTGACGGGCGCCTGGCTGAACGGCGCCACTTCTATAACGGCCGTGAATCAGGCCTGCAACAAGCGTGGACCGAAGACGGCACGCTCTACATCAACTACGAGATGCGCAACGGCCGCCGTTACGGATTCATCAACGCGCGGCCCTGCCGGCCGGTGGCGGAGCAGCAATGACCCGCCTCGTCCTGTTCATCGCCGTCATTGCCGCGTTGGCGGCCGCTCTGATGGGCGACGCCCTCAAGGCCACGCCGGCGCTGCCGTTCTACGACAGCGCCGACCTCACGCCGCGGTGGACGCGGTCGTCGAGCCATCGGATCGGCGACTTCTCGCTGGTTACGCAGGACGGCGCAGCCATTACGCGAAACGACGTAATGGGTAAGGTCCACGTCGCGTCGTTCATCTACACCCGCTGTGCCGGCATTTGCCCCGCGATGGTGACGCAGCTGTCAAAGGTGCAGAACGCGATCGACGGCCGGGATGCCGTGCTGGTGTCGTACTCGGTGACGCCGCAGGACGACTCGCCGGAGACCCTGGCGGCTTTCGGCGAACTCCGAGGCATCGATCCAGGCCGTTGGAAGCTGGTGACCGGCAATCCGGAGCAGATCTATGCCCTGGCTCGAACCTCGTACTTTGCGGACGATGGCAGGTTGGAGGCGGGGAAGGCGGCGACGGAGCAGTTCCTGCACACCGAGAAGGCGCTGCTCGTGGACTGCGAAGGGCGACTGCGCGGGGTCTACAACGCCACGCTCCCGCACGACATCGAGAAGCTGCTGGCCGATCTCGATTTGCTACTGGAGCAATAAAAAGGAGTTCAGAAGGTCAGAAAAAACCGTTTCTTCTTGATCTCCTGAACTCCTGTCACGGCCAGCAGGACGGCGATTATCGTCGCAGCGACCCGATCAGGCGGTCGTACTTCGACAGGATCACGTCCCACCGGTAGTTTCGCTTGATGTACTCCTTGCCGTTGCGCCCCATGCGCTCGCGCATCTTCTCGTCGGCCAGCAGCAGCTTGGTGCACTCCAGGAACTCTTCGCGGTTGGCGTAGAACAGCCCGGCGTTGCTCTTCACGCAGTGGTCGACCAGCACTTCCGAGCGGGCATTGCACAGGATCGGCGTGCCGACCGCCATGGCTTCGAGCGCGAGCAGCGACAGGCTCTCGAACGGCGACGGCACGACCACGATGGTCGCGGCCTCGAGGGCCTGGAGGCGTTCGCGTTCGGAGAGCAGCCCCGCGAAGCGGACCCACGGCACCTCCGGCAGTTGCATCAGCTTTACGCCCATCAGCGTGAGCGCGGCCTCGCCGCCCTGCTCCTTGTAGCTGGTGAAGTACTCGATCAGCTCCTCGCAGCCCTTGCCGGCGTCGATGCGGCCGCCGTAGAGCAGGAACTGGCCCTGCAGCCGGTGCCGGCGGCGGAACTGGGCGCCGCGTGCCCGCAGGTGCTGCGGCAAGCGCTTGTGGATCTCGTCTTCATCTTCCGGTTCCGGCTCGTCCGGCTGCGCCTGGTCCTGCAGCAGGTCGACGCCGCAACCCACGGTTTCTTCGGCCGCCGCGCGGAACTCGAAGGTTGTCTTCAGGAAGTTCTTCTCGACTTCGGTGTTGAAGGCCACCGCCGACGGCTTGGCGAACATCTCGCGGTAGATGCCGAGGTGAATGGCCGGCTCGTCGTGCGCGGTCGGCACCAGGATGCTGCGGGCCGGATCGATCTCCAGGCCCAGCACCGTCGGCGCATACAGGTAGGTGAAGAAGATCAGCGCGTCGTAGTGCCGGTGGTGCTTGTTCAGGTACTCGACCAGCGGCGGGCACCACGGCCCCTGCTGCTCGAGCCACGACATCTCATCCTCGCGCGTGTGCGGGTGGTGGAAGATCCAGTCGGAGTACTGGTTGAAGGCGTTGATGTCGCGGGTCTTGGCGTTCTTGAACCGCCGCACCGTGACGCCGCGAATGCGGTCGGTGCCCTCGGGGTAATCGTTCTCCCAGGTGATGTAGTCACGGGCGCAGGTGGTCAGCACCTCGACGTCGTGCTTGGCGGCCAGGCGCTCGGCAATCAGCCGGCAGTGATATTCGGAGCCGCCGAGAATTTCGGCGCCGTAGCGTTGAACGATGAATGCAATCTTCACGATGTCAGCCTTTCGAGCTCGCGGCGGATCCGGGCGTCACCAAAATCGTTGAGGCGGGCGCGCTGTCCGGCTATCACCTGGGCCCTGAGCGTGTCGTTGTAGGCGAGCTCCCCAAGGAGCTCGGCGGCGTATTCGAGGTCTTTCGGCGCAAACTGCACGCCGGCTCCGCCCAGCGTGTCTGGCACGGCGGTCGATGAGAAGGCGAGCACCGGCACGTCCGCCGACATCGCCTCGAGCAGCGGCACGCAGAACCCCTCGTGCTCGGACAGCGAAATGTAGACGTGCGCCGTGCGGTAGTAGGTGGCCAGGTCTTCCTCGGTCACGGCACCGGTGAAGATGAAGCGGTCCCTCGGCATCTCGTACTCGTGGATCAACTGGCGGATCATGTTGTAGTAGCGCGGGATGCCGTCGGTCTTGCCCACGAAGATGAACCGGTAGGCGGTGTCGACGTAGCGCTTGTAGTGCTCCGCCATGCGGATGTGATCCTCGATTTTCTTGTTCGGGGCAATGCGGCCGACGAACAGGAAGTTGAGGAG
>ERZ1292640.2083-Hain-H43-02um-R1-2083-length-16297-cov-5_pt1 | contig 15712 bp, 14 predicted proteins | sample MGYA00564404_ERZ1292640 | MGnify/ENA primary metagenome ERZ1292640 (study PRJEB36523, sample SAMEA6512636) | groundwater metagenome | collected 2019-01-08 | study: AquaDiva: Metagenomics assemblies of 32 groundwater samples
TAGATAACATGCGTATCTATCAAGCTTCCAATCGTCAATCTTTCTGACAGTATCTGAGCCTATTTCGACCATTTTGCTGATTATAGCAAAATGGTTATCCACAACCTGACCGCTCTCCATACACGCTCTTGCCGCTTTGCCTATTACCTCTTCAAAATTCCTCCACTGCACATAGCTCAACAAATCTGCGAGTTCCCGTCCAAGCCAATATTCAACACCATTATCGTCGATTTTTTTAATATTTTCAAAATTCTTAATAGGACCGGACATTAAATTTTGTTCTGACATAATTTTAATTTAAAAATAAAATATTCAAAATCATCATCTTATCTCATTTTCCACTCGCGGGCGATATTGCATCGCCTCGGCCACATGATTCACCTCAAGATTTTCCGCGCCGGCCAGGTCGGCGATGGTGCGGCCGACTTTTAAGACGCGGTGATAGGCGCGCGCCGAAAGTTTCATCTTGGTGACGGCGGCGCGCAAAAATTCTTTAACCTCCGGCGAAAGCGGACAAAATTTTCGGACCATTTCCGAAGACATTTCGGAGTTGCTGGCGACGCGCGCGTCCTCCAGCCGCGCGATTTGCGCGTCGCGGGCTTTTTGCACGCGAACACGGACCTCCTCCGAGGTCTCGCCGCGCCGTTCGGCGGTCAAATGTTCAAACTTTACCCGCGGGACTTCAATGTGGATATCAATGCGATCCAAAAGCGGCCCGGAAATCTTTTTCCGGTATTTTATAATTTGCGGCGGCGTGCAAATACAGCGATGGTCGGGATCGGAAAAATATCCGCAAGGACAAGGATTTTGCGCGGCAACGAGCATAAACTTTGCCGGAAAACGCAAACTCCCTGAAGCGCGCGAAACGGTAATCGCCCCATCCTCAAGCGGCTGGCGGAGATTCTCCAGCACGGCGCGCGAAAACTCGGGAAATTCGTCCAGAAATAACACGCCGCGGTGCGCCAAACTGATTTCGCCCGGCCGCGGCCAAGCGCCGCCTCCCACCAGCGCGACGCCGGAAGCCGTGTGATGCGGGTTCCGGTACGGCCGCTCGGAAATAAGCGCCCGCCCCGGCGGCAGCGCCCCGGCCACGGAATAAATTTTTGTAACTTCCAAACATTCATCCATCGTCATCTTGGGGAGGATGGTCGGAAGCGTTTTGGCAATCAGAGTTTTTCCCGAGCCCGGCGGCCCGGAAAGCAAGATATTGTGCCCGCCGGCGGCGGCAATTTCCATCGCCCGCTTGACATTTTCCTGTCCGGCGATAAAACTCATATCATGCGCCGAAATGATTTTCTCCTCCGAAATATCTTCTTGGGATTTTGCGTAAGGCGCAATCAGTTCCTCGCCGGCGAGATGGCGGTAAAGCGCGGCAAGGGATTTGACCGGAATAATCTCCAGCCCGGAAACGAGCGCCGCTTCCGGCGCGTTCACCTCGGGTACAAAAAGCCGTTCTATTCCTTTTGCTTTCGCGCCGAGCGCAACCGGCAGAACGCCGGATATTCCGCGGAGTTCGCCGTTTAACGCCAGCTCCCCGATAAAAACGCTTTTTTCAAAATCAAAATCCGCTGCCGCAAGAACTCCTTCCGCAATCAGGATGGCGATCGCAATCGGGAGATCGTAGGCCGGGCCTTCTTTTTTTACATCAGCCGGCGCGAGATTGACGGCAATCCGCGTTCCGGGAAACGGCAACCCGCTGTTTTTGACAGCCGAGCGCACCCGTTCGCGCGATTCCTGCACCGCCGTATCCGGGAGTCCGACAACGATAAAATTCGGCAGCCCCTGCGAAATGTCGGCCTCAACTTCAACGAGCTCGGAATCAAGGCCGATGACCGCCGCGGAATAAAGTTTGGAAGACATAAAGTATAAATATCAAATTTCCAATCAAACTTTTTTAAATTACAAATTCAAAATTACAAGCCCCGCCTGCCTACCGCAGGCAGGCCTGCCTACGCCTTTTGCAAATTAAGTGGTTAAAAGACGCTTAATCTCAATAACGATCGAGCCTTCCACCCAAGCTACTTAACGGCAATTGGCGGGCAGGTCCAAATAAATTACAAATCACAAATTTTAAACTTTTGGATTTTGAATATTGGAATTTATTTGGGATTTGGAAATTTGGATTTGGGATTTTTTTATTTTAAATAATAAAATAATAATTCCCGTCAAGATCATCCCATCCGCGAGATTGACGAACGAGACCCCGAAAAAGTTCAGATAATCAATCGTTCCGCCGTACGCGGCTCTATCAAAGAAATTACTGCCGGCGCCGAAAAAAATCAAGAGCCAGAAAAAAAACTGCCGCGGCTCCCGCCCGGCATAAGCGCGGCGGACAAAATAAACGATCAACGCCAAAAAAATGAGCGAAATAAAAATCGTCAGCCCCCGCGGAAACCGGATGCTGAACGCCAGGCCGCGGTTGAGATAATAATCAAAAGATAAAACATCCGGGATTAAAAAAATTTTGCCCGGCGAACGCGCGGACAAAATTTTCAAAATCCTGTCAAAAATTAAAATCGCGGCGGCAATGAAAAAATATTTTTTCATCTTATGATGTCTATATAATCCTTAATTCAGCGTAAACTGCTTTTTACACTCAACATGCGTGCTGGCCTCGGGCCGCGCGCGCAAACGGTCTTCGCCGATTCCTTTTTTGCAATATTTGCAGATGCCGTACTCGTCATTCGCGATCCGCTCGAGCGCGGCATTAACATCATCAAGATATTCTTCGGAGGCGAATTCCTGCGAAATCAAATTACTGTAAAGATCGGCTTCCTGGGCGCTGTCGTCCTCGGAACCGCCGACATCGGGAAATTTGGTGTTAAAATTCCCCGGATTGCGCGGGTCCTTCGCGCCGACGGCCGAAAGCATTCTCTCTACTCTCGCCTTTTCCGCGAGCAGAAGCTCCTCCATTTCTTTTATTAATTCGGGGCGTAATGGATTTTCCGTCATATTTTTCACTTTAATTTTTTCCATCGGCATAGATGGAAAAGGTTACTTTATTACCACAGCATACCACAAGCCGATAATTTTGGCAAGATGCCGAGCAAAATTAAAAATTATAAAATCAGCTTGGAAATTTCCTCAGCCATCAGCTTCATGTCCTGCCAGGCGCGTTTCATCGCATCGCGATCGGCGTAGGGATCTTTTACCGGATGAGCGCCGGTTACGCCGCGCTTGGTGACGCCGGTAAACGGCTTATCATAAAAAGATACACCAGCCCGATTTCGATCATCACCATATCTCAATCTCTTGACTAAACCGCCGACTTCTTCGGCATAAATAAAATCACTGTTCAGAAAATCCAGATGGACCGTAACGGCAGCCACATCAAAATCAAGGCCCTCTTGCTCAAAAATCTTTACTAACCGATTAGCGCTTTCACCGGTTCCAACCAATTCGGTGACGAGTAGCGCCTTATGAATCGATGATTTCTTTTGTCGAATAAACTCTTGTATATACTCGGCATTTAATGCCTGCCATCCTCCTGCAATAAAATATGTCTGCACCCTCGGCTTTCCCACCGCTTCTCTTTTTTTATTGATCACTTCTCTTAAAAAGCGGGTAACCAGCCGACCGCTCGCGTCATCACTTAAGAGAGTGTCGTAATTCGGTATCTCTTTTTCCAACTCAATCACCAACCGAGCCAGCGCTTCAAAGACTACCCGGGATTTGGATTCATCGCCAAACGAAGTGACATTTTTAACCACCGAATCTATATCTAGTTTTTTAATCCTCCGGTTGGCCTCGGCATCATCGTGCCGCGGGGGAAATGCCGGCGGACGCTCGGCTTTTGGCGAAATGACCGGCGTTTCTTTTGTGGATGGTTTAATAATTTCTTGCATAGAATTTTCGTACTTTCGTATTTTTTCGTAATTTCGTATGGACATTATGCCGCCTCGTCGGTCGCGATGCCGGAATAAAAATCAATTTCTTCCTGAATGTCAGACGGAATAACGCCGCGATCGGTGGCGAGGCCCAGCTCAAAGTTTTTTGCTTTGTCTAAAATTTCATCGGAAAATTCCGGATTCACTTCGGCCAGATGGCGGAGTTCCACGATTTTTTCTTCCATCGTTTTTAATTCGTTTTGATATTCCGTAAGCGCCGCTTCAAATTCTTCTTTTTTTTCGCCGCCACGCTGAGCGTGGCTAAGGGAACGCTCAGCGTTCCCGCGGATCAGTTCGGAGCATTTTTTATGCGCCGCAAGATGGACTTTGACTTCGGCCGCGCAAAGAATTCCGCGCTCCTCTTCGGTCAGGTCGGTTTCTCTCAAATCAATCGCGCAAACTTTTTCCACATCGCCTAAATCCGCCAAAAACTTATCAAATTGCGCACAGAGCCCCTCCGGCAGTTCGGCGCGGATGGCCGCCTCCTCCCCGCCTTTCACATATAAACGATAGAGTTTGAGATGCGCCGCGCGGGTGGGATAAATTTCTTTTCCGAAAGCGATGATTTTTTCTTCAATCGCCGATTCATCCGCGTCAGATAATCCCTCGGCCTCGCGGAGCATCTCCTCTTTCCGCGCCATACCGAAAATTTCCGGCGCGCTGGCGATGGCTTTTTTAAGCTGGTCTAAATTTGTTTCTAACATATATAAATGGTTATGTCTTTCTAAGAGTGTATCAAAAATTCGCGTCCCGCGTCAACTAAAAAAGGCCCCGAAGAATCGGGGCCGTTGTAGCGCCTTACGGTTGCCGCTTCTCCCGCATCACCGGCGCAAGCACCTTGATGAAGAAGAAAGCGGTCAGGGCGCAATCAAGAACATTGGGGACATGGAAAGTGAAATCCCTGGTACCGGGATTCACGCGCGAGTAAACAATGTGCGCATCGCCGTGAAGAACCATTTGCAGTTCCTCCGGCGTCAGGTCATCACGATGACCCAAGAGACCAACCGGAACCTTGGAGATGAGTTCCTTGTCCCAGCTCTTTTTCTTCGTCCGGGGCTGGAGCTCCGGCGGGATGTAACGGCCAAGCGCCGTGTCCGCGGGGTCAACGAAGATTTCGGCCGGAAGCGGCATCGGCGGAAGCAAGACGCCCTCTTTCATCCTGACATGGACAGAGCTACTGCCGCCAATGAGGCCGGAGTCAAACCAGTCCACATTAACGCGCTCGAACGTGTCGGTCGGCGCGTTCGTGGCGTCAAAATCGTAATAGGCGAACTTTTCGTAGGTGAGGCCGAGGAGCTTGGCAAGATCCGCGAACTCAATGCAGTTTCCGTCAATGCGGTCCACAAGACCATACTCGCTTTTGCGCAGGCAGATGTCCAGGATGGCCTCGGCATCAAGCTTGGAAACCTCTTCCAAGTATCTGATGGCCAAAGCCGCTTGCAGACCGCATCCGCAATCCCCGCCAAAAACCTCAATCGGCGCACAATTGTGATACGCCTTTTGGAAGTTGGTAATCGGCGGCGCGACCTTAGGATTGGTATGTCCGGACAGGGCATAGCTCCCAAAGATACCGGACATCGGGTAAAGCAGGATTGCCGGCAGTGGCCGATTCAACTTCACTCCCAGGAAATAGGAATTGAAGTTATCGCCGAACCAGGTCACCTGCGCGTTTCCCAAACCCTTGCTCGCGAGAATCGGCAGGGTCCGCGACTTGGAGCAGTGCGAACCGACTTTGGCGATTTCCACGGGTTGGCCGTGGCCCAAAAGCAGCCAGCGCCGCAAATCCGCGGATGCCTCGGACTCGATCCCCTGCTTCCGTTCGGCAATGAGCTTTTCGCGGTCGATTGGCTGGCCATGCCTTGGATGCGGCTGCAATTTCGGAAAGTAGTCGCCGATGCCGATCGTTGACCTTGAAACGCCGTCGGCCAGGTTGATTGAAGTTTTTTTGCAATCACTGCAATTCCAGATCTGCGCGCCACCGCCAGAAAGGTTGGAATAACCGTAGATACCGCCACAATACGGGCACCCATACAGTATCGCTTCCTGACTGGAAACGGCGATAATACCGTGATTTTTGGCATCCTCTTTGCCCATTACGACCCTCCTCTGTAATACTAAATAACCACGGCGCCCCCGTGGCGGGGTTTATCTACCCAGATAACGACCATACCTTAACATATTTTTTATTTTCTGTCAAGTTAGGGCCTCCAAAGCCCTTGACAAATTTCGTATGGGTATTGACAAAAATCAGCTTCTATATTAAGATATGGATAATCATTAAAAAACTCCCACCTCCCCCCGCCCCTGCCTACCGGCAGGCAGGCCTCCTCCGTAAGGAGGGGAAAAGAGAGCTGGAACTCGCCCCCACACCAAATCTGATATAAATATCAATAAAGAATACGGGAGCGGGCTAATCTAATAATCTATAAACTCTGCATCATCGCGAGATTGGTGTGGGGGCTCGGACCATAACCCGGGTTAAGAAAAGTTTATGGATTTTTTGTTAGAGGAAACGAATGGCGAATCTATCCGAATATTACGAATAGCGAATGTTTGATTCGTAATTCGTAACATTAGCGTTAATTCGCAATTCGCTTATAATCTTATGGCCGATTTAAAAAAACTTCTGGAGGATAAAACATATCTCCAAATCCCCAAAGCCGACGACATTGTGAAAGGCCGCGTGCTTTCGGTTTCCAAGAGTGAAATCCGCATTGACATTGAAGGGTACAAAACCGGCATTGTCCGCGGACCGGAACTGCGCGACGAATCCGACGCCACCGGCGAACTTAAAGTCGGCGACTTGGTGGAAGCGACGGTGATTGATTTGGAAAATGAAAACGGCGAGGTGGAACTCTCGCTCCGTTTCGCGGGCCACAAACGCGCCTGGGACAAACTCGTTGAAATGATGAGGAGCGGCGAAATTGCGCTGGTCAAAATCACCGAGGCCAACAAGGGCGGCCTGATGCTCTCGTTAAATCACATTATGGGATTTTTGCCGGTCTCCCAGCTCTCGCCGGATAATTATCCGCGCGTCCCAGGCGGCGAAAAACAAAAAATTCTGGAAAAACTCCGCTCAATCATCGGCAAAACTTTGGATGTGAAAGTGCTGGATGTGAATGAGCGGGATAACAAACTGATCGTTTCCGAAAAAGCGGTTTGGGAAGACCGCCAGAAAGAAGTTATCTCCAAATTCAAAGTCGGCGATACGGTGGACGCGGAAATCACCGCCCTGACCGATTTCGGCGCCTTCGTTAAATTTGATGATTTGGAAGGATTGATTCACATTTCCGAACTCGCCTGGCAGCGTATTGACCATCCGAGCGAAGTCGTTAAAGTCGGCGACAAGATGCTCGCCAAAATTGTCGGCATTGACGGCTCAAAGATATTTCTCTCATTGAAACAACTGGCGCACGATCCGTGGAAAAATGTCAGCGACCGCTACAAAGTCGGCGAGATCGTGAAGGGCAAAATCTTAAAAAGCAACCCCTTCGGATTTTTCGTTGAACTTGACCCGGAAATCCATGGGCTCCTCCACATTTCCGAACTCTCCAAAAAGCCGGGACAAACTGCCGCGAAAATGTTAAAGCCGGGCGACGAAGCCGAATTCAGAATCATCTCAATTGAACCGGAACAGCACCGCTTGGGACTTGGCCTTAAGGAGACGGATAAGGATACCGTAGGGGCTGGGTCTCCCAGCCCGAAATTGATGGAAGAGTCACCCTCCTCTGACGATTCGGCGGGTTCGAAGGACAATGATAAGAAAGAGGCCGCGCCCGAGGAAGAACCGGCAGTTGAAGAAAAGACAGAAGAGAAGCCAGCCGAAGAAAAAAAGGAAGAACCGCCAACGGAAGAAAAAAAAGAATAGTAATTAAAAACACCTCGCCAATCAGACGGGGTGTTTTGATTTTAAGATTTTTTCCGGAGCGTCAGCACATGGGCCGGCGGGATATTGGCGGCGACAAAATCCACCGAGACCTTATCAAATTTGGAAAAAAATGTTTTGATCTTTGATTTTACATAAGTAAAAAGTACAAACCGGGAATCTTTATCCATTATCTCGGAGACGACATCAAGCATCCGTCCGACCTCGGCTTTGCTGAAATTGGCAAACGGAATGCCGGAAATTATCGCGTCAACTTTTATGACTCCCTCCTTTTTCAAGATCTCTTTCATTTCCAAAAAATCGGCTAAAAAATGTGTCGCCCCCTGATATTTTTTCTTGAGCTCTCTCACAAATTCCGGATTGATTTCAAGGGTCAGGAGCCGCGCGTCCGCCGGTTTATTTTTCAAAATATATTTGGTGATCGCGCCGGTTCCGGGCCCCAACTCAATGATTATTTTGGCATCCCGGAGATTAGCCCGCGCCACCATTTTTTGAGCCAAATACCGCGAGGAGGCGGCGACGGCTCCGGTATGCTTGGCGGAACGCAAAAATTGTTTTAGAATAGAGGACATACCCCGTTAGAAGTTTATCTTTATAAAATTGACGACTTACTGCTTAAAAACGTTAATTTAACTATATCCGCGCAAGAAGCATAAAAAAATTTTGTTAAAAATTTTTGGCGAACTTCTAACGGGGCATATACTATATAAGTATTACACGAATTATCTTGCTTGACAATAAAAAAACACCCCGCCCTTTCTATCCACCTTCTATCTTTCTAAGAATCGTTCCAAGTGAAGCGGCTGATGCCTCCCTTCAAACGCAAAAAGAATTTAGAGATGACCAAAATGGGTGGGGTGTTTTGATTTAAACAATAAGAATTTTATTTCCCGTAATCCACGAAATACCGAATAGCGGCCGCGGCGCGGAGCGATTCAATCAGCGCGCTTGAGGCCTCGCCCATTTTTTGCTGCTGCAGCTGATTTTTAATCTGAACTTTTAAATCGGCCTCCCCGCTTTTTGGAACCGTGATTTTATTATCCTTGATATACTGCGCGACCTCGTCATCGGTAACCTGTGTTTTATCGGCCAGGAGATTTTCCAGCTTTTTTTGCGAGCTGATTTGTTTTTCCAAATCCGCCTCCGTCATCCCCTCGGCCATCAGCGCGGCCGCGAGCGTTTGGCCCTGGCTCTTGAGTCGCTCGTCGATCTTTTTTATTTCGGCGCTGACCTCTTCGGGCGTGGCGGTGATCCCTTTTTTTGCCACTTCGTCGTCAATCAATTTTCGGGTAATGATTGCCGCCAGCGCGCCCTTACCCGATGATTTTTCCAGTTCGGAGATAACCGCGAACCGGCTGATGATGTGTCCGTTGACGATGGCGGCGACAAACAGGCCTTTGGCGAAAAAAGCGGCCGCCCCAACCGCCAAAACAACAGCCGCAATTTTTACGGCCCTCCGGCTGATTTTTATGCTGATCTGCTTCCCCTCCCCCGCCGTGGCGGGCGCCGTTGATGTCGGCTCTCCGGCCGGAGATTTGCTTTCTTCGGGTGAACTTGCTTCGGAAAAATTATCCATAGTAATGATGATTAGATTTATTATATTAGAAACATATCATACCGTTATTATATAGTAAAGGGGGGAGGAAATTATGGTAATTGAGTAATAATAGAAATGGGATTTTGCCTAAAATTATCTTTTGATATATAATATGTAGAGACGCAAAATTTTGCGTCTCTGCGATCATCAAACTATGCCCCGTTAGAAGTCATTCTTAATCTCTAAAACGGGGACTGCTCTAAAGATACGCATTATAAAAACACCTAACTTGCCTCGCATCAAGCCCCGCATATTACGGGGCCGAGGACTTCTAACGGGGTATGAACCAACAACTCAAAAACATCATCATTTTTGTCATCGCTATTTTAGCCGTCGGGGTTATTTTTAGCACCTACAACCTCAACGCCGTAAAACCGGACGAAATCGGTATCTCAAAATTCGTTGAGCAAATTAACGCCGGCGCGGTGAAAAAGATTGACATCAGCGATAACGACCTGACCATCACCCTCAACGACGGCCAGACGGAAAAACTCTTGAAAGAGCCGAACGATTCGCTTTCCGGAATGCTCAAAAATTTCAATGTGCCGCCGGAAAAAACTCTGGCAATTGAAATCGCCGTTAAGAAAAAAAGCGGCATGACTTTTTGGCTCTCGGTGATTTTGCCGTTCCTTTTGCCGTTTTTGCTGATCATGGGTTTTATTTGGTTGATGATGCGGCAGGCGCAGGGCGCGAATATGAAGGCGATGAGTTTCGGCCAGAGCGGGGCGCGCGAAGTGCAGAAAGGAAAAAAAGACCGGCTTTCGTTTAAGGATGTCGCCGGCGTGAAAGAAGCGAAAGAAGAATTGAAAGAAGTGGTGGATTTTTTGAAGAATCCGAAAAAATTCGTCGCCGTCGGCGCGAAGATTCCGAAGGGCGTGCTGTTGATGGGCAGTCCCGGCACCGGAAAAACCCTGCTCGCCCGCGCCGTGTCCGGCGAGGCCAATGTCCCTTTCTTTCACATTTCCGGCTCGGAATTCGTGGAAATGTTTGTCGGCGTCGGCGCCTCGCGCGTCCGCGATCTTTTCGCGCGCGCCAAAAAAAACGCGCCTTGCATTATCTTTATTGACGAAATTGACGCCGTCGGCCGCCAACGCGGCTCCGGGCTCGGCGGTTCGCACGATGAACGCGAACAAACCTTAAACCAAATTTTGGTTGAGATGGACGGCTTTGACCCGCACATCGGCATTGTCGTCATTGCCGCCACCAACCGCCCGGATGTTTTGGATCCGGCGCTTCTTCGCCCCGGCCGTTTTGACCGCCGCGTCATTTTGGATGAGCCGGACATCAACGAACGCGAAGAAATCTTAAAACTTCACGCCAAAGGAAAACCGCTCGCGGCTGGCGTTGATTTACGGCGCGCCGCCGAACGCACGCCGGGATTTTCCGGCGCCGACCTGGCCAATCTCCTGAATGAAGCGGCGATTTTAACGGCGCGGAGAAATAAAAAAATCATCGGGCAGGACGAAATTTTGGAAAGCGTGGAAAAAGTGATGCTCGGGCCGGAACGGAGAAGCAAGGTATTTTCGGAAAAAGAAAAAAAAATCACCGCCTATCACGAAGCCGGCCATGCCCTGGTCGCCCACGAACAGCCGCTCGGCGACCCGGTGCATAAAATTTCCATCATCTCGCGCGGACATGCCGCCGGCTATACATTGAAACTTCCGAGCGAAGACAAGCACTTCCGCTCGCGCGCCGAATTTTTGGCCGAACTGGCGATGGCTCTCGGCGGTTATGCCGCGGAACGGGAGATTTTTGGCGCGGAGAATATCACGACCGGCGCCTCAAACGATCTGCGGCAGGCAACCAAACTCGCCCGCCGGCTGATTACGACTTACGGAATGTCCGAAAAATTGGGACCGCGGACTTTCGGCAAACAGGAAGAAATGATTTTTTTGGGACGCGAGATTACCGAACAGCGCGACTACAGCGAAAAGATTGCCGAAACGATTGACGCGGAAATTTCGGCGCTGATGAACAACGCCCTAAAAACCGCGTCCGATATTTTGCACCGCGAGCGCGCGAAGCTGGACGAAATCGCCGCCCTTCTGCTGAAACAGGAAACGATTGAGAAAGAGGAGTTTGCGGCGCTATTCTCCGCCGAAGGCGTCCCGATGCCCTTGGATACGGGACGCTCCGAACCACAGCATCGAAGCGTATCCGCCTCGGGCGAAAAACAATCATCAAAACATAAAAACATCGAAGCATAAAAAAATTCCCCTCCTCATAAAGGAGGGGCTGGGGGAGGTTTCCAAGTGTCACGAAACCCCTCCTCGCCTCCCCTTGTCAAGGGGAGGAAGTTAAACGCAAGGAGGAAATATGCCCCGTTAGAAGTCCTCCGCGTCCCGATGATATCATCGGGACGCCAGCGCTAACGGCGGCAAAATAAAAAAACAAGTTCGTTATTCATCAATATGATGAATGGAGGAAACGGACTTCTAACGGGGTATGCCAAAACATCAACCATTATACAGGGAAATCTTAAAAAAATCTTTCCGCTTGAGCTGGGAAAACAAATGGCTCTGGATTTTTGGATTTTTCGCCGGACTGCTCGGCAACGGCCTGGCCTACGAAGTATTCTTTAAAAATTTGGATTACGCCGGGATCACCGGCTGGAACATCGGTTCATACATCCCGCCGATTTACCAAAAAATCTCATTTCTTGCCTCGCTTAAAACATGGGGGGCGCCGTGGTCAATCGTCCTCGCCAGCGCCGTCTTTATTTTACTCGGAGCAATCATCCTTTTTTTGGCAATAACCTCTTACGGCGCCTTGGTTCACGGGAGCAGAAAAGCGCTCAAGGGCAAAAGCGACTTTAGGGAATGCTTTCTTTCGGGACTCAAAAACTTCTGGCACATTTTGGGATATAACGCCGGCGCAAAAATACTTATCTACGGCTTCCTCTTTTTGACATCGCTCCCGCTCGGATGGTATCTGGCCGGCGGCAAATGGATCGCCCTGCCGTTGTATTTTTTGATCTTCTTGCTGGCTTTGGCCGCCTCACTCGTTGTTTCCTTCCTCACGGTTTACGCGTCCGCCGGCAAAATTATCCTGGGCGAAGATTTTTTTGAGAGCGTTAAAAACGGGCTGGTAACCTTCAAAGACAATTGGCTGGTGAGCGTTGAAATGACGGCCATCCTCTTTTTCTTGAACCTCATTGCCGCCCTGCTTCTGGCGACCGGAATGATTTTTGCCTCGGTCCCATTTTTCCTTCTCTTTTTGGGCGCGTATCTTTTAAATTCCGCGGCGGCCTTTTGGATTGTGCTGGCGCTGATGCTCGTTGTCTTCGGGCTTTTAACCGTGCTCGTCGGCAGTTTTATGAGTACCTGGAATCTTTCCGCCTGGACAATGCTTTATATGAGAATTGTGGACAAAACGGCGGTGAGCAAACTCATCCGGCTGGTTAAAACAATCCCCGCGTACTTCAAAGTCAAATAAATCAAACAACGTTAAGACGAACTGATCACGCGAAAACTAAAGGACACCCGATGTCCCCAAGTCATTAAACTATCGGACATCGGGTGCCCCCAAGTCAAAAATCCCTGCCTACCGCAGGCAGGCGCATAATCCCCGCCTACGTTAAAACTTCGACGGGCAGGCGCGAAAATCCGTGTAATCTACTATGCCCCGTTAGAAGTCCGTCTTAATCGGCAGAGCGAGGCGTAAAAGATAAGCCATATAAATTTTGATGAAGTATCCTTGCAAGTAGCGATAAAAATTTAAGATAATTTTTATCGCCAAGGACTTCTAACGGGGTATGCAAAATATCAGCGACCTTTTGAAAAAAACCAAAAAATCAACCGGCGATGCCGACGAATCCGGCAACGAAAAAGGAACGACGGAACGGTTTGAGGAGAAGATGGTTGATATCCGCGTTAAAGAGCTGGAGCGCGAAACCGAAGCGGTGGCCGCCGCGGCCGGATTTCCCTATATTAATCTCAAGGGTTTTCCGATTGGGCCGGACACCATCGCCACGATTCCAAAACCGCAAGCGGAAAAATTAAAAGCCGTGTGTTTTTTAATTCATGGCCAGGAAATCCGCGTCGGCGCGGTAAATCCCGCGCGTCCCGAAGCGCAGGAAATGGCCTTTGAACTTGGCGAACGGCTGCACGGTCACGCGGTCGTCTATATGATTTCCGAGCAGAGCTTTAAATACGCTTTTAAGATGTACGAGGCGGTGCCGGAGATCCTGCCGGCTGTCAAGGGCGTGGAAATTTCCGCCGCCGACCTGACAAAATTTGAAGCCGCCGCCGGAAATCTGAAAGACCTGACCGCGGCGCTCACCAAACTTTCCACCACCGACATCATCACTTTTTTGATTGCCTCGGGACTCAAAGCGCGGGCCTCGGATATCCATATTGAGGGCGAAGAAAAAGAAATCAAAGTCCGTCTCCGCCTGGACGGCGTCTTAAACGATGTGGCCGAAATAAATAAGGCGGAATGGGTAAAAATTATTTCGCGCCTCAAGCTGATCGCCGGATTAAAAATAAATATTTCCGACCAGCCGCAGGACGGCCGCTTTACGATCTTTTTGACCGACGACAAGGTTGATGTCCGCGTTTCCACTATCCCCACCGCTTTCGGCGAAAGCGTGGTGATGCGCCTGCTTCGCTCTTCCTCAACCGGCCTGAAATTTGAGGATTTGGGCATCCGCGGTCGCGCCCACGATCAACTGAAGGCGCAAATTGAACGGCCGAACGGAATGATCGTCACCACCGGACCAACCGGGTCGGGAAAAACAACGACGCTTTACGCGGTTTTAACAACTTTGAATTCTCCGGAGACAAAAATCATCACCCTTGAAGATCCGGTGGAATACAAACTTCCGGGCATCAACCAGAGCCAGATCGATTACAGCAAGGACTACACTTTTGCCAAAGGCCTGCGTTCAATTTTGCGACAGGATCCGGATGTGGTGATGGTCGGCGAAATTCGCGACTTGGATACGGCCGAGGTTGCCATCCAGGCGGCCCTGACCGGGCACCTGGTTATCTCCACGATTCATACCAACAGCGCCGCCGGCGCCATCCCCCGCTTTCTCTCCATGGGCGTGAAACCGTTTTTACTCGCCCCGGCGCTAAACGCCGTGATTGGCCAGCGATTGGTCAGAAAAATCTGCGCCAACTGCAAAGAAGAAGAACAGTTGCCGGTCGAAATGCTGGAACGCGCCAAAAAAATCCTGGGAGAGATTCCGTCCGCGGCTGATGTGAAGATTGACTTGAAAAATCTCAAATTTTTTCACGGAAAAGGATGCGACGCCTGCGGCGGCTTGGGATTTAAAGGCCGAATCGGTATTTACGAAGCGATGATTATGAATCAGGAAATTGAGAAGATTATTCTTTCCGGCCAGACATCCGAATATCAAATGCAGGAAATCGCCGTCAAAAACGGAATGATTACCATGGCGCAAGACGGCCTGCTCAAAGCCGCGGACGGAATTACCACCGCGGAGGAAGTGTTTAGGGTTGCAGAGTAGGATTTGGATTCCCACGGATATTGTAGAGACGCCCCATCGGGGCGTCTCTACTTTTTACACATAATTGACAAAACAGACAATTTTTGCTAACTTAAAAATAGTACTTTCCGAGGAGGAACGGCATGGCGGCAATTCTAAAAGGCCAACAGAATAAAATCGAACAAATTTGGCTCAAGGCCATTGAATGCGCGCTCAAAAATTTTATTGCCGGCGAGATGACGCCGGAACGGATGAATGCCCTTGCCTTTGACTCGTGGGAACAGGCGTTTGGCGATATTTGCGAAGAAATATTTGAGGTCTTCCACCGCGACGCCTGGATGTCCGTAGGTTACAAGGAAAAGATCGCTCTGGCTGAAACAATTCTCCCCAATATGTGTTTTGAACATTTTAGGGCGATCTTAGCCAACGCCTACAGCGAATTGCTTGACAAACTCATCGCCGGAACCAAAAAAGGATCGGCCTAAAAGAATCCCCGACCAACGGCCGGGGATTTTAAATTTTATACAAAAAATTCAGTATAACAGTTTTATGCGGCCGCATAAAACTGTTATATGATGATTTTTCGTTTTTCTTTTTTCAGGTGTTCAATCCTAACTTTTATAATTTTCGCGGGTTTTTCTAACAGCTCCGGAATCCGCTCGGCCCATTCAATAACCGTAACGACTTTCGGTTTTCCAAAAAAATCCATCGCCCCGACATCCTCAAGCTCGACGCCGGTTTGCAAACGATAAGCGTCAATGTGGCAAAGATTTAATTTTTCCCCGCGAAAACATTTCATAATCACAAAAGTCGGGCTTTTGACGATGTCTTTAACGCCGAGCCCGGCCGCCAACCCGCGGACAAAAACCGTCTTCCCTGCGCCCAAGTCG
>ERZ1292640.2210-Hain-H43-02um-R1-2210-length-15712-cov-4_pt1 | contig 15712 bp, 10 predicted proteins | sample MGYA00564404_ERZ1292640 | MGnify/ENA primary metagenome ERZ1292640 (study PRJEB36523, sample SAMEA6512636) | groundwater metagenome | collected 2019-01-08 | study: AquaDiva: Metagenomics assemblies of 32 groundwater samples
CGACGTCGCGGTAGTAGATGCTCGGGACGTGCCCCACCCAGGCGCGCTCGATCCCGAGCCGATCCATCTCCGCAATGAGGCGCTGCGGCGTCGGGTCGGGAAGGCGCCGGAACGGATACGGGCCGATCAGGGCGTTGTGGTCGATGAGGGACACGGGGTCAGGTCTTGGGTCTTAGGTCTTGGGTCGCAGCTGCGAACGCCGCGGCGCTGAGCCGGAAGATCCTCGCCGCGTTCTTCCACCGGATCGCGGCCAAGCCGTCTGCCGCGAGGCCCAGCGCCTCGAGCGCCCGCAGCTTGGCCAGGCCGGTGTCCATCGTCAGGTCGGTACCCCACAGCAGCCGCTCGGCGCCGACGCACTCGAGGCACAGCTCGAGCATCCCGCGGTCCACCCCGCTCCCCGACAGATCCACGTATACGTTCGGCACATCCACCAGCGCCCGCAGCGAGTGCGCCCAGTCGCCGCCACCGCCGATGTGCGCCAGAATGAAGCGCGCGCCCGGATGCCGCGCCGCGAGCTCCATCAGATCGAGCGCGTCCGAGATCTCCTGGCCCGCCACCTCGCCGCGCCGATGCTGCCAGACGTGGTGGAGCACCGGCACGCCGTGCTCGGCCGCGAGCACGCAGACCGGATCGAGCAGCGGGTCCCTGGCGCGCCGGCTCGCCGCGAGCTTGATCCCGGTCAGCCCGTGGTCGGCGCCGATCTCGATCTCGCGCACTGCGTGCTCGGTGAAGTTCGGGTTCACCGTCGTGTAGCCGCGCACGCGCTGCGGGTGCGCGGCCTCGATGGCGCGCATCGCTTCGTTGCCGTAGGTGACGTCGTCGGGCGAGGGGAAGTAGGTCGGCGACGTGTGTCCGAAGCTGCCGAGGATCGACCCGACATGCAGCGTGATGCCGATCCGTTCCCCCGCCGCGAGCCGCCGCGCGTTGAGCGCCTCCCAGTCCGTCCGACCGCAGCGGTCATGGAGGAAGTGGACGTGCACGTCCACGAGCGGGGCCGGCGCGGCACGATTCACGCGTCGGCCTCCGCAAGCGCGCCGCGCACTGCCTCGAGCGTCGCCGTCACCTCGGAATCGCCATGGGCGAGGCTGGGGAAGTTGTAGGCGCCTCGCTTGATTAGAACGCCGCGCGAGGCAGCAGCGAGCAGGAACCGGCGTTCGAGCGCCTCGTCATCGAAGCGCAGGAAGAACATCGCGGGCAGTCCGCAGACGCGCAGACGCGCAGACGCACAGTCGGCCTCCAGTCGCTCCGTCATCAGCGTGCCGATGCGCTCGATGTGGGCGCGCACGTCCACCTTCTCCCAGACGTCGAGCACGGCGTCCGCGGCGGCAAGGGATACGAACTCGGTCGCGAGCGTTGACGATACCCACGTGTCGCGGAACCGCGCCATGAGGTCGGCCCGGCCCACCACCGCGGCGAGCGGGAAGCCGTTGCCGATGGCCTTGCCGAGGACCGCGAGGTCGGGGCGCACGCCCCAGCGCTCGGCGGCCCCGCCGCGGGCCAGCCGGAACGCGGTCTTGATCTCGTCGAACACGAGGACGACCTCACGCGCGGACGTGAGGCGCTGCGCGGCCTCGAGCCAGGCCGGCGACGGCGCGCGCTCGACTACCGGCTCGAGCACGAGCGCGGCCGGCGGCTCGCCGGCGAGCGCGGCCCCGAGGGCCGCGACGTCGTCGAACGGCACGGCTTGCCACAGCCGCGCCACCGCCCCGGGCACGCCCGCGCCGCCGGTCATCCCGTCCAGCCACCCGTGGTAGCCGCAGTGCACCACGCGCTCCCGCCTCGTCGCCGCGCGCGCCACGCGCACCGCGGCCTGCACCGCCTCCGCGCCCGTCTTGAAGAACCGCGCCTGCTCCGCGCCCGGATACACGCCGGCGAGCCGCTCCGCCACCCGCACTTCGAGCGTCGGCGGAAGCGGGCCGACCGCGCCGTCCCGGGTCGCGCGCTGCACGGCCTCGACCACGGCGGGGTGCGCGTAGCCCAGCGCGACCGCGCCGAGGGCCATCGTCCAGTCGATGAGCTCGCGGCCGTCCGTGGTCCGGACGCGGCACCCCTCGGCGCGCACCATGTGCGTCGGCCCGCCGGGCCCGCCGAACATCGCGTCCATCCCCTTGGAGCGCGTGGAGGTGAACCCCGCCACGACGTCCGCCGCACGCCGCGCCCATTCGCTGGTCACGGCCTGCACTCTGCCAGCTGCTGACCGGCTGCGCCCACTGCGCCCCACTGCGGGATCACGCGATCCCCACCAGCGGCAGCGGTCCCGGCAGCGGCCGATCTCCCGCCAGGTACAACCGCGTCCCGCGCGCGCCCGACCAGACGAGCTGCCCCACGCGGCGCTCGCGACCCTCGCGGCTCCGGTTGACGTACAGGTCGAAGCCGATGTCGCCGGTCACCGGCTCCGGCAGCACGATCGCGAACGTCACGCGGTAGCCGCGGGCGGTCGGCTGCCACGAGCCGCCGGCGATCATCTGGGGCTCGGCGTCGCTCCCCCGCACCGCCGCGACGCGCAGCGAGTCCGAGAAGGGCACGATCAGCCAGCCGAAGAACCCCGTCGTGGACACGTACACCTGGAGCCCGTCGCTGTGGATGTCGGGATTCTCGTTCTCCCACTCCGGGTCCGCCTCGTCGCCCGGGCGGAAGTACGGCTCCGGCGCCGTGACGTCCACCGCGACATAGAGCGTGTCCGCGTCGTGCGCGAGCCACGCGCGCGCCGAGAACTCGTCGGGTCCCGGCCAGGGCTCCTCCGCGCGGCGGAACTGGTGCGCCTGATCGAGCAGCAGCGGCGGCTCGCTTGGGAAGCCGGCCAACGTGCCGTCGAGCGCGGGCGGCCCGTCCAGGGCGCGGTAGCAGGTGGCCGCCACCGCGCGCGGGGGGGGCGGTGCGACGGGCTGCACTTCCGGCAGCTCGCGCATCCCACCCAGCTGGACCGGATCGCCGCGTTCCAGCTCGATCATCCAGCCATCCTCCGTGGGACGATGCACGTGCACGCGGCCGCCGGAAAGCCGGACGACGTAGTCACCGCCGATGCACTCCAGCTCCTCGGCCTCGCCCGCGAGGTCGAGGCACGCGGCGAGGGTGACCTCCTCGCCCGTGCTGACCGCCACGGCGAACGGCAGCTCGGGCGCCTCCCCGGTGGCGACCGGCGGCCCCGGCGCGCCGTGCAGCTGTACCTGGAACGGCTGGCGCGCCGAAAGCAGGATCCGCAGCCTCGTCTCGTCGCGCGCCACGGTGCAGCCATGCTCGTCCACGGTCACCCGGCCCCAGCCGTGCCACGGCAGCGCGAGCTGCCGTTCCCCTTCGACGCTCCCCATCTGGACGACATCGAGCACGTAGCCCGGCGTCACCACCAGCGTGCGCTGCAGCGTCGCGCCCTCGTAGGCTGAGTCCTCGGGAAGCTGGGCGCAGACCCAGCCGTAGTCGCCGCGCTCGTCGAACGCGATGCAGGCCCCGTGCGCCGTGGCCTGCGACACGCCGTCCACGAGGGGCGCGTTGTGCGCCAGCGTCGTCCGATACCACGCCAGCGACGGCGACGCGTACGAGCCCGTGCCGAAGTCCACGAGCCATGGCGCGCCGCGCGCGTGGAGCGTGAGGTTCAGCCGGTCGGAATGCCCGTGGCCGCCGCCGGGCTCGCCGTAGTCGAGGCTCACGTACGTCGTCCCGCGCCCCTGCCGGAAGATCGCGAGCCCCGTCTCCTCGAGGTGCACGGTACCCGGCATCCACGCGGTGCGATCCGCGGGCCCGAGCGCCGGCGCCATCCACAGCAGTCCCTTCCAGCCCAGCCGGTCGCGGCGCACGCCCGCCGCCGGCTCGCTGCGCTCGACCTCGGTGATCGCGCCGGCGGGCTCGTCCACGCAGGGCACGGACGGGTCGTAGACATGACGGAGGAGCGAGGCCAGCGCCGCGACGTCGTCATCACCGCCGGCTGAAGACCGCCCACCGACTGCGCCCACTGCGCCTCTGCGCCCCTGCAAACCGCCGACCGCTGTTTCCCAGAGCTCCGCCATCCGCCGCTGGCGCAGCGAGACGCCGAACTTCGAGTCGCGCCGCGCCGGGAACGTGAAGTCGGGGAGCACGGTGAGCACCGGCGCGCGGAACGCCGCGCGGAACTTGCGACCCGGACCGCTCTCGTCCTTCCACAGGTCGGTGACGCCCGCCTCGCGCAGCAGCTCCGCGCCCCACGCGAGCCCCCGCAGCGCGAACCAGTGGTAGTTCTCGCCCTCGTACCACAGCCCATCGCCGGGCAGACCGGCGTCGAGCACGCCGAGGATCCCGCCGGCGCCGTGCGCGGCCTCCCGCTGCAGCGCCGCGTCGCCCAGGACGCGGCCCACGGCGAACAGCGCGGCGGCGTTCCACACCTGGCGGTTCGAGCGCCCCTCGTCGAAGTCGGCGATGAGCGCCGCGCTCGGCACGAACAGCTTCGCGCGCAGCTCGCCGGAGAGCTCGCGCGGGAGCCGGCCCATCGCCGCGAGGAGCGACGCCGCGGCCGCCAGGTGCAGCACCCAGATGGACTCGAGGTATGTCGAGAAGAACGGCCGACTCGGCCCGAGCACGTTGTCGGCGTCGGGGTAGCCCTGGTAGCGCCGCACCAGCTCCGCGAGCGTCGCGAGCGCGCGGTTCTCGTACTTCGTGTCGCCGCCCAGGCCGAACTCGAGCACGAGCATCCACGTCCGCTCGGCGAGCCAGAGCTGGTACCAGTACACCCACCAGCGGTGCGACTGCTCCGTGGACCAGATCCGCCCGCACAGCGGGCAGCGGTGCGCGTGCGGTGACCACGGATCGAAGCCCAGCTCCGCGCCGTCGTCGCGGCAGTGGGCACCCCAGCGCGAGTAGCCGGCCTTCGTCTCGGGCACGTACAGCGGATGCGCCAGCACCTCGCCCAAGTGCTCGCGCAGCCGCGCCGAGAGCGCCTCGAGCTCCGGCGCTCCCGCGATGTCCTCGCGCCGCTTCTCCAGCGCCTCCGGCCGGATCACCACACTCAGCTCCCCCACGCCGTCCTCGATCCTCCGTCCTCCATCCTCACCGCTCGGTCTCCACCCACGTCACCACCCCCGTGGTATCGAAGGTGAACCGCAGCACCTGTCCGCCGGCACCGCGCAGCGCCTCGGCCACGTCGAACTCGCGCCCCGGCTTCGCCAGGAAGACGAGGCACCCGCCGGCGCCGGCGCCACAGGCCTTCACCCCGTCGGCGCCCGCCGCGAACGCGACCCGCTCCAGCTCGCGCATCCGCTCCGTCTCCAGCTCCGCGCCGAGGGCCCTCTGGTAGCGCCAGTTCTCGTTCAGCACCTCGGCGACCCGCCCGACGTCGCCGCGCTCGAGCGCTTCGCGCATCGCCAGCGCGCACCCGCGCAGTCCGTCGAGCGCGCGCACGATCTCCGCGTCGCCCGCCGCGTAGCGGTCCCAGACGCGCCGGTGCGTCTCGCCGGAGACGCGCGAAGCGCCGGTGTAGCAGAGCACCAGGTGCAGCTCCAGCTCGCGCAGGCACGCGGCCGGCACGTCGAGCCGCGCGAGGGAGACCTCGGGATCGCCGAAGGTCAGGAACTGCAGGCCGCCCAGCGCCGCCGCGTACTGGTCCTGCTTGCCACCCAGGACGCCCGCGTCGTGCAGCTCGACCTCGTGGGCGAGGCCCGCGATCTCCGCCGGGAGCCGGCGCTCGCCGCGCGCCCCCCCGAGCGCCGCCGCCAGCGCGACGCCGAGCGCGCCGGAGCCGCCGAGGCCCGAGCCCGGGGGCGCGTCGCTGCGGGTCACCAGCTCGAAGCCGCCGCCCGGCGGGAACCGACGGGCCATCGCCTTGAGCAGCGCCAGCTCGCCGTCCGCGCGCAGCTCCTCGGGGCGGCGCGCGTCCACCAGCGCGCCGAGATCGAGCGCGCGCAGCCGTACTCCCTGCCCCTCCGACCGCACCGACGCGTGCGCGTAGAGCGTGATCGCGACGTTGACCACCGCGCCCCCCGCGCGCGCCGCGTAGGCCGCGACGTCGGTCCAGCCGCCGGCCAGATCGATCCGCAGCGGCGCGCGCGCCCGGCAAATCACGGCGTCTCCGGCACGAGGTGCCAGCCGGCGAGCGAGGCAAGCTCGCCACGCAGGTCCATGCGCACGCCGGCGACCCGGCGGTTCACACCCTGCACGCCGCGCGCATGATAGAGGAACGTGATCGGCAGCTCCCGCGCGACGATCCGCTGCACCTCCGCGACGTCGCCCGCGTCAAGCGCCCGATCGACCGCCGGATTGCGGTACTGGGCGTACTGCAGCGGGCCGCCGAGCCGTTGCGAGTCGAACAGCGCCCCCAGATAGCCGAGCGCAAGATCGCCAGGGATGCCGGTGACGAGCGCGTCGTAATCGCGCGCCCCGCCTCCGGCCGCGGCGAGGAACGCGCCGAGCTCGAGCGGCCGGATCCGCACTTGGACGCCCACCGCTGCGAGGTCGGCCTGGATCAGCTGCTCCAGCACGTTGTCCGCCGATCCGACCGTCAGCAGGTCGAAGGCGAGCCGGCGCCGGCCGTCGCTGCGCAGGCCGTCCGGCCCCCGGCGCCAGCCCAGGCTGTCGAGCAGCGCCTCGGCCGCCGCGCGGTCGAACGGGACCGCGGTCACGCTCACGGTGAGCGGGTGCGAGGACGGCACCGGCCCCTCGGCGACTTCGCCGTAGCCCCACAGGTGCGCGGCGATGATCCGCCGCCGGTCGATCGCCAGGGTGAGCGCGCGCCGCACCCGTGGATCGTCGAACGGCGGCCGGCGCGTGTTCCACACCAGGCCGTACGTGAAGAGGAGCGGGTAGTCGAGCACCGCGCGGCCGCGCAGCTGCCGCACCACCGCCGCGTGCATCGGCGCGATTCCCGCGAAGTCGAGCTCTCCGGTCACGAGGCCGGCGAGCTTCGTCGTCGCCTCGTCCACGACGACGAGCACGAAGCGGTCGATCGCTGGCGGGCCGCCCAGCGCCAGCGGAAAGTCGGGGTTTGCCTCGAACACCCAGCGCCGGTTCGGCTCGTGGGCGACGAACCGGAACGGCCCGTTGCCCACCGGGTGCTCGTTGAACGCCGCGGTGCGCAGCGACTCGGCCGGCAACCGCGCCAGCAGGTGCGCCGGCAGGATCGCCAGATCGGTCAATACGTCAGGAAAGGCGTCCAGCGGCCGGCAGAACCGGAGCACCACGGTGAACGTATCCGGTTCCGATACCCCGGTGACGCAGCCCAGGTCCGCCGCGCGCGGATAGCCGGCGGCGCGAGCCGCGGAGAGGGTAAACACCACGTCGGCCGCGGTGGTGGGCGCACGGTCCTGCCAGCGCACGTCGCGGCGCAGCCGGAACGTGAGGGTACGCCGGTCCGGCGAGAACGCCCACCGCTCGGCCAGGTACGGCTGCGGCGCCATCGCGCTGTCGTAGCGCGCCAGCGTGGTGAACAGCACGTACCGCTGCACCTGCTTTGCCAGCGGGTGCGTCGTGAGCAGCGGGTTGATGGACTGCAGGTCCGCGCCGGACGCATAGAACACCGTCGCGGGCGGCGCGGTGGAACTGCACCCTAGCAGGGCGAGCAGCGGAACGATCGCGGACGTGTGCACCGCGGGGGAAACTAGAGAAATCACCCGGCGGACGCGAGATTGGCGTCGATGTCCCGCGCGCTCCTGCGCCGCCTCTGGGCGGCCGTGCCGACGGTGCTGCTGGTGCTCACCGTGACGTTCTTCGGGCTGCACCTCGCGCCCGGCGATCCGGTTCGGTTGTTCCTCGGCCCCTCCGCCGACGAGGCCGCGGCGGCCCAGATGCGGCGCGCCCTGGGGCTCGACCGCGCGCTCGCCGTCCAGTACCTGGACTGGCTCGCGCGCTTCGTCACCGGCGACTGGGGCGCGAGCATCGCGCAGCACCGGCCCGTGACCGCGGTTCTGGGCGACGCCTTCGGCCCGACGCTGCTCCTCACCGGGCTTTCCCTGCTGCTCACCTACGCGCTCGGGCTCGCCATCGGTGCGGTCCAGGCGGTGCGGCGGCACTCGCGGCTCGACGCAACGCTGACCGCCGTGACCGCGGTAGTCGCGGCGCTTCCCGCGTACGTGGTGGGGCTGGGGCTCGTGCTCGTGTTCGCCTACGGAGCGGCGCTGTGGAACTGGCCCGCGTGGCTGCGCCTGCCCGCCCTGGGCGCCGCCGGGATCGGCGCCGACTTCCTCGGCCCCGCCGCGCGCCTGGCCGACCGCGTGCGCCACCTCGTGCTTCCCACCGCGACGCTGGCGCTGGTCGGTGCTGCAGGGGCCGCGCGGTTCGTCCGCGCCTCGACCGTGGAGGCGTTGCGCCAGCCCTTCGTGCGCACCGCGCGCGCCAAGGGCCTGGGCGAGACGCGCGTGTTGGCGCGCCACGCGCTGCGCAACGCGCTCCTGCCCGTGGTGACGCTCGCCGGGCTCCAGTTGCCGGCGCTGTTCTCGGGCGTGGTGTTCGTCGAGACGATCTTCGCGTGGCCGGGGATGGGCCGCGTGACCGTGCAGGCGGTGCTCGGCCGCGACTATCCGGTCGTCATGGCGTCCACGGCGGTGTTCGCCACCCTCGTCGTGATCGGCAACCTGCTCGCCGACGGCGCGGCCGCGCTGCTCGATCCGCGCGCGCGGAGCACCGCGTGAGCGGATCGCGTGGCGTCCTCGGCCCCGTCGCCCGCGACCCGGTCGCCGCGGCGAGCGCGCTCGTCCTCGTGCTCCTCACCCTCGTGGCCGCCCTGGGCCCGCTGCTCGCCGGAGCGCCGGCGACCGACTTCGGCGACATCGCGGCCCGCCGATTCGTCGCGCCGTTCGGCCGCACGCCCGACGGCGTGCTGCACCTGCTCGGCACCGACCGCTTCGGCCGCGACCTCGTCCTGCGGCTGGTGCTCGGCGCGCGGGTGTCGCTCGCCGTCGGCGTGCTCGCCGCCCTCGCGGCGCTGGCGATCGGCGTCGGCGCCGGCGCGGTGGCCGGCTACGCGGGCGGCCGCGCCGACCGGCTCATCGTCGCGGTCACCGACGCGGCGCTCGCGATCCCCCGCGTCCCCTTCCTGCTGCTCCTCGTCGCGCTGTTCCGGCCGGGCCTCGGCATCACGATCGCGGCGATCGGCGCGACCGGGTGGATGACGGTGGCACGGCTCGTCCGCGCGGAGGTGCGGTCGGTCCGCACCCGGCCGTTCGTCGAGGCCGCCGGCGCGCTCGGCGCGCGTCCCACCCGCGTGCTCGCGCGGCACGTCCTCCCGCACGCGCTCGCTCCGGCGCTCGTCGCTGCGGCGCTGGGCGTGGGCAACGCGATCATGCTGGAAGCGGGACTCTCGTTCCTCGGCCTCGGCGTGCAGCCGCCGACGCCGTCATGGGGAAACATGATCGCGTCGGGGCGCGACGCGCTCGTCCTCGCGCCGTGGGTCGCGTGCGCGCCCGCCGCGATCGTGGCCATCGCCGTGCTGTGCTGCAGCCTGCTGGCCGACGCGTTCGAGCGGACGATCGCCGGCGAGCGGGTGCTACCGCAGTAGGACCGACACCACCGCGCGCGGCCCCGCCTCGAACGGGACCGCGCCGTCCCTCACCTCGAGCCGCGCGAGCGGCGTTTCATCGAGCCGGCACAGCTGCGCCGACCGCACCGGCCACGGCACGCGCCACGCGCCGCGGACCGGCTCCGCCCGACCGTTGCAACAGCGCAGCACGATGCCGTCGCCCTGTTCGGCGGGCTTCATCGCGCTGAAGACCAGCCCGTCGCCGTAAAGCTCCGGGCCACCGACCGGCGTCGGCCGCTCGAGCAGCGCGCGGCGCATGACGGCGAGCGGCGGCGCGTGGAACTGCTCCGCGGCCCGCTCGATCTCATCGCGCGTGTCGAGCGCCGCCGCACCGTGGAGTAGCACGCCGAGCCGCGCGGCGAACGGTCCGCGGCACTGGGCGTCCGGCGTGGGCGTGGGCCACCCCGCGTGGCCCGGTCGTTCGCGGATGTCGCCGCGCGAGAGCTGACCGAACGCCCGCAGGACCGTCACGAGTACCGTGCCGTCACGCCGCACCTCGTACTCCGGGAGCCCGTCGGCGAAGACGGTGAGGGCGCGCGCGCCGGCGGCGACGGAGACATGGCGCTGCATCGGCGCGGTGGGCGCCGGGGCCTCGCGCTCGCCCGCGCGCCGCCGCGCCGGCCGAACGGCGCGCTCCACCGGCCCGAAGTGCCCGTCTGCGACGACGCGCGACGTGCGCGCTCCGAGCGGAAAGGCGATCCGCAGCCGGTGATCGTCGCGAAGGTTCACGCCCGTGAGCTCGAGCCCCACGAGCGACGAGCCGGCATCCAGCGTCACGCGCGTGGCGACCTCGAGCCCGGAAGCCGCGTACCGTCGGACGATCTCCAGCTCGCCGCGCAGCGGCCCAGGGCGCACCACGCGCACGGCCACGTCGTCCGGTGCACGCGCCACGCGCGCGCGCCGTGGCGCCCCGTACGTGTAGGCGTCCCCGGCGTCACCCTCGTCCTCGAGCGCCGCGAGGCCGTGACAGCGCGCGCCGGTGGCCTTGTCGGCGGCCGCCACCGTGCCGTCCGACTCGATGCGCAGCCGGAGCCGCTCGTTCTCCATCCCGGAATCGGTCACCGCCACACCACCCTCGATCCGCGGTGCGCCCCCGCGTCCACCAGCTTCGACCGCGAGCGCGATCACGCCGAGGGGCGGAAGGCCCTCGACCCGCACCACCACGCGCCGAACCTCCACGAGGTCGCAGTCCGGGTAGTACCGCGGGCTCTCGACCAGGTCGTGGCCGGTACGCCGTTCGAGCTCCTGCACCGGCAGCGGGAGACCGCGCGGATCGCGCAGCACGAGTCCGGCGGGGGCCTGCACCGGACGGCGCGGGCGGCGCGGGCCCTGCTGCCCGACGCCCACGTCGGCCAGGAACAGCGCCACGTCCGCCTCGACGACGCCGGTGCGGGCGCGCGGCGTCGGGTTGAACACCAGCACCGCCGGCCGCCACCGTGCGCGGTCCGCTTCGCGCGCGGTGTCGGGATCGCGCTCGATGACCTGGTCCAGCGCGGCAGACACGATCTCCTCGCCCATCACCCGGCATCGCGCGAACCGCGTCATCATCTCGCGGTGCACGGGATCGGCGCTGGTGCCGCAGATGCTGTCGTGCGGGTGGTTCTCGAGCAGGGTGCGCCACGCGGCCCCGAGTTCGGCGCGCCGGTCCCCGCCGGCACGGCCGGCGAGCGCGACGAGCGGCTCGGCGTAGCGCTCGAGCAGCCGCTGGCACTCGGCGTTGGCCCGCTTGAGATAGAGCCGTGAGCCATGCGTCCCCTGAAGCGACCAGGCGTGCCGCCGCCCCTCGCGCAGTTCGCCCGTCACCAGCGGGAGCTCCGCGCCGGCTTCGCGCACCCACGCGCGCACCGCGTCGGCGTAGGCTTCCAGCGATGACAGCCGCACCGTCACCCCGTCCGCCACCTCGGCGAGCGCGTCCGCGATCTCAGGGAGACCGCGCTGGGGCGCATGGTGGTCGGCACCATTCAGCACCAGCCAGTGCGGCGTGCGGGCGCGCATGGCGAGCTGCCACGACAGCTGCGACCATCGCTCGGCGAGCGCGGCACGGTCCAGCGGCAGGTTCGCGCCGTTCTCGTAGCCGGGCACCGGAAGGTGCACCATCAGCACCTCCGCACCGTCGCTCGCGCGCCAGCGGTACAGGTCGCCCTCCTGCCCGGGCTCACCGCCGAAGCCGCGCCACAGCACCGCGACTTCGATGCCGAATCCCACCAGGATCGTCGGGAGCGCGCCCGTGTGGCCGAACGCGTCGGGCGAGTACCCGACGCCGAGCGGCCGCCCTCCGTGGCGGCGCACGGCACGGTGCCCCTCGAGCAGATTGCGCACCAGCGCCTCACCCGAGACGAGGAGCTCGTCGGCGAGCACGTACCACGGCCCCGCCTCAAGGCGCCCGTCGGCGAGCAGCCGGCGCAGGGCGCCGGCCAGCTCGGGCCGCACCGCGAGGTAGTCGTCGAGGGTGATCGCCTGGCCGTCGAGCAGGAAGCTCGGGATCTCGGGATGGGCCTTGAGCAGCGGGATGAGCCCGTCGAGCAACCGCGCCAGACGGAGGCGGAACCGCGCCTCCGGGTGGTACCACTCGCGGTCCCAGTGGGTGTGGGGAACGACGTGCACGACGGTGCGCACGCGCGCAAGCTAACGGCGCGCTTGCCGAGGGGAACAGGGCCAGCTATTTCAAGGGGCGGCCAAGGAGGAACCCGTGAAGATCCTCGTCGTAGACGATCTCTCGTACAACCGGCGCACCCTGCGCTCGATCTTCCTGCACGCGGGCTACGACGTCGCGACCGCCGAGGACGGCGTCGCCGCGCTCGAGGCGGCGCGCGCCGAGCCCCCCGACCTGATCGTCACCGACATCCTGATGCCCCGGCTCGACGGCTTCCAGCTGTGCCGGACCGTCAGGACCGACCCGGACCTCCAGCACATCCCGGTCGTGTTCTACACGGGCTCGTACACCGATCCCGCCGACCGCGAGCTCGGGTTCTCGATCGGCGCGACCGCGTACCTGGTCAAGCCGCTCGAGCCGCGCGAGCTGATCGAGGCGGTGGCGAAGGTGCTGAAGCACCCGGCCCCTGTCCTGCGCCCGCGCTCCGAGATCGGGGACCGCTGGACGAGCGCCTACGCCGACCGGCTCGCCGCCAAGCTCCAGGTCAAGGTCGCGGAGCTGCACCAGGCGTACGTCGCGCTGGACGACACCTACACCGGCACCGTCGCGGCGTTCAACCTCGCGCTGTCCGAGCGCGAGGGCACCAGCCCGCTCGACGCCGAGCGGCCCGCGTACCTCGCGCGGATCTTATGCGAGCGGGTGGCGCCGGACCTGGCCGCGGACCCCAACGTGTTCCGTGGCTTCCTGCTGCACGACATCGGCAAGCTGATGCTCCCCGACGGGCTGCTGAAGAAGGCCACGCCGCTGACCGACGACGAGCGCACGCTGCTGCGCCGCCAGCCGGGCATCGCCGCCGACATCCTGCGCAACGTCCCGGGGATGGGGCGGGCGCTCGAGATCGTCCGGCACCACCACGAACGGTGGAACGGCAGCGGCTACCCCGACGGGCTCGCCGGCGAGAACATCCCGCTCGGCGCGCGCATCTTCGCGCTCGCCGACGCGTTCGAGGCGATCGTCGCGGGGCGCCCCTACCGCGCCGGCCGCACTTCGGGCGAGGCCGTCGCCGAGATCCGCCGCCAGGCGGGCGTCCAGTTCGATCCCACCCTGGTGGAGCCGTTCGTCGCCATGGTGCAGCAGATGCAGGCGCGCTAGCGTATGCGCGGCCGATGACGACCAGGTTCCCGCTCCCGGTGGACGGCCCCGTGCGCCACCACGCGCCATGACCCACGCGCTCTACGACTGGACGCTGGGCGCTCTCGCCGCCGCGTTGATCGTCGCGCTGCTGTGGCGCGGCTACGCGGGCCGTGTACGGATGCGGCGCCAGATCGCCCAGCTCGAGGTGCTCAACGAGATCGGCCGCGTCCTGCTCACCGACCGCAACGCGCGCGGCGTCATGCGGCACGTCGTCGAGAACGCGTCGCAGCTGCTCGGCTGCGACATGGCGCACGTCACCCTCGTCACGCCCGACGCGTCGCGGCTCGTGCTCGAGGCGGCGACCGGACCGCTCGCCCCGCTCGCCGGCGCGGCGGTGCCGAGCGAGACCAGCGCCCCCGGCTGGGTGATCGCCAAGGCCCAGCAGCTGGTCCTCAACGACCCGGCGCGGGTGGGGAAGTTCCGCGCCCTCGACGAGCGGATCCCGCTGCGCCGCTCGCTCATTGTCCCGCTGATGGCGAAGGGGCGCTGCATCGGCGCGCTCGGCGTGGACAACCCGCGCGACCACCGCGCCTTCGACGCCGACGACGCCGCGCTCCTCAGCGAGCTGGCCAACTACGCTGCCCTCACCATCGAGAGCATCCAGGCGGTGAGCGAGCTGGGCGAGCGCGAATGGCACGTCCAGCTCCTCAACGCCATCAACAGCCGGATCCGCCAGAGCCTCGACCTGACGGTGATCCTCGACACGGCCGTCCGCGAGATCGGCTCGGCCCTCAAGGCCTCGCGCTGCTTCGTGCGGCTGCGCCGCGGCGCCGACCTCGCGCCGGTGGCCAGCGAGTGGCGCACGCCCGAGACGCCCGGCCTCGGCGTGCGGCCGGACCCCGCGCAGGGGCTGCTCCTGACCGCCGTGCGCGAGCGCCGCACCGTCGTCAGCGAGGACGCGCGGCCGCAGCCCGCACCCGCCGGCGCCGACGGCCCGCTCGCCGTGGTCGCCGTGCCCATCGTGCTGCGCGGCGAGGCGATCGGCGTCATCGCGCTCCATCAGGTCGGGTTGCCGCGCTACTGGCGCCCCGCCGAGGTCGCTCTGGTCGAGGAAGTGGCGAGCGAGCTGGCGATCGCGATCTCGAATGCGCGGCTCTACCAGTCGGTCGAGGAGGCGAGCCGCGAGCTGGCGACCAAGATCTCCGAGCTGGAGCGCGCCAACCGGATGAAGGCGCAGTTCCTCGCCAACATGTCGCACGAGCTGCGCACGCCGCTCAACTCCGTGATCGGCTTCTCCGAGATGCTGCTTGCGGGGGCGATGGGCGCGCTCACGACCGAGATGCAGGACGCGCTCGATACCGTGGCACGCAACGGCCGCCACCTGCTCGGCCTGGTGAATGACATCCTCGACCTGTCGAAGGTGGACGCCGGGCGGATGGACCTGCACCTCGTCGTCGCCGACGTGCGCCGGCTCATCCCCGACGTGCTCGCCGGCATGGAGAGCCTGGTGCAGGCCAAGGGACTCCGCATCGCGGTGGAGCTGGCCGACGGGCCCCTCATAGTCCGCGCCGACGAGATGCGGATCCGGCAGGTGCTCTACAACCTGCTCTCGAACGCGGTGAAGTTCACGCCGGCGGGAGGCGCCATCGCGGTCCGCGCCCAGGCCACCCGCGCCCCGCTTCCCCCCCACGGCGGCAACCCGGTCGAGCGCGACGCAGTGCGCGTCGCCGTCACCGACACCGGCATCGGCATCGCCGACGCCGACCTGCCGCGGCTGTTCGAGGAGTTCAGCCAGCTGGATGCGACGTTCGCGCGCCGGCACGAAGGCACCGGGCTCGGCCTGTCCCTGGTCAAGCGGTTCGTCGAGCTGCACGGCGGGCGGATCGGCGTCGAGTCCGCGCTCGGCAGTGGCAGCACGTTCTGGGTGGAGCTCCCGGTGGACGGCCCGTCGCAGGCCGCGCTGCCGGCGTACTAGCCGAGCGCCGCCTCCAGCGCGTCGGCCACCGCCGTCACCTCGCCCGCACCCACCCGCACCCGGAGCACCCGCCGGCCACGCGCCTTGAGCGCGCGGTAGTCCCCGAGCGCCTGCGCCGCGATCAGCCGGCCGAACGAGTGCTCGGCGCCCGGCACCGCCAGGTCGCGCTGCGGCTCCGCCTCGACCTGGAGGAAAACGCCGCTGTCGGCGCCGCCCTTGTGCAGCTGCCCGGTCGAGTGCAGGAACCGCGGCCCGTATCCGGCCGTTGTGGCCACGCCCCGCGCGCGGGCGATCGCCGCACGCATCCGCGCCAGCGCGGCGTCGTGCGCGGGCGCGGGCGGCACCCAGGCGAGCAACGCGACGTAGTCGCCCGGCCGGATGGACGCCGCCCACGGCGCCAGGGCGCGCGGCAGGTCGGCGAGCGCGGCCGCCGGCTCCACCGCGTCTCCAGCCGCGAGCCGCTTCAGGAGCAGCTCGGTGTTCTTCTTGCTCTCGGCGACGTTCGGCTGGTCGAACGGATTGAGCCGCATCCACGCGC
>ERZ1292640.2211-Hain-H43-02um-R1-2211-length-15706-cov-4_pt1 | contig 15706 bp, 15 predicted proteins | sample MGYA00564404_ERZ1292640 | MGnify/ENA primary metagenome ERZ1292640 (study PRJEB36523, sample SAMEA6512636) | groundwater metagenome | collected 2019-01-08 | study: AquaDiva: Metagenomics assemblies of 32 groundwater samples
TTAGGCCTTGCGCATCCGCTCATGTGTACGCGCCCCGTGTTGTTTTTCAACCATCCATCTCTTGCCAAATCCGAACATTTTTATAAAACGCCTTTGCATCAGGATTGGACATCCATGTTGGCCTCCGACGATTCCGTTGTTGTTTGGTTACCATTGATGGATTTAGAATTAGCGCATGGGCCTGTGATTTTTTACCCGGGTTCACATAAATTAGGACCTTTGACTGATCGGATCGAAAATGGCTTTGCCGAAGTTGATTTCGATCGGAGCTCTTTTCCAAAAGTGCAGAAAGCAATGAAATTAGGTGATATTGCCATTTTTTCTACCTTGCTCGTGCACGAATCGGGTGTGATTAGTAACGATGAAATTCGATGGTCATGTCATTTTCGATATACCAACATGGAAGATCCCTCGTTTATTGAAAATGGATTTCCACATCCATATATTTATAAGCCATCACAAGAATTAATTGATAAATACTTACATAAGAATTCATGAAACCAAGCCAAAATTCAAAGCCCAAGCAAAAATCACCATTCCGAGAATGGTTGGATTCTGTCGTGTTTGCTGTTGTAGCCGCTACATTAATCCGCTTTTTCTTGTTTGAGGCCTATACAATTCCCACTCCCTCGATGGAAAGTTCATTGATGGTTGGTGATTTTTTATTTGTTAGCAAGATGCATTATGGTGTTCGTACGCCTAAAACCCCCTTGCAATTACCTTTGACACATCAAAAGATCTGGTTTACGAATTTGCCATCTTATTTGTCTTGGTTGCAATTGCCTACTTACCGTTTACCAGGTTTTTCTAAGGTTAAACAAGGTGATGCCGTTGTATTCAATGTACCTAATTTTGAAGAAGATGGCGATGCCCCCTTGGACTTGCGGACATTTTATGTGAAACGTTGTGTGGCAACACCTGGAGATGTTTTGGAGGTAAGGGACCAACAGGTTTTTGTGAACAATCAAGCGATGGCGAATCCTGAGCGGATGCAACATCCTGTTTTTATGAAGACGAAGGAAAATTTGGATGAAACATTTTTTGCCGAATACGGTATTCGTAATTCCCCGGATGCTAGTTATGATTCCGCTGATTGGCTGCCATTAGCAGATTCCACGAATCAATTAGCCGGTTACAAAATGAACACCTCTAAAAAGCATGTCGATGAAATCAACGCATTGCCTTGGGCTAAGTCTTTCGATTTAGAGGCTTTTAAAGACCCCAAGGGATTGACATTTATTGATATGTTTCCACATGATACGATTGATTTCAAATGGAATCGTGATTTTTATGGCCCCTTGAAAATACCAGCAAAGGGTTGGACAGTTCAATTGGATCGTAAAAATGTCAAATTGTACCAAGAAGCCATTATCAAATACGAAGGAAATACGGATATCGTTTTATCGGGGGATAAGTTAATGAAGAATGGGCAAACGATGAGTTCCTATACTTTTAAGCAAGATTATTATTTCATGATGGGAGATAATCGTCACAATTCTGCCGACTCTCGTTTCTGGGGATTTGTTCCTGCTGATCACATTGTAGGCAAGGCCGTATTTATCTGGATGTCCATAGATGCCAATAAATCCTTATTTTCACTTGACAAGATCCGCTGGAATCGAATTTTCCGATTTGTCAATTAAATGAAAGAGGCGCTGTGATATCAGCGCCTCTTTTGTTATAAAACCTTTAATACAAATCCTTTTAGGTAATTGCTTTCCGGATGGAAAAGGTTGATTGGATGATCAGGTGATTGGGTCATTTGATGAATGACTTGAATCTCTCTCCCAACAGCTATACCTGCCGCCACAAGCATATTATAGAATAAGTCGCGGGTAATCACCTGAGAGCAAGAATAGGTGAATAGTAGTCCGTTTTTCTTGATTTTTCTTAATGCCAATTCATTGATTTTCTGATAGCCCTGCAAAGCTTTGTGTTTCGCATTCATCGATTTGGCGAAAGCAGGAGGATCTAATACAATAATATCAAATTCATCCTCATTTGCCTTTAAATAAGGGAGAGTTTCTCCTACAATGGCTTGGTGATTGAGCGATTGCATTTCATTCAAGTCAATATTGGCATTCACAAGATCAATGGCTTTCGCAGATGCGTCTAAGGAGATGACTAAAGCAGCTCCTGCTTTTAACGCATAAAGAGAGAAGCCACCTGAATAACAAAAGGTGTTTAATACGGATTTGCCTTCCGCATATTTGGCTAATAAAGCTCGGTTTTCCCTTTGGTCTATAAAGAAGCCAGTTTTCTGCCCCGTGATCCAGTTGATGGAAAATGAAATGCCATTTTCTTTTACTGTATAGGGAACCTTTACCTCCCCAAAAACAAAACCGTTTGTACAAGATTGAGCATATTCGGTTGGCAATGTTTCCTTTCGCTTATCGTAAATAGCTTTGATTTTTTTGCCCAATACATTTTTAATTGCCTCGACAATTTCATCGCGATCGCGGTGCATTCCAATGGTATGTGCTTGAAAAACGAGCACATCCTTGTATAAATCCATAATTAGACCAGGGCAACCATCCCCTTCACCATGAATAAGGCGAAAAGCATTCGTATCTTTCAAGGGTAATAAGCAGCGGAGATCCCAAGCATTTTGGATGCGCTTTTCCCAAAAGCTTGCTTTAGATTCAATCGCTTGAAAAGAAATGATTTTCACGGCAATACTTCCGCTGTGAAAATGACCGGTACCTAGAAATTCTTCTCTACTGCTATATACATTTACCCAATCACCATCTTGTAGATTGGGACTTTGTTTGACAATGGCTCCAGAGAATATCCATGGATGAAATCGTTTAACCGGGGCGTCCTTCCCGTGCTTTAGTTGGACATAATTCGATGTATTCATGCTGCAAAATTGCACAAAATTATTTGAAATCAGGTTCTCCTGCCTCCAACCATGCTGAATACCAAAGGTTCCCGATTTGTTTTATCGCCGATTGATACCTTATTTCTACTTGATTATTCAATTGCTTATGGTAAGCAGCAATGTAATATGGGGTATATAATTTTTCTAAAACCTTTCCTTTTTGTCCATGCATGTATTTTTTTGAATCAGGTATTTGTTGGCTTATCTGCCGCTCAGCTAATAGTAAATCAGGTATCATTTGATTCGATTCATATACCCAATCCCAGGAAGCTGTCAATACGTTGGGAACGTAAGTTGCTGGACCAACCCAATTATCCAGCTGCTCCTGGACAAGTTCAGGAATTTTTGACTCCCAAAAGCTATGAATGCCCACTTGATTGCTCAATTGGCCATCATAATTTGATGTTGTATGCAATGGGACATGCGCATCGGCCACATAATGCCCTAATTCTGCTGAAAGTTTAATCATACGGAGCGTATCTCGTTTAAGGAAGGCATATTTTAATTGAAGATAAAAGTTTTGGATATTCCAAGGAACAATGCCATGTTTTTGTAACGAATCTTCTGAATAGCGCCCGATTGCATTTTCCCAGGTCATGTATTTGATCGTAGTTTGGGCGTATCTGTCGAGGTCAATGTAGTGCCGGGCAGCTTCTTGATCCAAACTATGTCGCCTCTGGTCTGGTAATACCGCAAAGCTTTCTAGTTCAGCAGTATGTCTTTTATAAAAATTAATTAGGGGAGAGGGGAGTGTGTAAATTGCCAGTTTATTTATTTTTTTGTGTGCGTAAAATCCCCATGGAGTATAAGCATATGCATTTGAACTTGTGAGAAGTATAAAAAGTATATATTTCATGCTGTATTTTTTAGTAATGGTGTTGTAAATTCTAAACCTTTTGTTTACTTTTGCAATTCAATTTTACAGAAAAGAGAATTTTTTTAAAGATGGCAAATCATAAATCAGCACTAAAGCGTATTCGGGCAAATGAATCAAAGCGTTTGCGCAATCGTTACCAACACAAATCTACTCGTACATTGATCAAGAAATTGAGATTGACTACGGATAAGGCAATTGTATCTGACTTGTTCAAGCAAGTGTCTTCTGCGTTGGATAAATTAGCAAAGAAGAACATCATTCATAAAAATAAGGCGGCTAATCAAAAATCAAAATTAGCTAAGTTGGCGAATAAAATCGCTGCTTAATTCCTTATTATCAGGTACTTGGTAAACCTCGCTTCGTGCGGGGTTTTCTTGTTTATAGGCAGTACATTCGTAGATGACCTATCAGAAAATTCAAGATTTATTAGCTTCGGATCGTCCGCGTGAAATACTATTTTCGAAAGGAAGAGAAACACTTCGGATTGAAGAGGTTTTAGCCATTTTGATAGGCACTGGAATTCGGGATCATTCAGCCTTGGATTTGGCGCGTGAAATGTTGCGGCAGGTTGATGGTGATTTGGCAATGCTAAGCCGCTGGGGAATTCCTGAATATTGTAAAATTAAGGGCATTGGAGCCGCAAAGGCTGCCGTTTTGATTGCTGCGATGGAATTAGGTCGTAGGCGTATGGATTTTACGGCTAATGTTACTGTAGGTCGCATTCGGCAATCTGCAGATGCCTATGATTTGTTGAAATCACACTTAGCCGATTTGGTACATGAAGAATTTTGGGTGATTTACCTCAATCGTGCGGCGCGCATGATTAAGAAGGAATGTATAAGTCGGGGAGGGATAGCTGGAACGGTCGTAGATATTAAGCTTATATTAAAGTCGGCCATCCATTTACATGCGAGTAGTTTAATTCTTGCTCACAATCATCCTTCTGGTCATTTGAAGCCCAGTGAGGCAGATAAACAATTGACAAATCGTATGCTTGATGCGGCAAAAAGCGTGGATATGCTTGTTACTGATCACCTCATTATTAACGCGAGCACCTATGTGAGTTTCGCAGATGAGGGCTGGTTGTAAACAAAGAAAGAGGAATTATTTACCTCTTTCTTTGTAGATTTTTTGAAGTTTTGCTCCAACAAAGATTGAAATTGCGAACAAAATGATAAAAAATGCTGCTCCTGAATATCCCATAGTATTTAATTATTTGTGCAAAATTAACAATTTGTTTAGAGTAATCCTTTGGTACTTGGCAAAGAATTTAAATTTTTTATGTCTCTTTCTACGGCCATGCGAATCGTTTTTGCAAATGCTTTGAAAATTGCTTCGATTTTATGGTGTTCGTTTTCACCACTTGCCTGAATGTTTAAATTACATTTAGCTGCATCTGAAAAGGATTTGAAAAAGTGGGAAAACATTTCGGTTGGCATTTCACCAATCATCTCTCGTTTAAAGTTTGCTTCCCAGACTAACCAATTCCTACCTGAAAAGTCTAATGCCACTTGCGCTAGGCATTCGTCCATAGGTAATAAGAATCCGTAGCGATTTATTCCTCGTTTATCTCCTAGCGCTAATGTAAAGGCCTCTCCGAGCGCGATTCCTGTATCTTCAATGGTGTGATGCTCATCGATATGTAAATCCCCTTGCACCTTCACCGCTAAATCGACATTTGCATGTTTGGCAATTTGATCGAGCATGTGATCAAAAAATCCCAACCCGGTTTGATTTGCAGCTTGACCGCTTCCATCTAAGTTTAATTCAATTTGAATTTTGGTCTCGTGCGTATTTCGTTGGTGAATTACTTTTCGTGCAGGAAGTTTTAAAAAGCGATAGATATCATCCCAACCCGAACAAGTCAAAGCTAAATGCTCGCTTAATTCAGATGAAATAGACTGCGAGCTGATGAAAATACCTTTGGCCCCTAAATTTTTTGCTAATTGAACATCAGTCTCACGATCTCCCAAGACAAAGGAGTTAGCTAAATCATAGTCGCCTGAAAAATATGCTCCAAGCATTCCAATACCTGGTTTGCGCGTGGGAAGGTTTTCTGCCGGAAAGCTTCTGTCGATGTGAATAGCTTCGAATTTAATGCCTTCACTAGCTAAAATTTCAAGCATTTTATTGTGAGCCGGCCAAAAAGTATCTTCTGGAAATGAATTCGTTCCTAGTCCATCTTGGTTTGTCACCATCACCAATTCGTAATCTAATTCTTGGGTGATTTTCTTCAAATTCGAAATGGCATTGGGAAGAAAAGCTAATTTCTCATAGCTATCAACTTGTTGGTCTGTGATGGGTTCGTGAATAATCGTTCCATCCCGGTCAATAAACAATACTTTTTTCATAAAACAAAGGTAATGAATGCCGCGTTAATATTTAAAAAATAAGCGGATACTTATTGTATGAAATCCGTTCAGTCCTTGTAATTTTACATCCTATGAATCAATCGTTTTACGTAATTAATGCAGAAGAAAAGTCGATTATTTTAAATCGACTCGCTAGCTATCTCAACGAGCCACTTGAAAAGGTGGAGGAATTGTATCCCGTTTGGGAGTCGATTATTTTGGGTAGTTTATTGAAACTTGTGCGTAATCGTATTCGTTTCAATGCACTCTACAACTTTATTTTGCAGAAATCAGCACCTATTTCTGATATCGAGGCGTTCTTATCGGAAGACAAGCGGAAATTTGATGAGGATTTGATTTTGAGTTATGGAGAGGGCATGATGGGTATTTTGATTCCTGACAAAAAAAGTGCGATTGCCATGTTATTGTCCCGTGAAATGGGGGCAAAGAGTTCAGCAATACTTAAAGGGTTAACCTTGTTTTTTGGTTTGTACGGCTATCGTTTAAAGCAAGAGGAATACAATGCTTTGAAAGATTGGAGAGCCTATGGTGAATATTTTTTAGCCTTAAAGCAGCAGTTTTATGTCCTTTGTCCAGCCAAGATACAATTAGGTGTTTCGGAGATTTTATTATTATCTGATATTCTTCGAGTAGATACTGGAGCCTTGTTGACCTATTCCGATGAACAGGAACCTCTAAGTGAAGGTGGTTTATTAGAAAATTTGACCTTGAATACCTTCGTTTATATGCTCATCATCTTGGTGTTAGGTGGTGGTGTGATTTGGTACACGGCTTTTCGCTCTTCAGAATCTGAGGATGTAATCGCGGAGACAGAGGAAATTATTCCGATCGATAGTCTCAGTAAATTAAATGATAGTTTAACGCGTGCCGTATTAGACTCAACGAAATTGCGTGCGGATTCTTTAACAAGTCTAGTTTGGCCCAAAGGTACGGCATTCGATGTACCTAAAAATTCGGTTTTGGTTTCTCTGCATCAATATTTGTCTGACTCAACACAAACGGAACCGATAGAATTAGTGGCGAATGAGTTTGTTTTTAATCAACAAACAGATTTGTTAGACAAGCCTGTTGATTATATTTTTAAACGTACCGCCGAAGGCTTGAATCGTTATAAAGAAGCGTCGCTTAAAATTTTGGTTAATGCGGAAAAAGATGAGCGTGCATCGTTGAAGCGTGGCTTTGTGATTAAGAATCGTTTGGTAGGTGAGGGGCTTTCTCCTGCTCGGATTGAGGTGAAATCAACAGATGCCAAAGGGGTTATCTTTGCGATTGCTAAGAAGCCATTATTAAAATAATACAATTCGTTTGCTTTCTGTTGTTTGTATGCGTACTTTTGTGTCATATTAGTACAAATGCATCCGCATAAATCGTTTACAAGTGATTGTAAATCCCTTTTCTGAACTATAAAGGGCTATTAGGTTTGATTACGGATGTGTGAGGGCATCATAATTAAACATAACAATCATGAGTGAAAAAATTCGCTTTGATAGTCTTCCTTTGTCGGAAGGTATCCAAGAAGCAGTAAAAGAAATGGGTTTTGAGTTTGCTTCCCCCATTCAATCAGAAGCAATTCCCTACGTTTTAGAGGGCCGCGATGTTATCGGGCAAGCACAAACAGGAACGGGTAAAACCGCAGCCTTTGGAATTCCGATGATCGAACACATCGTTCCATTTGAGAAATTCGTACAAGCGATTATTTTATGTCCTACGCGTGAGTTAGCGGTTCAAGTTTCGGAAGAAATGAAGAAATTATCGAAATTCACGAAAGGTGTTTGGGTGACCACGGTTTATGGGGGTGACTCAATCGATCGTCAAATTAAGTCTTTGAAGGCAGGGGCCAACATCGTTGTAGGTACTCCTGGTCGTGTGATTGACTTAATTGAGCGTCGGGCGTTAAAACTTCAGCAAGCATCCATGATCGTATTGGATGAAGCAGATGAGATGTTGGATATGGGATTCCGGGAGGATATTGAAAGTATCTTACAAGAAATGCCAAACGAGCGTCAAACTGTTTTGTTCTCGGCAACCATGTCTAAACCAATCATGGCCTTGACAAGTCGTTATTTGACAGAACCCAAATTAGTTAAAGTTGTTAAAAACGAAATCACGAACGTGAACATCGAGCAATTGTATTTCGATGTGAAAGGTCGTGCGAAGATGGAGGTTACAACACGTTTAATTGATTTTTACGCCTTGAAATTGATGTTGATCTTCTGTAATCAGAAGAAACGTGTCGATGAGGTTGTAGAAGAATTAGTTTCTCGTGGCTATGCTGCAGAAGGCTTACACGGTGATTTACGCCAAAGCCAGCGTACCCAAGTAATGAATCGTTTCCGTAATGGAAATGTGAATATCTTGGTCGCTACGGACGTGGCAGCGCGTGGATTGGACGTTGACAATGTGGATGCGGTTATCAATTACGATATTCCATTAGATGAAGAATATTATGTACACCGTATCGGTCGTACAGGTCGTGCTGGAAAATTCGGTAAGGCATTTACCTTGGTTGTAGGTTCTGAGCGCAATCGTTTGCGTGAAATCATGAACTATACCAAAGTTAAAATTGACAAAGGTGTTATCCCATCTTTCACAGATGTTGTAGGTATCAAGAAAGGCATGTTCATTGAGCGTGTGGCTGCAACAATCAACGAAGGTGATTTGGAAGTATTCTCTGATTCATTGGAAAATTTACAGCATGCAGGCTTCTCAACAGAGCAAATTGTAGCTGCCCTAGTGAAGATGAACATGGGAATTCAAAAGAATGAGTTCGGTGATTAGAATCTTGAAGGAGAACTAGAACGTCTATCTCGCAAATACGGCCGTGAGGAGCGAGGCGGAAGTTACCGTGATCGTGATTCACGTGGCGGTGGAGATCGTCGCGGTGGTGGTCGTTTTGATCGTGATTCTCGTGGTGGCGGTGATCGTGGTGGTCGTTTCGAAAGAGGTGGCGAGCGGGATCGTGGCCCACGAGGACCTCGTATGGATCGCGAAGGAAAACCTTACCGTAGCGATGAAAACATGGTTCGTATGTTTGTCAACATCGGATTTAATGAGAAAATATCTCCTTCCAATATCGTAGGAGCATTTGCAGGCGAGACTGGTATTCCAGGAAATGCCTTAGGACAAATTCAAATTGAAAATAAACATACCTATGTAGACGTTCCGAAAGAATATGCTAAACAGGTAATTGATAAAATGGCAGGTGCGCAGATTAAAGGAAAGCGTGTTTTAGTTGAAATAGCTAAGCCAGTTTAATTTTTTTTTTTTTTCTTAAGGGGCAACCGAAAGGTTGCCCCTTTTTTTATGATTTTTTTAGCCTAAAATACTGTTTGGGCGCTGTGGGGTTTAGTGAAATGATACCCATTTCAATTAATTCAATGCTGTGAATGGCTTGTTGCTTGGACGCCAAGAAAGACCAATTTTGAAGCGTTTCTTTCGAATGGTGTATGTAGGTACAGATTAACAGATTGCTGGGATCCGACATGATTTCTTCGATTTGTGCTAATTCAGCTTCACGTAATTTTCTAAAATCAATGACATGTAATTTCCCCGCGGCTAATTGTAAATGCCTACCTATTCCATGAATCATGGACTCTATCAGGTCCATGGGTTTTTGTTGGTATATCGGATCGATTACCTGCGTGTATAAGTCATAAACGAAAGGGGAGTGTAATCCGTGGGCCGTTTGGGCCTTCCAATTAAATGCGATTCTGTTCAACATTAGTTTTGGGAGAAAGTTGTTGTAAGTGAAAATGCAGGAATTTCCACTTGAAATGTTTCTTGGTTAGCTAAATTTAAAAAGGTATAATGCCCACTCATTTTCCCGAATTCTGCCATTAGCGGACAACCTGATGTATACGTAAACGAAGTGTTAGGTTCTAAGATGGGTTGTTGGCCTACCACCCCCAAACCTTTGACGATTTCCTGCTGTAATCCACCGTCTAGTATTTGCCAATAACGACTTACGAGTTGAACGGGTTGCGAGGACCGATTTAAGATTGTAATTTGGTAACTAAAGAAGTATTGATAGGGTTTTTGAATCTCCATATCGGGAATATGAGAAGCAATTACCTCAATTGATATTTCTGGCGAATTAATTAGAGACATGAGTCTGATGCTATGGCAAATGAAATGTTAAAATTACAGGATTTACTGCACAATGATTGGAAAACCGCGTTGAAATCTACCTTTGAAACCGAAATTTTTCAAAGCCTTTCCCGTCAGGTAGCGCATGCCTATCAAGAAGAACTCGTTTATCCGCCAATACCTCATTTATTTGAAGCATTTAACCGTTGTCCATTCGGACAAACCCGCGTTGTGCTGATAGGTCAAGATCCCTATCATGGCGTTGGACAGGCGCATGGTTTAAGTTTCTCCGTACCAGAGGGAATTACTTTGCCTCCATCTTTAAAAAATATTTTCAAGGAATTGTTTACTGACTTGGGTATAATGCGTACATCCGGAGATTTAAGCGACTGGGCAAGCCAGGGAGTTCTCCTATTAAATACGTCACTGACTGTAAGGGCTGGTGAGGCCGGTTCTCATGCAGGATTTGCTTGGGCATCATTTACGAAGGAAGTAATGAATGCACTAAATTCCCATGAAAAGCCCTTAGTATTTTTGTTATGGGGCAATCATGCCCAAAAAATTGCATCAATGATTGATTCAACGAAACACTTCGTGATTAAATCGGCACATCCTTCCCCCTTATCCGCAAATCGTGGTGGCTGGTTTGGAACGAAGCCTTTTTCTCGAACAAATGATTTTTTGATTTCTCAAGGCGAGGAACCTATTCGCTGGGCCTAAAGTCGTTTTAGTTGACTTGGGAAGTAAACAAATTGATTCGGGAATTCCGCTAAAAAGAAATTCGAGATTAAACTCTCGATGGATTCTTTGCGACGTTCTTCGGAAGCAGGAATAAGGCATTGAATCGAAAATCCTTTTGAATCTGGTTCTTGATGTGAGCTAATTTCAAATACATGAACCTGTTCAATAAAGTCCCAAGCATTTAATTCAGGAACGATGTGCATGGTTAATGCCTTGATAGCTTGTGCCTCGATGCTGTTTTCTACAAAAATAGATATGTTGTATTGGATCATGGTTTAATTTGCTTTTGAGCTAATGCTTGGTACATAATTTCGGCTGTATGGAAGCCTTCTTTATCGATTCCGTCTTTTATTTGATGTCTACAAGATGTTCCATTCATTGCAATGATGGTCTTATTTTTCGCAGCTAAAAGTCGGGGGTATAAGACTAATTTGGCTATTTGTTGGGATAATTTATAATGCTTTTTCTCAAAGCCAAAGGATCCCGCCATCCCACAACATCCCGTAGGTAGTAATTCAACTTCGTAGTTGACTGGAAAGTTCAATACTTGCTGCGTGCTACTGATTCCTGCAATGGACTTTTGATGACAATGTCCATGCAAGACGATTAATTCAGGCTTGTCGGTGAATTGATTCTGTTTAATACGGCCACTTTTGATTTCCTTTAATAGAAATTCATCTATTAATAGGCAATTTGATTTCAAGGAATTTGCAGCCTCTCGCAGGTCTTCATCCACCAAATTAGGAACCTCATCTCGGAAGCTTAATATGGCACTGGGTTCAATTCCGATGAAGGGATGTTCTTCTGAGATTAGTCCGTCTAAAAGGCCAACATTCGTATTCGCCAACTTCTTCGCGAAGGCGAGCATGCCTTTTGAAATATAGGTCCTTCCACTAATGATTTGGTTCGGGATTTTAACTCCGTAACCTAATTCATTTAATAATAAAACGGTTTTTTTACCTAGTTCGACGTCATTGTAATTCGTGAATTCGTCCGCAAATAAATACACAAATCCATGTGGAAATTGATCTTGATTAATACGCTTCTGGTAGCGATTATGCCATTTCTCCAGCGTGGTATAATGTACTTCGGGAAGGCTTCGGTTCCATGAAAATCCCATCGCAGATTTCAGCAAAATTGAACTTCCGGGGAAATTGATGAGTAAATTGTATAAAGGAGCAACATGGCTGGCCAATTTTTGTAGGCTAGGAAAGTGTCCAATCAATTTTGTCCGCCAGGGTGTTCCCTGTTTATCGTAATGTTGCTGGAGTGATTCTGCCTTCAACTTAGCCATATCGACTCCGGAAGGACATTCCGTTTGGCATCCTTTGCAGGAAAGGCAAAGATCCAAAACCTCTAATAATTCAGGATTCGAATAGGCTTCTTGACCAATTGATGTGATGAGTTGGCGTAATGTATTGGCTCTTCCACGAGTACTATCCTGTTCTTTTTGTGAGGCCATGAAGCTTGGACACATGGTTCCACCCGATAATGCTGATTTCTTGCAATCGCCAGATCCAGAGCATTTTTCAGCGAGGCCCAATGGACTTTCTGTTTCTGGATAATGAAAATAATAGGTTTGTGGTTTAGCATTTTCTTTTCGACGAAAAGCTTCATCCATGGGCGGTGAGTTGACTATTTTGCCTGGATTTAAGAGATTTTGTGGGTCAAATAATTGCTTTGTTTCAACGAATAATTGGTAAATCTCATCACCCATAATTTGAGGAATGAATTCGCCGCGTAAACGGCCATCACCGTGTTCGCCACTTAAGGATCCTCGATATTTCTTTAATATTTCAACAGTTTCACTCAATAGTGAACGGAATAGGGTCTTGCCCTGAGGACTATGAATATCTAAAAAGGGTTCGATATGTAATTCGCCTGCACCCGCATGCGCATAGTAGGCGGCTTGTACGTTGTTTTTTGCTAATAAGGCTTGGATTTCTGCAACATAAGCAGGTAAATCTTGAGGGGATACCGCACAATCTTCGATGAGATTGACTGGCTGTTTGCTACCTGTTTGATTCCGAATGAGGCCCAATCCCGCTTTGCGAATATCCCAACCTTTATTGATTTCTTCACCATATAATACAGGAAAAGCATAAGCCAAAGAGGCATTGCGAATAGTTGTGATGCACTGTTGCATAGTCTCATCGAGACTAGCTTGACTTGCTGACCGGAATTCAACCATCAAAATAGCTGCAGGTTTTCCTTCGATAAAACTACGGTCTTCTTTGAAGTTGGGATGATGTTCAGTAAATGATAGAATGAAATCATCTACTAATTCCGATGCCGTAGGATTGTTGTTTAGTGCTAGTATGTTTGCCTGAAGGGCATCTTGTAGGCTGTGGCAGTGTAAGCAAAGTAGCCCAACAAAGGGTTCAGGTTTGTTTAATAAATTTAATTTTGCTGCATGTACAACAGCTAAAGTACCTTCGGATCCTGCGATTAAGGCAGAAAGATTAAAGGGTGAACCCTCCGGGTTAAAAGGTTGCATTTCGATGAGCGCATCGAGTGCATAACCCGTATTTCTTCGCTTAATCTCTGATTTTGGAAATGAGTTTCGGATTAGCGTTTGAACTTCAGGATTATTAAGCATGCGATGCAATTCGCGGTAAATCTTGCCTTCTAAATTTGTTAATGAAGTTTTTTTATAAAAAGCATCGATACTTAGCGCTTCGGTATGAATTTCGGTTCCATCGGATAGCCAAGCTCTAGTTTCTATTAAATGGTCGCGCGTTGACCCCCATACAATTGAATGCAATCCACAAGAATTGTTCCCAATCATTCCCCCAATCAGTGCCCGATTTGCTGTGGACGTTTCTGGGCCAAAAAATAAGTCGGAGGAAGCTAAATGCTTATTTAAATCGTCACGGATAATGCCTGGTTCCACCCAAACGGAATGTTCTTTTTTATTCAATTGGATGATTTTGGCCATGTTTGCCGAAATCTCCATGACAATCCCATCCCCTACAACCTGACCGGCTAATGAGGTGCCGGCTCCCCGAGGAATGATATTGCTTTTATGATTTGTGGCAAATTGTAGAAGACGTTTGATGTCCTTTGAGTTAGCCGGGATCGCGACAGCCTGTGGCAATACTTCATAAACAGAGGCATCTGTAGCATATAGACGCTTGGTAAGCCGACTGGTTTGCGAATCATTGAAAAAGAGTTCTCCCTCAAAATGAATGCGTAATTGCTCGATGTCCCGCTTACTCCAATGCATGTATCTTCGAATTGAATTTTAAAATTACAAAATCCAATCTTACCAACATATTACCACTCAAAGTTTCTAGTGTGCATTTCATCCGAATGCGCGAATTCCTTTCGTGAATAATTGTAAATTTGAATTCAAACTGAAATCTATGTTCTTTTTACGTCAAGTTTACGAGAGTTTTTTGTTTGCCTATCAAGCGCTGCGATCCAATGTGATGCGTACAACTTTGTCATTATTAGGCGTCAGTGTAGGTATTTTTGCCATCGTAGCTGTTTTTACAGCAGTCGATTCTTTGAATAATAAAATTCGTAATGAGATTGATTCCTTTGCGGGCTCGGGCGTTTTATATGTGGGTAAATGGCCATGGTTGATGCAAAATAATTATCCTTGGTGGAAATATTTAAATCGGCCAGAGATGAAATACACGGAATTTAAATACTTGAAAGATCATCTAGAGAACGCGGAAGCTATTGCAATCATGGATGGTGGTCGGACGGCAAATGTGAGTAGAGGAAGTAATAGCATTGATGCCAATATGACGGGGGCCTCTTATGAGTATAACCAAATTACAAGTACTCCCATTCAAGATGGTCGTTATTTTCTGCCAATCGAATCTGATAATGGTTTGTTTGTCTGCATCGTAGGAGCAAAAATTGCCGAAACGTTGGTCGATGGCCGGTCGGCAGTAGGGGAGATCATCAAAGTCAATGGGATTAAATTCTTGGTGATTGGGGTAATCGAAAAGAAGGGGGATGATATGTTGAATTTTGGCGGTACGCCAGATGAAAAGGTGATAATTCCCTATACAACCTTTGCCGCAGTATTTCAAAAGGATAAGCCTGCTCCAGATATTGCCATTAAAGCATTTAAGGAAGATGTGGGGCAAGCTGCATTAGAAGGCGAGATTACGGGAATGATGCGTAGTTTACGTTCCATCAAACCTAAACAAGAAGAGAATTTTTCGGTTAATCGGTTGGATGGGTTACAGGCATTTTTTGATGGAATCTTTGCTGCTTTGAATATTGCGGGAGCGCTGATTGCTGGTTTTTCTTTATTAGTGGGTGGTTTTGGAATTGCCAACATCATGTTTGTGTCGGTTAAGGAACGTACAAACATTATTGGTATTCAGAAATCTTTGGGAGCAAAGAATTATTTTATTCTATGTCAGTTTTTGTTTGAAGCTGTTTTTTTAAGTTTGATTGGTGGAGTAGTCGGGATTGGCTTCGTGGTGTTGATTACTTTAATTCCGCAGGAAGCATTACCGCTGAGTTTAACAGCTAGCAATATCCTGACTGGATTGTTTATTTCTAGTTTTATTGGCGTTTTGTCGGGAATTATCCCTGCCTGGGTAGCGGCAAAGATGGATCCTGTCATAGCAATAAGGTCAAAATAATAGCACAAAAAAAAGCCATCCGTCAACTAGACGGATGGCTTTTTCATTTATCAAACGTTGAATTAAAGAGATAAAGTCGATAATACAGCGTTCATGTTACGAACCGCTTCAGCAGATTTGTTGAATGCAGCTTGCTCAT
>ERZ1292640.490-Hain-H43-02um-R1-490-length-32123-cov-10_pt1 | contig 15695 bp, 2 predicted proteins | sample MGYA00564404_ERZ1292640 | MGnify/ENA primary metagenome ERZ1292640 (study PRJEB36523, sample SAMEA6512636) | groundwater metagenome | collected 2019-01-08 | study: AquaDiva: Metagenomics assemblies of 32 groundwater samples
CGCGCGAGCCGTTCTCATACGACAGTTCCACGCCTTGCACGCCGCGGCGGAAGGGAAGCACGATGGTTACCGTAGTTTCGTTTAGAACCACGCGCGCCCCGGTGATAGTGCCGTTGTCGAGAAACTCTTCCTCAACGCCGTCAAGGGGGTTGCCGAGAAAAACGCTGGAGACGACAGTGCCGTTCTCGAACAATGCGTCCGCACGCATTCCCCCCGCTCCAGCAAGCTGTTTTGGCGGCAAGCCGGGCATTATAAGCTGGTCGTGCGGCTCGAAAGAACCGGCGGTATAGTTGAAGATGACTACTGCAACCTTTTCTGCGCTCGCGCCCGCTGCCAGCGCGGCTACGAACAGCAGCAACAACGGCAGGAACTTCATTCAGAACATTGGCTCCATTGGATTGAATTGCCTAAATTATTTTGAAGACCTCGCTTTCGCGATTACCGCCTTGATAACCGCTTGGTTATCGATGCTGTTCCTAAGCAGCTTGTGGTTGCTCATGATGTCTTCAGCAGCGGGGTGCGACCACAACTGCCCGGCGATGGACGTGAAGCTCTTGCAGGACGTAGTGCTGCCGTAGCGGGCGGTGAATTGTTTGTTAAGGTAGTTGCAACTGCCTTTGTAAACGTTCGCGTGCGGCCACCGTTCGAGATAACCGCCGTCACAACAGTATTCGTCGTACAACTGCAGGGGGTTGTGCATGAACTCGTGCGCGAACACGCTGAAGCCACGGCTGACGGCGAACGCCACCGGGTCGCTGCCCGTCGAACGTATCAAAGCCCTGCTCCCGCCGGCAGTAGCCTGCGCAGGTATGAACGCTATCGCAACGTCTTGGTAAGGACAAATTTCGTTCGCGCTGGTAAACCGGCAGTCCCACGCGCGCGACGCGGAACCGGCGTTCTGCCGGCTGAAGCACGACAACGGCCGGGTTTGGTAGTAGAAGTTGAAGTCTTTCGCGTACTGCCCAAAGTTTTGCACGCTGAAAAGAGTGCTTAAGGCGGCAAGGGCGTCTTTCTTGAACTGCGCCTCGGAATACTCGACGGCACTGCCCGGCAGCCGCCCCGGCACGAGCAGCACGTTAATCTTGGTTTTAGGGTCTCCCGCAACTTTGAGCTCCTTGCAGGTTGACGTGCGTTTTTTAGGCCCGAACTTCAGCGTAACCTGCCGCGCGCGCTTGTTCACTGAAACCAGGTAAGCCACGGCAACGTCGTTAAGCACGAACTCCTTGTTGGCAGCGCCTTTGCTTAACGTGCATTTCGGGGAGTACCTCGAGCAAACCTCGCCGCTGCCAACGGTCTTGGAATTGACTTTAGTCTCGAAACTGGCGTAGAAGGTTGCGGCAGAGTCTCCCACGTCCGCCAACTGGAGCTGGTAAGACTTATAAGTCACACTCTGCCCCGCCCGTTCTCCGTACACGCGCACGACATCGCCAACCGTGGCAGTAACCACAACTTGCTTTCGAGCCAATTCCGCCGCGTCAACCTGGTACTGGGAGATTGCAGATGAAAACGCAACGAGGCACAATAACAGCCAAATCCAACGCATATGCCCCTTATTGCTTTCAGCGTTAGAAAAGTCTTTCGGCCACAACGGCTTTGCCCACCAACTAACTCTTTTTAAAGATGCCTCGCGTTATTTTGCTTATGGCTGAAAGGGGGAGTTCGGCCGCCGTAGGCAGCGGCATATTGGAAAACGCCTACCGAAGTTTGGAAGACCGTTACTACGGCCTTTGCGACTGGCTGGAAGCGCGCGGGACGCGGGTGTACGAACGGTGGGTCGAGCCCATCGAACGCAACCGCATCCCCAGCTTTCCCGTCAGCATCGCCGCCTGCGTCCTGATACTTGCGGGTGCCGCCCTCGCGGCGGCGGTCGTCCTCCCGGCAATCTTCCCAGCCGGCGGGAGTTCCGACCTCCTCGTGACTGTAAGTTCCGCTGAAGGCCCGGTTGCAGGCGCGACCGTAAAGTTGTTGATTGGCGGCGAAGACGCGCGCGAGATAGTGAGCAACAACGCAGGCCAAGCGTTTTTCGAAGGGATACCTGCGGGAAAGCAGGCGACAGTGCGAGTGACGCACCCGGATTACAAGTACGCAACTGCAGGCGTCAAAACCGGCCTTGAGGAATCGGCGGAAATATCGCTGCAATCCGCCGGGGGGACGTTGTTGAAAGGCCGCGTGCAGCTCGAGCTGCAGGACGCTGTGCGCCAGCCCGTTTCCGGCGCGAGCGTAGTGTTTTACGACGCGTCGGGAAGCGGCACGCAACGCCTCTCTACAGACTCGTTCGGCCGCGCGCTGCTGGAGTTCAGCGACAATTCCGTAATGGTGTCCATTCAAGCTGACGGGTTCAAGCCGTCGCAAGAAGCGGTTTCGCGCAGCGAGAAGAACCGCGTGATAATATTAACGCCAAACGGCGTCACCCCCACCGACGTGCCTTGCACCGGCAGCAACTGCCTGCAAGAAAAGGGCGATGTGGTCGTCACGGTGGCTGACGAGGCGGGAGACGCCGTGGAGGCGACTGTAGAGTTGTACGAGACGGGCGGTTCCAAGGCGCTTGCCAAGCGCGGCACGAGCCAAGGCGTGGCGTCGTTCACCGCAATCGCGGAGAAGGGCGCGAGCGTGTACGCAGTCGTGAAGCCGTTCAACAAAGACTTCGAGCAAACGACTAGCGACATTGCGCAAGTGGAAGGCGAGCTCACCGACGTGTACGTCGAGCTAGCGCGGAAACAATCGCCAACTCCGCCCGACGAAGCCACGGCGGCAATCACCGTCGTTGACAAGGGCACGAAGGAAAAGCTCGGGGCGGTGACAGTCACGCTTTACGCATCCAGCTCGACGAACGTTTTTGATAGGATTGAAACGGACGAGACGGGCGTTGCAGAGTTTTCCGTGAGCCCCAACGGCTATTACCAAGTGACCGCGTGGGCTGAAGGGTACCACGCCAACCGCGGCGTGAACGCGCCGTCCAAACGAAGCCAAACGGTGGAGCTGGAGAAGAAGACTGCCGCGAACACGGCGCAGGCGAACGTCACGGTGATGGATTGGCAAGGCAAGAACGCCGTGGCGGCGGCCGAAGTTGAAGTCTTATACGCCGATGTGATTTCGAACGGAATACCCCTCGGAATGCCCAGCGCGTGGACGAACGAAGACGGAAGGGCAGTTGTGGAAGGCCTGCCGACCGCGTTGGCAGTGAGGATGCGCGCCCGCTACGGAGTGTTGGAGGGGGATAGTGGTTCTGTGCAGTTTACTGCAGGCCAGAAGGCGAGTTTGGAGATTCGCCTCGAGAAGCCGGTGGGCGACGTGCAAGTGTCTGTCGAGAACGATTTGGGAGAGCTAGTGCCGGCGGCGGTCGTCACTGCGAAAGTGGGGCTCGTTAAAGTGGCGAACTGCACGACGGATGCGGGTGGCAACTGCAAGCTCTCGCGCGTGGATGCGAACGCCGACGTGAGCGTGACAGTGGCTGGCCGGGGTTACGCCGACAAGACGGTGGTGGTGAACCTCGAGCCTAAGCAGACGCTGCGGCTTACGGTGGGCGAGTTGATTCCCGCGTCGATAGCGAACACTTCGCGGCTCATCGTCACGCTGCGCGACGCGGCAAACTGCGACGCGGCGGGCGTAATACCTCCCGCGATTGGCGTGGACAAGGGCAAGGCGTACTGCCTGTATTTCGATTACAACATTCCCGCGAACGAGACGGAGGCGAACGGGTTTTTCGTGAGGCTGGGTGACGAGGGAAGCGTTGAAGGGGATAATGCCGAGATAGTCTCGTTCCAGTCGAACGTCCAGCTGGGCCTTGACCCCGAAAACCTTCAAGTCAAACGCGCCTCCAACTACCAGTCGTACGGCTATTATTGCGACGAGGCGAACGTGCAGACGTCGTCGGAAAGCAAGCTCAAGTGGGTGAATTACGAGTTTAAAGGCGTGCAAGGCAACCGCGGCATCAAGGCGTGGGTGTTTGTCAAGCCCACCGCCCGGCAGGGGGACAAGGTGAAGGTAAGTTACTTCAGCTACGCCGTGAGGCAAGGAAAGTATTACCGCGCGCCTCAAGACGCCGAGCTGGGTTATGCCGCCTCGACGGGCGAGAAAGACTGGTGCAACGCGGCGGTGAACGTCACGCGCTATGCAGTTGCGGACGGGAACACTGCGTTCACCGCGAAGGCAGGCGTGTCCCTCGCCTTCTCAAAGAGTTTCGACGGGCCTTACGCCAAAAGCATTTCACTAAAGCAAAACGAAATATTCTACATTCGCAGCCAGGCGAGTTACTTCGACAACCTTGATTATGTAAGCCTCAAGATATTTTCGAGCGACTCGCGCGGGAAACTCAAGCGGTATGTGGAATTGTTGAATGCGACGAGCCCCCAGTCGGAAAGCGGAGAAACCCCGCTCGGGGGGGTGAGCGAGTTCGAGTTCATTCCCGCGCAAGACCTCGTGCGGCAAGTGCAAAACGTGTTCGACTTCAACACGACGATTCGCGCGAAGGCAGCAATTCCAGTTCCCTCCGGCCGCGTGCGCGCCGAGCTTTCCGACGGCAACGTCATTCTCGTTTCAACGAACGCCACGATGGCAATCACTGGAACGGGAACGCTCGCGCTGTCCACCTCCAAGTTGAGCCTCACGGCCAACCGGGACGAGAGCATTACAATTACAGTCACGGCTGCGGGAACGCCAGTCGAAGACACTACCATACGGCTGGAAACGGACGGCGACGTGCTGGCGCAAGATTATGAACTTAAAGGCGACGCGACCGCCGGCAAAGGGAAGGACGGCAAGTATTCTTTCAATGTGCACACCTACCGCGCTGGCACGATTGAAGTGCGCGCGGGAGGCGAGTTGGATGCCGCGCGCTTCGCTGAAACCACGCTCGAACTCCCGGTGTTGCACAACAATTTCATCGAAACGAGCGCTGCAACGCTCTCGTTTGGCTGCGAGCAAACCCCCCAACCCGTGACGATAAGGAACACGCTCGATTATGCAAGCGCTGCCGTGACGATTTCCGTGGACGCGCCGTGCGTGCAGGCTGCGAGCCTCACTTGCAAGACGCAAGCTAACGGCGGCTGCGCGGAATACTCGCCGTTCACGCTGGCGGCAGGCGAGTCGAAAACTCTCCAGTTCAAACCGCTTTACAACGGCGAGTGCAACGTGCGCGTGGCAAGCCGCCCCAACGCCAACGCCCAGTCGAACGGCCTCATCGCGGCGTTCACGCAGTGCGACGCCAACCAACCTTCCTGCGGAATATTCGCGCAACCCGCGTCGCTCGTGGGCGGCAGGGACGCAGCCACGGTCACCGTGCAGTACCACAACTTATTGAACACTTTTGCAGGCGCGCCCATCGCGAGCATAACGTGCGGCGGCAACCTGGCGGTGGAAAGGCAGCTCTCCACTTCGAACGGCAAAGATTGGAGCGCGGCAGCCAACTGTGCATTCCCGCGAGTGACGACGCAGCAACTAATGCCCGCATCGACAGCCGCGTTCGACGCAGTTCGCAACCCGCTCGGCGTGCAGTGCGAGACGAACGTACTCGTCCTCCCGCCCGATTCGCCAGGCGCACGGTGCCTGCTCTACCACGCGCCAATCGCAGGCACGAGCAAGGCGCGCCTTACTGCGAGTTTCTTCGACTTGCCTCCTGAAACTGCAGCTGCGGCAATAACTTGCACGCAAGGCGGCGCTGCGATTGACGTGCCCCTCTCTTCCGCAGGCGAGTTTGCCAAGAGCGCAGAGTTCTTGTGCGATTACACTGGCAGCGAACAGACGACGTTCACTGCCACCGCCGCTGCGGGAGGCGCGGCGTGCGTCAACGACTCGGTGCGCATCACGCCCGCCAGCCCCGGCTGCAACCTGGGCACGGAGCACGTTGATTACGACGCGTGCTCGCGCCTCGTCGCGCCTTACCTGCGCTGCGGAGGCGCGCCCCCCTCGCCCAAGATGGTGGAAGACGGCGCGTGCTGCGTGCAAGTGCTTGGCGACGATTATGAGTTCGCGACTATCGTGCTCAACAACGGCGAACCGTTCCCGCACTGCCGCAAGAAAGACGTTGTAGTGGTAACACCACCCCCGAAAGGCGTGCCAGAGTGCGAGCTGTCGTTGTCGCCCAACCCCGCGGCTGCGGGAGAACGCTCGACGGTTGCAATAAAATACGATTACTTGCTTGCCGCGCCTGCCAACGGCAACATTCCGGTGGCGTGCGGCAGTGAAACTATTTTGGCGCAAGGGTGCAGCGGCACGCAAGGCGAGTGTTCCGCGCAATGCGTTGCGGCGGCAGGCGGCTCGCAGAGCGTTAGGGTTTCCGTGAACGGCGCGGCTTGCGGGAAGACGCTCGAGACGCAAGGCAAGGATTCCTGCGACGTGCTAGTGCCTGAATTCACGGCTCTAGGGGAAGAATACGCCGTAATCGTAGCGTTCAAGACCGCCACGCCGCAAACCAACGTCCCGGTAGAGTGCGACGGCGTGCCGAAAACCTCGGCGTGCAACGCGAACGGCAAGTGCTTCACCACGTGCACCGCCTCGCGCGTGGGAAGCGCCAGCGTGAAGGCCACGCTGCCCACCGCCTCTGCAACGCTGCCGCCCGCATCGTGCGCCTCGACAACCACCACGACCGACCTGCCGAAAGCCGCGTCTTGCACGATAGAACGCGCGCCAGGCATGCCGGGCGAGTACGTGGCGGCGTACTACAACTATGCCGGTAACGCCGCGCTGCTTGAAACCACGTTCGGCGGCACGCCCGTAACGCCCCTGCAATGCAACGCGCTGTCTGGCGCGCAAGTATGCGCGTTCAAACACGCGTTCACTACCAGCGGCTCGAAAACAATCGTCTCAACGATAGATGCGACGCACGCGTGCAGCCTCGACGTGCAGCAACCCGGCCCGAACTGCACTCTCGACGCCACGCCAAGCGCGTTCGACAACGGCGACGCGGTGAAGTTCACGCTCGAGTACTCAATGCTTACTGAACCCCTCGACGGCAGCCTGTCGTTGTTGTGGGGCGGCTCGGCAATACCGCTCGACAACTGCCGCGGCACCGACGGAAGCTGCTCGGCAACCCGCACGCCCCTCCTCGTGGCAGACAAACAAATGCCTGTTCACGCCCGCCCCGACGGCGCCGAGTGCTCCGCACCCTTGAAAGGCCGGTTGAACTCACGGCCAAGCTGCGACATAACGTTTTCCGCCAACCCCGTCGAACCCAACGCGGCAACCATCATCACGGTAACGCACTCGAACTTGCAAGACCCGCCGCAAGCAGGCGCCACCATCAACGTGGATTGCGGCGGCAAGCTCGTGCAAGCCTCGTGCGGTGAAGGGTATTGCCAAGCCGCGTGCACGCCGCCGCAAGATGCAGCCAGCCACGCGGTTGAAGCGCGCGTGCAGGAAGCCAAGTGCAGCGAAACCCTTAAAGTAAACATTCCCGGCGAGTCGTCCTGCGAACTCGAAGTGCCAACGACGGCAATAACCGTGAACACGCCGTTCACCGTGAAAATCAACTACAAGCTTCCCGCCGCGCCCGGCGCGATAATCGTCGATTGCGGAAGCACGCAAGCCACCGCCGCTGGTTGCAGCGCGGCAACAGGCTCTTGCACCACCGAATGCACTCCCAGCACTGCAGGGGACGCCAACGTAAAAGTGCAACTGCCAGGCGTGACGGCATCGTGCGAAAAGATGGTTGAAGTTGCAGCGGCAACAGCCAAGTGCGAAGACGGCGAAACGCTGGTGGGAAGCTGCAAGCTCGAGCCCACCGTGACTGGCACCGCGCCACTGCCGCAGTACTGCGGCGCGCAAGGCTTCTCGTTCAACGCCTCCTGCTGCAGTGTGCAGGAAAGCTTCGCTTACGACTCGGCGAGCGGCGTGTGCGTGCCAGTACAACCGCGCAACTGCGTGCTTACCGCCGGCAGCGTGGAAGAACGCTTGAACTACGGCGAGTGCTCGCAACTGCACGAAGGGTACAAGTGCGGCGGCGACGCGCTCTACCCGCAACTGCACCCTACCAGCTTGTGCTGCGCCGCGCTCTACGGCCAAACGTCGCAGTTCAACGCCACCACGCGCAAGTGCACGGTGGCAGGGGAAATTACTCCCCCCAGTTATTGCGACGCCGTCACTCCGCCGCTCGCGTGCCAACCCGCCCGCAGCGGCCGCGCGCCCAACCCGCTCGCCTGCGGCGCAACCGGAACGTTCTCGCAAGAACCCGCCTGCTGCTCGCCGCCTTTGGGCGTGAAGGGCTTCATCGCGACTAGCGACGGCAAGTACTGCATTCCCGCGCCACGCGCGCCTTACTGCACGCTAACGCTGCTGGGGCTCGACGCGAATGCGGACGGCACTAGCTTCACCGCGCGGTTGAACGCGTCGTTCGAAGACCTCGGCGACTTTCGCGGCAAGCCTTACACGCTGGAGAAGCGTTGCGACAACGGCCTGCCCCCCTCAACCGTTTCGGGCGCCGTGCCCCTCTCAAGCCGCCTGCAGGAACTGTTCAACTGCAATTACGGCAAGGGTTTCTTCAGCTACAACGCGGCGCCCACTACGCTGATGACGCTCGTCAACACGCAAACGGGCGAGCAACGCGCAGTAGAATGCAGCTTGCAACAAGCAATCGCCATTCCCGGAACGTCGAGCGAAGCCATCACCTTGCAAACTAGCGTGCGGGCAGGAGGCCGCGAGTACGTTGCAAGCGAGAAACTCTTAGGCCCGCTTTCAGGCATTGAGTACAAAGTCACCGCCGCAACGCTGCCTCTCGGCCTCGCGCCTGAAGAACTGCGGTTGTACCTCTCGTGCGAGTCCGGCGGAGCGCAACCCGTCGAAATGCCCCTCTCGGCCGTTGGTGCAGCTTGGAGCGCCTCGTGCAACTACGCCTCGCCTGAAGGCAGCGCCCTTCCGGCAACGCACCAGGCAAAACTCTACTACCGCGTTGACAAGAACAACGTGCTACTACCGCCGGCAGGAATGGCGGCCATCGCGCCCCTGCCCACAATTGTAACGGAGTATTATGCGCCGGTAGCCTCGGGCCTCCGCGCCTCGCGCCGCACTCACGAACCTCAAGTGACCGACCAAACGCTGCAGCTCGAGCTGGAAGCGTCTTTCGCACGAATGCCAGCCGGAGAAAGCGCCGTAACGATAGACTGCGGAAACGGCGAGAAGGCGAACGCAGTTGCTACGGCTGACGCTGACGGCAACCTCAAGGCGAAAACAACGTGCAGCTACGCGCAAAACGCGGTTGCCACTGCTGCTTACCGCTTCAACAAGCTCGAAAACGGCGCGGTGCTCGCGGCAACCGCAGCAACGCAAGGCCTCGAAATAGATTACTCCAGCCGGCCTGAAATCGCCGTGTGCAACCTCATTACTCCCAACACCGTAACCGTAGGCGACCCCAACGCGGACAGCTTCGCCCCCTCTACGACAATAACCGGCATTGCCACAGCCCCCTCGAAAGTAGAGTTCGACTGCGGCAACGGGCAACTCTTGAAGGCAACGAGCGTGACTGCCACCAGCGCCTCGACAACCTCGAAATGCCAATACGCATTCACAGACTTACCTGCAGGAAGCACAACCACGCAAACCACTGTCGCCGCATTCATAAACGCAGGCCAGTGCGGCGAATCAACAATCACAGTGAAAGCCGCGAGCATCGCAAGCCTGCAAGCGCAACTCGCAACGCAGCCTGCCGACGACCTTCAAACCTACCGCCAAACGCAAGCGACCGTGACCGTCACAAGCGCGCCTTCCAGCTGGGAAGGCCTCCGCCCGCGAGTGTTGTTCAAATGCAGCCCGTACGCGCAAACGCAGGAACAACCGCTCGAAAAGCAAGGCGATTCGTTCACCGCAACCACGCTGTGCGAGTACGACGCGGCAAGCAAAGACACGCCGCGCACTATTGCTGCAGACGTTTACAGCGACGTTTACGGCAGAGTGAAAGCCTTGCAAAAGCAATTCACGCAAAAATTCATTCCCCAACCGCCCGAACCCTCATGCCTGCTCAAGCTCCCTACCAATAACAAGGTCGTCGTGGGAGACTACCAGCTCGACTCGTTCATTCCCTCGGCAACGCTCTCCAACTTTGCCGAACGCCAACGCATCGAGTTCGACTGCGGCAACGGCAAGACTGTTGACGCCCTCCTTTCGCAAGACGGGATTACCGCAACGGGCGTTGCCGCGTGCGAATACTCGTTCAAAGACCTCGCCGGAAAAGAAAGCATCGTGCTGCCCATAGTGGCTGCCGCCGCGAGCGCCGAGTGCAGCCGCGCGTACTTGACGGCAGTGTCCGTGGAATTCGACTTGCAAGCCACGCTCTCCAGCACTCCCCTCGACGCGCTCGGCGACAAGCACAAGGTGCTCGCCACGCTCTCGAACGTTCCGAAAGGCTGGGAGGAACTCAACCCCGTCACGGCAGTTGATTGCGGCAGCGAGTCCACCACGCCCCGCGCGCAGCTCGCGCTGCAAAAACAGCAAGGCGGAAAATACTACGGCGAGGCAACGTGCGCCTACTCTCCGGCCACGCAAACAACCAGCCACTCTGCATTCCTAGAAATAACCGGCGACTTCGGCGCCTTCCGCTCGCAAACCATCACGCTCGCGCAACAACCCGCCGCGCCAACGCCACGCCCTGAAGAAGCCGTGTGCATCTTCACGCCAGACGGCCTCCCCCCCTCGGCAACGGTTACGGTGGGCGACGCCAACAAAAACAAGTTCACCCCCAAGGCGCGCATTTCCGGCGTGACAACCGCCCCCTCCCGCGTGGAGTTCAACTGCGGCAACGGCCAAACCATCACGGCAACGAGCATAACTAAAGAAACCGCGCAAGCCGGAACGAGCTTCATCGCCTCGGCAACCTTACCGTGCGAATACGGCTTTGAAGCGCTTGCAGAAGGCAAGAACACGGGGCAAGTGCAAGCCTCCATCACCGCATCGAACACCATCACCACGGGCGGTGCAGAGTGCGGCGGCACCACCATCAACGTCATCACCGCCATTCCCACCATCAAAACCACGCTCTCAAGCGAACACGTCGACGCAGAGTTAACCGGACAGCAAGAACGAATATTCATCACCGCAACAGGCGCGCCTTCCGGCTGGGAGGCACTCAACCCAGTTGCGCGCGTCGATTGCGGCGCTGGCGCGACGACGGTGGGCGTCAAGCAGGAAGCAACCCTCTCCAAGGCAGGCGCGGCGTTTGAAGGCGACTCGGTGTGCGACTACGCGCCCGTCACCACTCCAACGCCGCGTTCTGCAACCGTGCAAGTTGCGAGCGACAACTACGGAGTCGTCTACACCGGCAAAATCGCTTTCGAACAAAAGGCAAGCACCGCCACGCCCATCCCCGGAACTACCGAACCCGAATTCAAAGCCTGCACCAACATCTTCCCACTCTTGCTTACCGGAGGGTTGGACAACCTCTTCAAAACCAAGCCGTTCAGCTTCTCGAGCAAGGCGCGCAAGCTCGCGATAGCAGACTACCAAATAACGCAAGGAGAGGCGTTCGTGCTGCAAGGCGACGCGCAAGGACAACCAGCGTTCACGAGCAACCTCAAGCCCATCACGACGACCGTCGCGCCGCAAGCGTTGACGCTCGCCCACATCACGCTCGTGAACGGCGCTGCGAAAGACCTGACCGGCCCTGGCGAAGTTGACTTTGAAGTGAAAGCTGAAGGCGGCGAAAGCGGGTGCATCAAGTTCAGCGACGACACTATCACCTCGTTCGTGCCAAGTTACAGCACACGCCTCAAAGCATTCAAACCAACGCAACAACAAACCGCCAGCATAGATGCTAAGATACTCGCAGGCTCGAGCAAAGTCGTAACCATCTCTTACGCGTCAGAGTGCATCACGCTCCAGTTCGACGCTAACGGCCAGGTAACGGGATTCGACGCCACGCCGGTAAACGCGCGCATCGCCGTAAGCGCACTCGTTGGCGCGCGGGGAGTCACACAGAAAGTAGGCATCAACGTGGAAAGCGCTGGCGATGTCAACGTTGAAAACCTTCCGCTAGTCGCCTACAGCCCTTCAACCCTCGAAGTGCAACACCGCAGCAAAGACTACGCAATCCCGCTGCGCGTGGTTGACAACACGAAGAAAGGCGCGCAACCGCAAGAGAAGAACGTTAACAACAAGGCTAATTCCGAAAAGTTCTCCATCGGCAACGAACAGGCGCAGGCAGTGAAAGTCACATTCACCCCACTTGAAGGCGCGCCGCAAAAACTTTCCGGAAAGGAAATCATCGGAGGCCGCTCGACCACGGGCGACGATTGCAGCGACAACTACTGCAGCGACCAGCTGATAACCGGCCAGTACGCAAAGAAGATTGGCGATGATTACGCCAGCTACTACTCGCAGATTCCCGGCCGCAGGCTTGAAACAGGCGTGCAGCTCACCGCCCAGCTGAAAGCCGTCGCAGCCATCCAACAAATGGAGGAACAATTCCAGGAAGCCCGTTCGTCCCCGCAATTCGGCGGCTCGCTCCTCCCAATGATGATGGGCAACGGCCTCTCCAGCGACGACAGCGGCGCGTGCGCGGCGATGATGCAGTGCATGATGATAATGCAAAGCATTGCCGCGGAAGACTCGCAGCTCGGCGGAATGGCGCCGTTCATAATTTGTTCGAACAAGAAGATGCAGGAAGACCTCGCGAAAGGCGATGGGAGCGCGCTGCGCAACCTCTTCCTACTCCAATACCTTACAAGCGCGCTCGAAAAGAAGGAGAAGCCCGGCACGGTGGCCAACGACTTGTGGCTGCCCACGCCGAAAGTGGCAGGCGCGCCTCCCACGGAGCAAGGCGTCCCGGATGCAATCGACGCGTTCGACATCACGCTGCCAGTCTACTCCTTCACGAAAGGCAAGACGACGGCGGAAATAAGTATAATGCCGGGAGCAAAGTCGGCAAAGGTGACCTTAGGCGCGCAAGGAACGTTCCCGTACTACGACGGGGCGAAAGTCGCAAACGCGAACACCGCGGCAGACAACCTTTACGTCGCGGGAAAGCTAGATTTGGAAACTGCAGATGCCCCGCCGGCAAGCGTCAAGAGCCAATGCCCGACCGGAGGGTTCTGCGCAGGCGTTGCGATTGAGGCGGACAAGCTCAAGAAGTTTTCGGTAGAGATATCTGCAAGCTACGATACGCCTAAAAAGACGGGAATAATTACTGGCGAAAAAACCATCGCAATTTCCGCAGTTGCCGACGCGATGGCAGAATACTTCCAAAGCTTTGACCAAGGCGCGCTTGACACGCTCAACGGCATTGGAGCCGTGGAAGGCTGCACGTTCAAGCTCGACCCGGCTAACGCGCCCAAGTGGGCGATCGTGGCGTGCGAAGCGAGCGCGGCGACAAGCGAGCCGGCCACTACCCAAACTGCACCAACGACCGAACCTCAAACCAAACCGACGGCAATCACAGACGGTTCGCTCTCGCTCCATATTGACGCTGAAGGTAGCATCGTGCTCTTGGCAGGCAAGAAGTACACCGCAACAGTAACCGAACTTACGGCCGAAATACCTGCCACCACAAACTCGAGGGCGTCGCTGGAAATCGAGCTTAAAGGCCAGAAGCTCAAAACCAGCCCTGAAGAGCTTCAACTCAAGGCAGGCAAGGTAGAGTTCGCCATCGTGGACGAGTACTTCAAGATAGGCTCCGCCCCCCAGCTGCGCTTCAAAAAAGCCGAGTGCGGAAAAATCGCGTGCGGTTCGCTGCAGATTCATAAGGCCGACGGCACGCCGATGCCTGCCGCTGCGCAGTGGGTTTCAGTGACCGTCAAGAAAAACGGGGAGGATATGTCGTCGTCACAATCGTTCCTAGTCAAACCCCCAACGCCCGGCGCAGGATACTATCCGGCAGTGCTGCAGAGCCCCGTAACCGCCGGTAAAGTGACGTACACAATACCAACGCTGCAAGGCTTTGAAAGCGCGAAAGTGCTTTTGAGTAATTCAGATGCCAACAAAGCCAGCAATACGTTTACTAGCACACTTAACGAAAAGCAAGAATTAACCGCAGACACTGCAGTTGACTTGAACAACGAGCCAATCGTTTTCGACGAGTACGGCAACATCCTCTCCCCGCCGCTATTGCCGCCGAAAGGCACCGAGTGCGCAGAACTGCTGCCAGCCGGCGATAGCGACAAATTTAAGGCCGTAAAGGAAAGGCTGATCGAACTCGAGAATAACGGTGCGTTGGCGTTCACTGAAAACAGCAACCAAGAAATCGTGATAACCAAAGCAAACACAAACAACGCTTACGACGGCAGCGTTTTCGTGACGCTCAAAGTTGAAAAGCCGACGCCTACCAAACCGTTGATTCAAACCAAACCGCTCACCTCCACCGCCACCACGCTTGCCACCGGGCAGAACTACGCGCCTTCCAGCCAGTACGCGCTCTACCTCTCGCCAGACGCGTGCAGGTACCAGCAACAAAAGTCGGCGACAGACACAAAAAAGGTAGAGGTATCCGAACGCTTCCTGCTCGTCCGCCGCCTGCCGAAGACCACTGGCAAAAACGCGATTACGCCCGAATGCTCTGCCGTGATAGGCTTCAATAAAAACGCGGAATACGCGAGCGACCACGAGACGGTAGCCAACATGTGCCTATTCGGCCGCAACAACGCGCCTGCGTGCGCAAGTTTCTTCGACTTTAAATCCTGCGACGATAACTACGCCCCGATGGCCTCGCCGGGAGACGCTGCCAGCCGCGTGGTGCTCTACGCCTACCCCGCCGAAGTGAACGCCGGCGACCCCGTCACCGTGGCAGTGCAGTCGAACGACCAGAACGGCATCGTGACGGTCACCGCCCCGCCTAGAGAATATCCGCCAATAAGTTACATGAAGAAACAAGTGAAACGCGCGACGATAACGACTTACGACGCGCTCGCCGGAAATACAATGCAATTGAAGGTCGGCAAAGCAAACATTCCAATCGCCGTGCGGCCAAACCCGCAACAGCCGGAGGTTAAAGTGACGGCAACCGGCGGAAGTGTCGTGGCAGAGGTGGAACTCGAAGCACCCCCCGCAGCCCCGCAAGTCGCGCATATGGAAACAATAAGCACTACGGAAATACCGCCGGTAGCTGACGGGAGTACTGGAACTCTTGAAATCTCAGTGCAAACCGGAAGCTTGCAGCTTGCCACCGCGGGCGCAACGCCGGGGGTAATGCCCGGAGCGCTGGTAACTGTCAAGCTCACGCCGCCCGGAACCGATTTGAACCCCAACCCGACGGCAGTCACGGGAACGTTTGTCGCGCCAGCTGTTGCAGGAACTTACGACGTGACTATAAGCTCGCCTGCAACTACGGCACCCGGCTCTGCGACGACAACCCAATCCAGCCTTACAACGCCACCAGTTACTGCCCGGATAACCGTTGCAGCCGACACGCAACCCGCCGTAAACGCGTGGGTGGAAGTCAGCGGCAATAACATCGGCACGGAATACCTACTGCCGGCAGGCTACGGCACAGCAACACCACGCACGTACATTAAAGTCAAGACGGCGACTGGCGCGAAAATAACCGCCAACATTGCGGATAAGACTAGCGAACCCGTAATCACTTCAAGCGAGTTTACGAGCTTCGAGCTGCAAGACCTTGCAGAAAAACTCGGTAAATGGCAGTTTATGAAAATCAACCCCGTGGCCATCGCGATAACCGCCGAGAAAGACGGCAAGCGCGCGCAAGCGAAAGTCACGATAATCCCGCAGGGTTTCGTGGCGCGCTTCGACAAAGACAGAAGCACTGACATAACCGTCAGCGA
>ERZ1292640.2214-Hain-H43-02um-R1-2214-length-15691-cov-6_pt1 | contig 15691 bp, 12 predicted proteins | sample MGYA00564404_ERZ1292640 | MGnify/ENA primary metagenome ERZ1292640 (study PRJEB36523, sample SAMEA6512636) | groundwater metagenome | collected 2019-01-08 | study: AquaDiva: Metagenomics assemblies of 32 groundwater samples
TTCCGTGTTCCACAAATTCACGGATCTGTTTCTCTGCCTCCGCTCGCTTCTCCTTCCAGTCTTCGCGAAGGGCCCCAACCTGCACAACGCGAAATATCTTGAGGTCTCGAACCTTGTTCGCCAACCCTTCCATCTTGGAGAGCAAAAGGTTATTTTCTCGATCATCGCCATAACCATGCGCCAGAATTAGCACCGATTCAGTCTCGGGTGAAACGCTCAACGCCAGAGCGCGTTCAGCAAGGATTTCTCCCATACGCGGGGAATCGCATAATCCTTGCTGGCTTAGAATGATAGCTGCCTTTTTTCGTATCGGAGGTGGTATAGCCGAATTGACAGCGTGTCCCGCGTGCGGGTTTCCGCCCGAGTGAGATTCATGTTGAATAAACTCCTTTGGCGGATCGCCACGAAGACCGAAAAGATACTCCGTCTGGTGACGAAACGCCTCAGCGGAAATGAAGAGACGTACAATAGCAATCCGAGTAACACTCTCTGTTTCGAGTTGTGCAACTGCAGCTTGCAAAGAATCGCGGTCTGCCATACCGAAGGCGACAACGACGGGGGTATAGTCTCGCAAGGGGGCGACTGCATCCACGATTGCAGCATTCCAATCTACATCTCCGCCGTGTGCCATTACGAGAATGCCCACTTTTTCCGACATCCTCGCTTCTTGGCCGCTTGCGCTACTAAGGAAGACGGCGATTGCAATCAGTGCCCCAATTGTTCTTCTAGTCTTCCCTATCATGGTTTATGATCCATGTTGATTGTTTCAGGCTGTTTCGCCAAACACCGTGAAACACGTACGGTGAAGTCTATTCTGTGCTTACCGTTTCGGCTTTCTCGTCCAGAGCGCTCCTCATCGCGTGCCAAGGAAGGCTCGCACACTTCACACGCACTGGGAACTCGCTCACTCCAGCAAACGCGGCCAGCTTGCCGAGCTCTTCGAAATTGACCTCGCCCGCGAGCTCACCGGTCACCAGCTTGTGAAACGTCTCGAACAATCTCTCGGCCTCAGCTTTCGTTTTTTCCTTCAGAATCGTTGTCATGATGGACGCGGAAGCTTTCGAGATCGCGCATCCGGAACCCTGGAACGCAATATCCTTGATGACTCCCTCCTCGACCTTCAGGTAGAGCATATAGTGATCACCGCACAAAGGGTTGAAGCCTTCGACGGTCTTCGTCGCATCCGTAAGCTTCTTGAAATTGCGAGGATTCTTGTTGTGATCGAGAATGATCTCTTGATATAACGAACGGAGATCCGACATCACTTGAAGACCTCGACGACTTTCTGAATTCCCCACACGAGTCTATCCACTTCCTCATGCGTGTTGTAAAAAGCAAACGATGCCCGCGCCGTCGCAGGAATTCCAAATCGATTCATCACCGGCTGTGCACAATGATGACCGGTTCGGATCGCGATTCCCTCCTGATCGAGGATTGTTCCAATGTCATGCGGATGAACTTCATCCATCACAAACGAAACCACACCCGCCTTTTCTTTTGCCGTCCCAATGATTCTCAATTCTCGGATCGTCGAGACCGCTTCCGTCGCATGCTCGAGCAATGCATGCTCATGGCCCGATACCGCTTGCCAATCAAGCTTGTTCAAATAATCAAGTGTGGCGCCGAAGGCGATTCCGTCTGCGATGTTTGGAGTTCCGGCTTCGAAACGGTATGGAATATCGTGAAAAGTAGTTCGTTCAAACGAGACGGACCTGATCATGTCGCCGCCTCCTTGATATGGCGGCATTGCTTCCAACATCTCTTGCTTGCCGTACAAGATCCCGACACCCGTAGGCCCAAACATCTTGTGAGAGGAGAACGCATAGAAATCGCAATTCAGATCTCTGACATCGACACGGAAATGGGGGATTCCCTGGGCGCCATCCACGAGAACGGGGATGCCTTTCCGATGGGCCATTTGGATCATTTGCCTGATCGGATTAACTGTCCCCAACGCATTCGACACATGGGCCAGCGCGACAATCTTTGTACGATCGGTGAGCAGTCTCTCATACTCCTCGAGTCGAATCTCGCCGGCATCCGTGATGGGAATGACTCGAAGATGTGCGCCCCGTTGATCGCAAAGAAGCTGCCAAGGGACGATGTTGGAGTGGTGCTCCATTCCGGAGATGAGCACCTCGTCTCCTTCCTTCACATTCGCGCGACCGAAGCTGCTCGCGACTAGATTGATCGCCTCAGTGGCCCCTCGAACGAAAACGATCTCTCGGGATTGCGATGCATTGATGAACCGTTGGGCTTTGACGCGAACATCTTCATATGCTTGTGTCGCCAGCTCGCTCAAGAAGTGTACACCGCGATGGATATTCGAATTCTCGGTTTGGTAGTACTCGACGAGAGCGTCAATGACAACCTGGGGCTTCTGGCTTGTAGCGGCGTTGTCGAGATAAACGAGCGGTTTGCCGCGAATAAGGCGCTTCAGAATCGGAAAATCATTCCTGATTCTCTCAACGTCGAATCCTGTCTCGACAGCTAGGGAGGTATGTTCGTGAGCGACCGAGCTCATCGCTGTTCCTTGTTTTTGCGCCCCTCATCGAGCCGCGCGTGAACAACAGACTCAAGCTGGTCTTTGAGCTGCTCCACGTGAACACGACTAACCACATCGCTCGCGAAGGCAAATGTCAGAATGTCTCTCGCGGTCGTGTTATCAATGCCACGAGAACGCAGGTAGAAGAGTTGTTCCGGCTCGAGCTGCCCCACCGTTGCTCCATGCGTACACTTCACATCATCCGCAAAGATCTCCAGCTGAGGCTTCGTGTTGATCGTTGCGTCGTCAGACAAGAGCAAGGTCTTGTTTGTCTGCTTGGCGTCCGTTTTCTGTGCGTCCTTTCGCACGAAGATCTTCCCGCTGAATACCCCCCGTGACTTCCCATCGAGGATCGACTTGTACAGCTCGTGACTCGCGCAATGTGGCTTTGCGTGATCAATCGTTGTGTGATTATCAATCAGTTGAGTCCCTGTGGCCAGCGAGAGTCCATTTAGTGTGCACTCACTTCCCTGTCCATCGAGGACTGATGTAACGTTATTGCGAACGATCGAACCACCCAGTGCAATAGAGTTCGATGTGAAATTGGTCCCTGCACCCTGATAGGCGTGAAGCGAGGCGACATGAACCGCCTCCAAACTTTCATTCTGGAGCTTGTCGTGCTCGATAACAGAATGATCGCCCGCAACGATCACCGTAACCACGTTTGTCAGATACGCCCGCCTGGTCAAAGCCACATAGCTTTCGACAATTGAAAGCTGGCTGTTCTTGCCAACGATGATGAGGTTTCGGGGCGAGAAGAGCGTATGCTCAGAACCTGCCGCAATGAACAGCAGATGAATGGAGTCTTCAACAACCACACCATCTGGTATGGAGATGAACGCTCCATCACGCAAGAAAGCCGTGTTCAGCGCGGTGAAGGTGTTATCATCGTACTTCGCATACTGACCCAAATACTTGCGTGCACTGGGATGATTGTCTTTGAGTGATGTTGCGAGACTGCCGCAATATGCGCCGCGTGGAAGCCCATCAACGGTCGACAGTTCTTTTGAGAAGAACCCATTGACGAATACGATGCAATGCCGCGTGCCGAAATCGAATCGCTCCACGTCCGCCTTCGTGACACCCGCGGAGTGCAAATCGACCGCCGGCTTGAAATCCGCCTTGAGTATCGGTGTGATGTTGGTAAACCGCCACTCCTCATGTCGTGTCGTCGGGAAGCCGAGCGCTTTGAACCGCTCGATAGCGCTGCGCCGAAGCATATGCAGGCCTGAAGCGGACTCACCGTTCAAGCCCTGCTCAAACGTTTCAAAGGTTGAAAGGTACCACGCGTTCTTTTCAGCCGTGTACTTCATTTGAACCCCTATCCTTAGACGTGCACTGCTGATTTTTCTACCTCGTCCTTCACCCAGTCGTACCCCTTCTCTTCGAGCTCGAACGCTAGTTCTTTCCCGCCTGACTTCGCGATTCGTCCGTCAATCAGCACGTGGACAACATCGGGAACGATATAATTCAAGAGGCGTTGATAGTGCGTGACCACGATAATGGCGTTGTCTTTTCTCCGGAGTCTGTTCACCCCATCTGCAACGATTCGGAGAGCGTCAATGTCGAGCCCAGAGTCGGTCTCGTCGAGAATGGCGAGCTTTGGTTCGAGGACAGCCATGTGGAAAATCTCATTCCTCTTTTTCTCGCCGCCGGAGAAACCTTCATTCACCGGCCGGTTGAATAGGCTTTCATCAAACTCGACAAGCTTCATCCGCTGCTTCACGAGTTGGAGAAACTCGACGGCATCCAGTTCCTCAAGCCCCTTGTGCTTCCGTATTGCGTTTAGTGCGGCCTTCAGGAAGTACGTGTTGCTGACCCCAGGAATCTCCACAGGATACTGGAAGGCCAGGAACACTCCCTCGCGAGCACGCTCCTCAGGATCCATCTCGAGGAGGTTCTTGCCTTCATAAACGACCTCACCCTGGGTAACTGCGAAGGTATCACGACCTGCAAGCACCTGGGCTAGCGTGCTCTTGCCGGAGCCATTCGGTCCCATGATCGCATGGACCTCTCCGACATTCACCTTCAAGTCGATACCTTTGAGGATCTCATTACCATTCACACTTGCATGCAGATTCTTGATTTCGAGCATCTCTTCATCATTCCTTTATTCGTTTGAATTCAGAATAGTGATTGTCCTATCCGACACTTCCTTCGAGACTCACACCCAATAACTTCTGCGCTTCAACAGCAAACTCCATCGGCAGCTCGCGGAATACCTCTTTGCAGAACCCATTCACAATCAGATTGACAGCATCTTCTGTCGAGAGGCCACGCTGCTTGCAGTAGAAGATCTGATCCTCACCGATTTTAGATGTGGACGCTTCATGCTCGACTTTCGACGATGTGTTCTTGACCTCAATATAGGGGAACGTGTGTGCGCCGCACTTGTCACCCAACAGCAGTGAATCGCATTGCGAGAAGTTCCGCGAATTCGTCGCGCCTTTCTTGATTGCGACCAGTCCACGGTAGGAGTTGTTTCCATGACCGGCCGAGATACCCTTTGAAACGATTGTGCTCTTCGTGTCTTTGCCGAGGTGCATCATCTTGGTGCCAGTGTCGGCCTGCTGATAGTTGTTCACGACCGCGACCGAGTAGAACTCTCCAACGGAATTATCGCCCTGAAGGATTACGCTGGGGTATTTCCACGTGATAGCAGATCCCGTCTCGACCTGTGTCCACGAAATCTTCGAGCCCTTACCAACGCACTTTCCCCGCTTGGTGACGAAATTGTAGATGCCTCCCTTCCCCTCCTTGTCGCCGGGGTACCAATTTTGCACGGTCGAGTACTTGATCTGAGCATCGTCTCCGACCGCGATCAACTCTACGACGGCGGCATGGAGCTGGTTGTTATCTCTCATCGGTGCTGTGCAGCCTTCGAGATAGCTGACGTACGATTTCTCCTCAGCGATAATCAATGTCCTCTCAAACTGTCCCGTATCCGCAGTATTGATGCGGAAGTACGTTGAGAGCTCCATCGGGCACCGTACGCCTTTCGGAATATAGCAGAAAGAGCCATCGCTGAAGACTGCTGAATTCAAGGCAGCAAAGAAGTTGTCGTTGGGTGGGACAACCGAACCGAGGTACTTTCTTACAAGATCAGGATGATTCTGGACCGCATCGGAGAACGAGCAGAAGATAATCCCGACCTCATGGAGTTTTTCTTTGAATGTCGTTGCGACTGAAACGCTGTCAAACACGGCGTCCACAGCAATTCCTGACAAGCGCTCCTGTTCCCGCAATGAAATGCCAAGCTTCTCGTACGTTCTGAGAAGCTCCGGGTCAACCTCATCAAGACTCGTGAGACTCTTTTTCTGCTTTGGCGCGGAAAAGTAAATCATGTCCTGGTAATCGATCGGACTGTAATGGACATTTGGCCACCGAGGCTCATCCATTGTCAACCAGTGCCGGTATGCTTTGAGCCTCCACTCCAGAAGCCATTCGGGCTCATGCTTTTTTGCAGAGATGAACCGGATGATGTCTTCGCTCAGACCTTTTGGGGCTGTCTCTGACTCAATATCAGTAACGAAGCCCCACTTGTATTCTCGGTTCGCAAGCTGTTCTATCGTGTTGGTCTCTGTGCTCATCGTAGATTCCGTATGAGTGCTCTGATGTTCTGGCTAGCTATTCGGCTGCTCCGAATTCGAGTTGCTTGCTTCAGCTTGCGCTGGTAAACTCATCGGTGCGCCAGCGGCTTGTTGTTTCGCTGCGCTGCCTGTCGCCGGTCGTGGAGCTGCGCTCGCTGCCGGTTTCGCCGGAGCTGCAGGCTTAACGGGCGGTTTCTTGAACTCTGGATAGTTAAGCATCCAGGAGCCGGTTTTTATTGGCTTGAGAATACCCGATCTCTCGAGAATCTCAATAAACCTTCTAGTGACCACTTCCGATTCTCCGTAGCCCAGCTTCATACCTTTTGCTTCGAAGTATGAGATGAGACCGTATTGGAGGTCCCGGAAAAAGACGTTCGACAAGTGAATGAACTGGTATTTCGATTTCAGGTACTGCAGTACTTCCTTCGTACCGTCGGCTAGGATTTTGAGCTTCTGATTCATGAGAGTTCGAATGTGGTTCGGTCTTGATCGTCTAGATGATTTCTGAAACAGTCATTTGGTCAAACAGGACGTTTAGATTTCGCTGCAGCTTCCCCAAGGGGCGCCTGATGGTGCAACTGTCAAACAAGTAGCAACTCTCAGGTCCCTCAGTGTAGCATTCTGCCACCATCGGTTTGGTTTCTTCGATTACACGGATGACCGATGCGACCTTTAGGTCTTCAGGAGGCGTGGCAAGTGCGTAGCCGCCGCGAACGCCCTGAAGCGATCTGATGAGGCCTCCCCGAGCAAGCTTCTGAAGAACCTTGGCGAGAAGCTCATACGGAAGGTCATACTCCTTCGCCAGCTCTCTGGCCGTAAAAACGGCACCCAGTGGCTTCATCGCCATATGCCGAAGGGCCATCAGACCGTATTCGACCTTCTTCGATAGTTGAAGCATGTAAATCCGACTAAATCAGTCCTACATAAGTCCAAAAAAAATCAAGGACACTTCTTTTCCTTGATCCGATGCGTTACTTAAATATACTCAAGAATTGCGATTCATGTCAAGCAAAAAGACTTCGACTGAATTCACGAGAGGTCATTGACCCTTGACAAACTATCGTATTTTTGGATACCTTGCGAACCACCTATGACAATTGTTGAAACACAAGGACTCTCAAAAACGTTCCGCGCAGGAGTGTTCAAAAAGGGTCAAATCGAGGCACTTCGGGACGTCTCTCTTTCTGTCGAGGCCGGCGAAATCTTCGGATTGTTGGGCCCCAATGGGGCCGGCAAGACAACGTTCGTCAAGATCCTTCTCTCCATTTCACATCCGACGATTGGTGTTGCTCGGGTGTTCGGGCATAAGCTCGGAGCCTTGTCCATCAGGCAAAAAAGTGGCTACCTGCCGGAGAATCACAGATACCCGCAGTTTCTTACCGGATTGCAGACCCTCTTGCTCTTCGGCAACCTCCATGGCCTCAAGGGGCCGATCCTGAAGGGAAAAGCGCAATCGCTCCTCCAGCGCGTCGGCTTGAAGGATTGGATGAACATCAAGATCAAGCGCTATTCCAAAGGGATGCTGCAGAGACTGGGAATGGCACAAGCGCTCCTGAACGATCCCGAGCTTCTCTTTCTCGACGAACCAACCGATGGCGTCGATCCCGTCGGGCGGAAAGAGATACGTGACGTTCTCAAGGGCTTGAAAGCCCGCGGCGCCACAATCTTCCTCAATTCTCATCTTCTGTCAGAGGTAGAGCTCATCTGCGACCGCGTAGCGATCCTCAACAAAGGTCAAGTGCTGAGGGTCGGCACAATCAGCGAGATAACTGCCCCGCAGTTAGAATATGAAATCCAACTGGAAAGCGCGATCTCTGAACGATTGAGTGAAACCATTAGGTCGATAGTGCGGGAAGCACATGCAAACGACAGAGTGCTGCGGGTTGCCGTTCCAGACAAACATGTTTTGAACCATGTCCTGGACGCTATCCGCAAAGAAGGAATTCTGATCGAATCAGTCGTGCCAAGGCGAGCAAGTCTTGAGGATTATTTCATCAAAGTGCTTCAGTCGGGAGAGGGCACATGAAAGGCGTAGCGATGATCGTCGTGACCATCCGCGAAGCGATCCTGCGCGGGACGCTGATTTTCTACTTCGCGGTGGGTAATATCATCGTCGCCTTCGTGGCCTTCGCCATCAAAGCTTCACCCGACGGGTCGGCAGTGCTCGTCTTTGGAAATCCTATCCCTGCGAAGAGTCTCATGGGGATCAGCCCGGTCGACTTCCTGCTTATTCAACTTCAGCGAAGCTCTACGTCGGCGATCATGTTTCTTGGCATTTTTGCTGTTGCCGGTCTTATCCCATCGATGCTGGAAAAAGGGACAGCCGAGCTCTATCTCAGCAAGCCGCTCTCTCGTACATCGCTGTTCCTCTCACGATCATTTGGAGCCACGATTGCTATCGCTCTCAACATCCTCTACTTCGCGCTGGTTATTTGGACTCTCTTTGGTATCAAACTTGGTGTTTGGCACTCGGGTTTCTTGCTCTCGTGCCTTATGGTTGCGATCGCGTTTGCCTTCTATTTCTCCGTCGTCGCTTTCACAAGCCTGCTGACACGAAGCCAAGGATTTGCAATCATGTTGGGATTCGTCTTTTGGTTTCTTTCAAGCGCTCTGGAGACACGAGAGTATGGCATCTACAAGCTTTGGGATAATCAGGTTTATCACCGCATACTTGACATCCTTTACTATGCTACGCCGCAGATCAGTGGCATGCTTGAGAATGCAACACGTTTGATCGGTAGGAATCCCTTCGATCGCATGTTAGGTCCGCAGGCCACAGCTGATTTTACCATCATGCCCTTCGTCTATTCCCTTCTCTCCGCATCTGCGATCTACGCGCTCGCCGCTCGCTACTTTTCGAAGCAGGACTACTAGACTGCATCTCGCTCGCGGAACCTAGTCTACTCCCGCCTTGTTTGTTCATCCAATTCTGAGTACTTTGTGCAAGAGGAAAGGAATTCAGAAATGAATATTGGAATAACGTGTTACCCGACGTATGGCGGAAGCGGCGTTGTAGCCACCGAGCTGGGGAAAGCCCTTGCGGAGCGCGGCCACTCCGTCCATTTCATCAGCTATGCGATTCCCATGAGGTTGAGCGGATTCACCGGGAATTTGATGTTCCACGAGGTTGAGGTATCAACCTACCCTCTCTTCGATTTCCCGCTTTACACGCTTGCCCTTGCGAGCAAGATGGTGGAGGTCGCAAGGTATGAAAAGCTAGACCTGTTTCATTGCCACTATGCTATTCCGCACGCCACAAGCGCGTACCTGGCAAGGCAGATGTTGGGCCTCCCCAATATTAAGGTCGTTACGACACTTCACGGAACGGATATTACGCTCGTGGGATTGGAACCGAGCTTTCTCCCCGTCATGAAATTCAGCATCGAGCAGAGCGATGGTGTGACGGCCGTTTCGCGCTTCCTAAAGGAGAAAACTCTCACCAACTACGGTATCGAGAAGGAGATCGAAGTTATTCCCAATTTCGTTGACACGCAAAAGTATCAGCGGATGGCGTCGGATGACGTCTGCACCCACTTTGCTCCTCACGGTGAAAAGATCATCGTCCACACCTCGAACTTCCGCAAGGTAAAGCGAGTCGAAGACGTCATCCGTATCTTCTTTGAGATTCGTAAGAAGATCCCCTGCAAGTTGTTACTCGTCGGTGATGGCCCGGAGCGGTCGCAATGCGAGCTGCTTACTCGTGAGCTTGAGATTCACGACGACGTGCGATTCCTCGGCAAGCAGATTGATGTTATCCACATCCTCTCTGCTGCCGACCTGTTCCTCATGCCAAGCCAGTCAGAGAGTTTTGGCCTCTCCGCATTGGAGGCAATGGCTTGTGAAGTCCCCGTGGTTTCCTCGAGTGTCGGGGGATTACCTGAGCTTCAGGTGCACGGCCAAACCGGTTATATTGCAGAGATTGGTGATATTGATCGGATGGCACGGTACTCCATCGATCTCTTGTCAAACCCGATGAAGCACCAGCTCTTTGCCAAGGCAGCTCGACAGCGTGCGCTTGAGTTCGAAGCGACGAAGGTCGTGAGCATGTACGAGCGGTATTATGAAAGAATCCTTGCCGGTACCGAGGTCACTGCTCAGTAGACATGTCGAATGCGCTTCATCCACCTTGCAGGCCTCCATGCATCTTCGGAATGACGCGGAGAAACACCAGCTTCTGGTTGAAGAACTCCTGACCATCTTCATCAAGCTAGGATTCCGCATTCTTGGCGTCGATGGCCTTACCGGAGCACCTCGCGCTGAGAAACTCCACAATGATGGGTACGGCGATCAGGAGGACAAGACTCCTGACATCTATGCGCTCGATGAGAAGCAAGGACGATATATCATCGGCGAGGCGAAGACCGGAGACAATGATTTCGAAACGGAGCACGCACTGACCCAATACAACGTTTTCCTCGATCAATTCGACGGGAAGACGGGACAGCAAGCGATGCTCTACGTCGTCGTTCCGTCATCGAGAGTCCCGGAGTTCAATTCCCTCATCACCCACTACATCCATCCGGACTATTGGGAGAGTATTGTGTTGGTGAGTTCAGAGACGCAGCCCGAGTAGTCACGCGGACCGCAGGCGGGCAAATTTCACAATCAAGTTCTTGACGCCGTGCTCTTCAAACTGAACGACAGCCTTCATCGAATCCCCCTTGCCGCTCACCCTGATGACTTTTCCTTTCCCGAACATCTCGTGGCGGACCATCACACCCTGTTTCAGCTCGAACACTTCCTGTGACTCGTCTTCATAATTCGGAGATTCGTGAGCATAGGATTCCTCTTCCCGGATTGTTCTCCTCGCACTGCTCGACCGTCTTCGCCCGTTCCACCCTCTTTCTGAGGATTCCGTCGTAAAGGCCCTTCGGTTGCTCTTGCTTTCCAAGACCTGGAGAGAATCTTCACCGAGCTCCGACAGGAATCGAGAAGGACTGCAGAAGGTCGGTTCACCATATCGATAGCGCATATGAGCTTTGCTGATATAGAGCTTCGATTGAGAGCGCGTGATCCCGACATAGAATAACCGACGCTCCTCTTCGAGCTCATTCTTCTCGAGTGCCATCGAATAAAACGGAAGCAGCCCTTCCTCCACACCAGCGATAAATACAACGGGAAACTCCAGACCCTTGGATGAATGGAGGGTCATGAGCGTCACGACATTACGCGTTTCGTCCCAGGTGTCAATGTCCGATACTAGCGTTACTTCCTCAAGGAAGGCCTCCAACGTGCCGTCCGGATGCTCTTCGCTAAACTCCGAAATCGCTGACAGGAGCTCCTGGACATTTTCCCAGCGCCCCATGGACTCCGCTGTCCCCTCTTCCTTGAAGTTCTTTAGAATTCCAAGTTCATCGACCATAGATCGAGTCAGCTCGCTCAACGACATCTGAGACTTCAGCGAGACATACTTGTCTATGAAAGCTCGGAACTGGCCGATGCTCCTCTTCGCACGATCCTGAAGGCCCTCGACCTTGTCGAGTAGCTTTGCGGCCTTGTACATGGTCAGTTGGCACTCGTCAGCGTACGCTTGAAGCCGCTCGAGGCTGGTTGCTCCAATCCCTCGGGCCGGATAGTTTACAGCGCGGAAGAAGCTCTCATTGTCGTCGGGGTTCACGAGCAATCGCAAATACGCCAAAACGTCTTTGATTTCTTTTCGCTCGTAAAAGCGAATGCCACCGACAATGACGTACGGAATACCGCTCCTTCTCAGCACATCCTCGATGGCCCGAGATTGCGCATTGGTACGGTAGAGGACGGCAAAGTCTCTCAGTGCGAGCTGGTTTTCGATAATCTCTGCCTGGATCGCCTGCAGGATCTGATACGCTTCATCCCTATCGTCGTAGCAATCCAGAAGCACCACGGCCTCCCCCTGCGCATTCGCCGTCCAGAGATTCTTGTGCAACTGGTCAACATTGTTCTTAATCAGCCGATCCGCTATCGCCAAGATGCTCTTTGTAGAGCGGTAATTCTGCTCGAGTCGGAAGGTCTTGCAGTCCGGGTAGTCCTTTGCAAAGTCCAGGATGTTTCGGATGTCCGCTCCACGGAAGGCATAGATACTCTGGGCATCATCGCCGACGACGCAGATGTTGCGGTGCTCCTGGCCAAGAAGCCTGACGACGGCATACTGCGCGCGGTTGGTGTCCTGGAATTCGTCGACCAGAATGAACCTGAACCGGTGATGGTACTTCTTCAGCACATCGGGATGATGCTGGAAGAGCTCAATGGGCTTCACCAGAAGGTCGTCAAAATCCATCGCATTGCTTCGCTTCAGCGTGGTTTCGTACTCCTCATAAACCTGCGCTACTTTTTCATCGATGAAATCGCGGGCCATCTCGGCATAGGCTTTGGGCGAAATCAGCTGGTTCTTTGCACCACTGATTCGTGCGGCGATGGCTTGAGGAGCAATCTGTTGTTGTGAGATCCCACGTTTCTCCATGCATTTCTTCACAGCACTGAGGGAGTCATCGGAATCATAAATGGTGAACTGTCGGTTGTATCCGATGAGCTTCGCTTCTTTTCGAAGGATGCGAGCAAAAATGGAATGGAACGTGCCCATCCAGAGCTCAGCGGCTTTTTCTCCAACCAACTTGACAATGCGTCCCTTCATCTCGTTGGCTGCCTTGTTGGTGAACGTCAGCGCCAAAATTTGATACGCCGGCACACCACAGCTCATGAGGTATGCGATGCGATAGGTGAGCACGCGCGTCTTGCCACTTCCGGCCCCTGCGATGATCATCAAGGGACCATTCGTGACCTTGACGCCTTCTTGTTGGACCGGGTTTAGATCTTGAAGAAACGACATGAAGTCTCTGGATGCAGCAAATCGAGTCGTGGCGAATACTTTTCTGTTATTGATTGTAAGGAATTTTTCGAGAGCAGGCAATAACCGCTCTCTTGATCAACACAAGTCATGTGATATCAAAAGAAGGCCCTCGCTTCGGCACGGGCCGTGTGGACAGGCGTCCTTCCGCCTTCCGTTCGACCGTTATAGCCTACCGTCAGCTGCACATATTGATTGATCCTATAGTCGAATGCAAGTTGCCAGAGGAATGTCTTCCCGACCACTCGCCCATTCGTGAACTCGTAGGGATATTGCTGAGTAGCACTCGCCCCCTCGTTTGACACCACGACTTCTTCTCGATTGACTTCGGATCGTAGCTGCCCCGCACCCAACAGCGCGTACGTCAATCGGGTAAACTGCTCATTCACATCTGCGGTGATATCTCGTCCGCCGAAGCGATTGATAACGCGAGAAACATTTGCGCCAAAGGCGATTTCCCATGCAGGCTCGGGCCGATAGGAGAACTCCGTTCTGATTTGATTCGAAAGCAAGTCCCGCTCTCGAGGGGAGGCAGATGAAGACCAAACCTGGTTAAGCTTGTTGATAAACTCCGTTTGATTTCCGATTTCGCTCACCAGCTGCGATCGGACGCGTACGGATCGTTCTCGGACATAACTTCTCTCAGACGCTGAAATAAGCCGGAGGAGGCCCCGTCGCTGGTTGAAGCGGAACCGAAGAGAGAGCTTTGGGTTGTTTTCAAACAGATAAACATCCTGCGTGAAGAGGCTGGTGCCTGCGATGGTCGTGGACGGGTTTTGAAAGCGTGAGAAATTCAGCAGGTAGATCTGTCGGGTGTCGGTCTCACTGCTCTTTTCTTCAATTCGCGCAACCGTTTCGGTCGAGAGGCTCGTCAGGATTCGCTCGAGCACTGATGAAGGATCGTTCAGCAGTCTGGAAGGCTGAAATCGAGCTCGCAATCCAGTCTTCAGGTCGACGATGGGCACGAGCTGATCATTGGGTAAAAAGAGGATGATGAAGTCGCCGTCGAATCGAGTCTGTTCAAACTCAACCTCATCGGCTACGCCATTTCCATTGAGGTCCGCAAGGTACCGATAGTTGCCGCTGCCCTTGGGAACCCGTACGAACACCCGTTCAAGCTTGGCAGATCGCTCACTGGCAAACTCGTAGAACATATCCAAATCAAGCGCTCGCTGACCGGGAGTGTATCGGGATTGCCAACGGACCAGAACAGTGCGAGCGTCGATGTTTCCGCGAGCCTTGAATTGCTCAGTAAATTCTGTCTTACGAAGGCTAAGCGACAGAGAGCTCGAGAGAGAGTTCCACGGCCTGAGCTGCCAAGAATAGAGTTGTGTAACTGAACGCGACGCACGACTGAGTCTGCCCGCTGAAGAACTATCCTCGGTTCTGATTTGCAGCTCCGCTGACGCAGAGATTGGACCAACCTCAGCCAATCCAATTCGAGGGGCAACCTCAAGAAACCGGAAGCTTCCCTGAAGCAGCGAATCCGGTCCGCTCAGGTGCTGCTCGCGCTTCTCCATCTCGACTCGGATTCCAGGTTGCAGCTTCCAAAGGGCGTAATCAAGATTCGCACGTTGACGATTCCACGACGAGTTGTCATTGCTCTGGACGTTCTCGGTGTTGATCTGCTCAATTTCGTACGCGGCCCGAGGGTAGGCGGAATCCGAAAAGGACGTTTGAAACATCGTTCGCTCAGATCGGAACATTCCTGTTCTCTTCATCAAGGCATAGCTTCCCCCGAGGCCTATTGATAGTACCGGCCGATAGCTTAGCGAAGCCTCCCGGATTTCTTCATCACCGGCAGGTATGCGAGTGAGATCCCATTTCCGATTGAACTCAATCTCGTTGATTCGGTCGAGAGGAACGAATTGTCGCCCAACCTTGCGTTCCGACACTCTCAGGTCAATCTCACCGAAATTTCTCTCCCCTATGATGAGCGCATCGGGGTGGTAACGAGCGGTGAGCTTGAATGCAGATCCCTGGCGATCGTTGTTGTCGAGGTCGGAGAGACGATTCCTATCGAACATGCTGAGAGCGTACTCAGCCGATAGGTCAAGATCTGATGAGACAGAGGCACTCACCGTGCTGCTGAACAACCTGTGGAGCTCCGGGATCGGTACGAACTGAACCGGAAGGTAGTTTCCTCTGCCGATCCCCGCGATCTCAAAGCGGCCAATCCCCATACGCGTGTAACCGACGGAATCCGCGGGAACCTGCTCGACATAAGAAAAGGTCACTGAGTACACGGCTTGCGGGTTACCAGGGGAATAGATGAAAACGGAGTAACCCTTGCCGGCAATGGTTGTGTCGCGGCGAACATACTGCCCTCGCGCCGCATTGCTTACAGAATCCCGTCCCACATAACGGGTTCCGGAGGTTGATGCCTTCAACCGATCCGACCCACTTTGCCGAAGCAACGCGAGCGCCGCGTCATCGAAGCTGAAGTCAATCGGTGCATCCGGGTCATCCGCCTCCTGCGCTATCATTGCGCTGAGGCGGATTCGATCGCCCACGATAGAAGCACTCGCTGTAGCGCCCACGAGGTTTCTCGTGAAGTTTCTGTCGGTGTACTCAAAATCCACCGTAATGCGCGAGGCATTCGTGATAAGTCTGCGCGGAGAGAAGAAGATCTCTCCACTGGAGTAATCGACCGTGTAATCCTGCGTCTCGCCCCGCGTCATGAGCTCGCCATTGACATACACTCTTTCTGTGCCGGCGATAATAATGGGCCTG
>ERZ1292640.2215-Hain-H43-02um-R1-2215-length-15685-cov-12_pt1 | contig 15685 bp, 13 predicted proteins | sample MGYA00564404_ERZ1292640 | MGnify/ENA primary metagenome ERZ1292640 (study PRJEB36523, sample SAMEA6512636) | groundwater metagenome | collected 2019-01-08 | study: AquaDiva: Metagenomics assemblies of 32 groundwater samples
AAGACGACTTTCGCCGCGGCAGGGCGGCAGCCGTGAATATAGTGCCCTCGTCCACTGGCGCGGCACTGGCGGCAACTAAAGCGATCCCGGAACTTGCCGGAAAATTTGACGGCATCGCCACCCGCGTGCCCGTAGTCTGCGGCTCGTTGATAGATTTTACTTTTATCGCCGCAAGACCGACAACGGTTGAAGAGATAAACGATATTTTTAAAAGAGCGGCCCAAGAAGAACAATGGAAAGACATCCTGGCCGTTACTGAAGAACCGCTGGTTTCAACTGACATTCTGCGGCAGCCTTTCGGCTCAATTGTAGACTTGGCTATGACAAAAGTGGTGGACGGCGATTTGGTAAAAATTCTCGCTTGGTACGACAACGAGTGGGGATACGGAGCAATGCTGTTAAAACATATGCTGACGGTTGCCCAGCTTCTTTAAAATATGCCCTGCCCTCACGACGAAACAATTAAAGAGATAGAAGAAAAGGCGAATCAAATCCGCCAGTCAATCATTGAAATGCTGCTCGCCGCCGGTTCCGGCCACTCGGCCGGGCCTTTAGGCATGGCGGATGTTTTTGCCTCTTTATACTTTTTTATACTAAAGCACGACCCTAAAAATCCCGACTGGGAGGAGCGCGACCGGCTGGTACTTTCCAACGGCCACATCTGCCCGGTTCTTTATTCAGCCCTTGCCCATGCTGGTTATTTCCCCGTTGAAGAACTTAAAACTCTCCGCAAATTCGGTTCCCGCCTGCAAGGCCACCCTCACCGCGGCAGTTTGCCCGGAATTGAAAACAGCTCTGGGCCGGTAGCTCACGGTACCGGAATTGCGGTCGGAATGGCAATTGCCGCTAAGATGGACGGTAAAAAGCATCAGATTTATTGCCTTGTCGGCGATGGTGAACAGGATGAAGGGATGACTTGGGAAGCCGCAGCAATGGCCGGTAAATGGCGGCTGGACAATCTGACTTTCATTATGGACAGAAACAATATCCAGATAGATGGCTATACGGAAGATGTTATGCCAAAGGAACCATTACGCACCAAATACGAGGCCTTTGGTTGGCACGTGATGGATATTGACGGCCACAGTATCAGACAAATCATTGAGGCCTGCGAGGAAGCAAAAGCGATTTTTGAAAAACCGGTGATGATTCTGGCTCACACTATTCCCGGCAAGGGAGTGGAATTTATGGAATGGCAGTATTCCTGGCACGGAAAGGCGCCGAATACGGAAGAGGCAAAAATGGCCCTTGACCAGTTGCGCACCTTGGGCGGCAAAATCAAAAGCGAGCATGAATAATCCTGCAACACGTAACATGCAGCATACAATATTGTGATTGACCCCGAAGCAAAACTCAATCCGAAACTTTTTGATAAAGATATCGAACAAAAACCTACCCGTGACGGCTACGGTTTGGGTTTGGTTGAGGCGGGAGAAAGGGACAAACGAGTTGTGGTTTTATGCGCTGATTTGTCAGAGTCAACAAGGTCGGCGATGTTTCAAAAAGAATTTCCTGACAGATTTATTGAGTGCGGAATCGCCGAACAGAATATGATGGATGTAGCGGCAGGACTAGCACTAGCGGGGAAAGTGCCTTTTGTCTCAACCTACGCAGTCTTTTGTCCCGGCTTAAACTGGAGCCAAATTAGGGTTTGCGTTCTACAAAATGACGCCAATGTGAAAATCACCGGAGCCCACGCGGGAATTTCGGTTGGACCAGACGGGATGAGCCATCAAGGAATTGAGGACATTGCTATTACCCGCTGCTTGCCGGGACTAACCGTCATTGCTCCCTGTGATTCCATTGAAACCCGCAAGGCAACCTTGGCCGCTGCTAGAACAAAAGGCGCTTTTTATCTTCGCTTCGCCCGCGAGAAAACCCCAGTTTTCACAACCGAAAAAACGCCGTTTGAAATAGGCAGAGCAATTATTTTACGAGATGTCAAGGATGCTCGCCCTTCCGAAGCTCCAGAGGAGCGAAGGAGGGTTGCGATTATCGGTTGCGGGCCCTTGGTCTACAATGCCCTTGTTGCCGCCGAGGAACTCTCAAAAGAGGGAATTGAAGCAATGGTTATAAATTGCCACACCATAAAACCGCTTGACGAAAAAACTATCACCGAAGCGGCCCAAAAGTGCGGAGCGGTTGTAAGCGTTGAAGAACACCAAGTTATGGGCGGTCTCGGCTCAGCAATAGCTGAAGTTTTGGCTAAAAATCATCCGGTGCCGCAGGAATTTATCGGCGTTCAAGACCGCTGGGGCGAATCTGGTGAGCCGGACGAACTGATAGAAAAAATGGGAATGGGAGTCGGTTCAATAAAAGAGGCGGTCAAAAAGGCAATTTCCAGAAAGACGAAATAATTTATCATAAAAAAAACCTAACCCCGCTTTGGCGGGGTTAGGTTTTTACAATCTGATTATTTTGTCAGCTCCGCGATTTTCGCCAGATCTTCCCTGAAGACCGGCTCCCAGTTGATGTTGCGCAAAATGGCGGCTGGATGATAGGTAATTAAAATCTTGCGGCCGCCTTTTTCTATAACCTTGCCGCGATTGTCAGCCATCGTCCCTTCAATGCCCAAACCTGTCATTGCAATGCGCCCGAGGACGACAATCAACTTTGGGCCAACGACTTCAATTTCTTTTTCCATCGCTGGCCGGAATTTTTCTATTTCCTGCGGCGTCGGTGTAAGAGTGCCGCCAACGGCGTCGCGCGGCCTGTATCTCACGATATTGGTAATATAAAAGTCGCTCCTTTGCCAGCCGAGCATTTCCAGCATTGCATTTAATAACTTGCCGGCCCGGCCCACAAACGGCTTGCCCTGTTTTTCTTCGTCAACGCCCGGCGCCTCGCCGATGATCATAATCGCCGCATCCGGCGAACCGTCATTAAATACCAAGGTTCTACCCGGATAGGCCCTTTTTATCGCGCCGAATAGAAGTTCCAGTTTTTGATTTTTGTCCATTTTTACGCTATTATACTACGAAGTACGAATTCTTACGAATATACGAATAAATCCGAAGGGGTGCGTAGTTAAGTGGTATAACGCCGTCCTGATAAGACGGAGGCCGGAGGTTCGATCCCTCCCGCACCCACCACAAGCTCACAAGTTAAGGACTTTCTCTTTTTTTCAACGGGGTTTATAATTAAAATATGCAAAAAGACCATTTAAATGTCCCGGCATCAAAACTGCCGTTGGTGGAGAAGCTTCCGCCCGAGAAGGATTGGCGGCAATCTTTCCATTGGCGGATATTCAGGATAATGGCCGAGTTTGTTGACGGCTGGCAATTTCTTGCCGACTTCAAGAGAACGGTTACATTTTTCGGTTCGGCAAGATGTAAAGAAGGTGACAAGTGGTACGAGGAAGCAAGGCAACTCGGGAATATGCTTGCAAAAGATGGGTACAGCGTCATTACCGGCGGGGGACCGGGCATAATGGAGGCCGCCAACCGCGGAGCGCATGAGGCAAAGGAGGAAGCCAAGGAATCAGAAAAGAAAAAAATCGGTGATTCTATCGGACTTAACATAAAACTTTACTTTGAGCAGAGAATAAATGCTTTCGTGGACAAATCGGTCGCCTTCCATTATTTCTTCGTCAGAAAAGTAATGCTTTCTTATTATGCCCAGGCCTATGTTTACTTCCCCGGCGGGTTCGGCACTCTCGACGAGGCCTTCGAGCTTATAAACCTCGTTGAAGTGAAAAAGGTTCGTCCTGTCCCGATCATCCTTATAGGGAAGGATTATTGGGAACCACTGGAAAAATGGATTAAAGAATCCGTCTACGAAAAATACGAAGCAATAGACAAAGAAGATATGGAAATTTACAAAATCGTGGACAGCGCCGAGGAGGCATATGAGATTATAAAAAAAGCGCCGGAGAGGAAAGAGTTTTAAACCCATGGGCATAGAAAGACCGGCCCAATATGAGGTTCCCAAAGAAATGCCGCAAATACCTCGAAATCCGTGAGAAGTTTTAGGCTTAAAACCCGACACCTCACAGAAGCAGATCGAAGAGGCCTATCGCAGACTTATATCTAAATACCACCCCGACAGGAACCCGGACAATGAGTCGGCAGAGGAATGGGCCAGAGCAATAAACCGGGCCCACGATGCACTTTCAAAGGGGGCTCCTATGGGACAAGAAAGATTTGGGAGACAAGAATCGTCTGCCTCGTCAGGTTCAAGGCCCGGACAAGAGGGTTCGGCTTGGCAAAGGCGTCAAGAGACAACACAAGAAAGACCCATTCGCGCTGAAACCCGCGAGGATTTAGAAAGCTTAGTAAAGGAATATAACAAACTAGAAGAAGAAAGGGGATTATACTTTGAACACATGTTTGGACCGGCAACAGAGGAGGGCAGAAGGAGGGCGCAAAGATTAAAAAGGATTGCACCCGTAATTGTAGAGTTAGCCAAAAAACTGGGGCTAAATCTACGACAAGATCCAAGAGGGATAATTATAGAAACCCAGGCCGACTTAAAAAAGAGGGAACTAAAGAAACAACTTGAGAAAATCGATGGAGAATTAGAACGATACCAGTCGCACCGTCCCGACAATCCCATTTTAAACCTTGAGGGTCTTGTCAAATCTTTCTCTTTCTTGGGGAGAAAAATCAGAAAGGAAGAGTATGGCAGGTACAAAGATAAATTAAGGGAAGAAAAAGAAAAATTTGAAAAACTTAAAATTGAAAAATCGCATATTGAAAATTTGCTATCTCAATTAGGGCCTTGAATTTATTTGAATTTAATTGAAAATGTGGTATAAATAAAGCGCGAAAGGCGCTTTATTTATAAGGGCCATTAGCGAAATGGGTTGAAGTGCCCAATGGCACTTCAACGGGAAATTTAGCGACCCCGCCGAAGGCGGGGGAAGCGTATCTGTCTGCGGCTGTGCCGCAGGAGATAGATCAAATTTCCCAGGGACGAGCGCCCGGTTTGTCCCGATTTTCTGGAAGAAAATCGAGGATCCTCGATAAACTTTGGTGGGGACGTAGCTCAGTTGGCCAGAGCGCCGCTTTTGCACAGCGGAGGTCACGGGTTCGAATCCCGTCGTCTCCACCAAAGTTTATCGGGACATCCGAGAGGTTAGGGGTTCAAATCCCCTCTGGTCCACAAAATTAAGACGGCCATGAAGCCGTTTTAATTTTGTGGAACGAGCAAGACAACTGCTTGTCTTGCGGGAGGGGTTTGAAGACCGCAGCCATATCAAAATCGCAGTTGGCGATTTTGATGGCGAGGGGCGGCCTGCGACCGAGCTGGCGGAAACCAGCGAGAGTTGCAGGCAAATCCCCTCCGGTCCACACGGCCCGCCGTTATTTATTGTGCTGCAATGGAAGATAGGGGGGGGTTCAAACCCCCCTATGGTCAAACTTCCGGATAAATGCTAGAATTAAACCAATGAGAAACCCGTTTGAAACAACAATTGAATTAGGCAGGGAACGTCTGGCTAAAGAATCCGACGAAGAAAAGCTATTTCGGACGACTCTGGAGGCCCTAAAAGGAAAAAGTCCGGAAATCGCCGCAATTTTGGGTTTGATAAACCAGGAAGAAAGAGCCAAAATGGATCAGATTTTAAACGTGTCCGGCCTTTCGTGGAGGGATTTTGAAGTCATAGAAAAAGAACGGAAACCGGCGATTGAAAACCTATTGAGAGAATGGCTGGGAGAAGGAAACAAAGAACAAAAAAAGGAAATCGGGAAAAGACTGGCAGATGAGCTTGCCGCCTAAAGCACTCTTTGATTTTTTACGATCCGTAAAAGCGCCCCCAAGGGGGGCGCTTTTATTTAACGATTTTAGGGTTAGAATAGAGCAGGGGGAGTAAAATTAAACTTATGATTCAAAGGGGAATTGCCACTTTTGGGCTGGACTACGGAAAGTGTCCGCCGTGGCTTTTTGAGCGGATGGTTAAGCTCGGGCGGCAAATTCTAGCGGTTATAAACGAGGAATACGGGCCTGACGAGTTTATAAAACGGATTGCTGACCCGGCCTGGTTTCAATCGCTGGGCACGGTCCTTGCCTTCGACTGGAATGCAAGCGGTTTGACTACCATACTTACAGCCGCACTAAAAGAGGCCATCCGCGGAGACGAAAGAAATTTCGGTTTCTTTATCTGCGGCGGAAAAGGCAAAACGTCACTCAAAACTCCCGATGAAATACAAAACTGGGGCGAGATTTTAAGTTTACCCGAACCGCAAACCAATAATCTGGTCTACAATTCCAAAATGGCGGCAAAAGTTGATTCAAGTTTAGTTCAGGATGGTTTTCAAATTTATCACCACGCATTTTTCTTTTCCAAAAACGGAGCGTGGGCGGTGGTTCAGCAGGGGATGAACGCGGTGAACCAGTCCGCTCGCCGTTATCACTGGTATTCCAAAAATATAACCGACTTGGTGGTGGAGCCACATTCTGGCATTTCCAGCCAAACGCTGGCAAAAACGCTGAACTTAACCGCGAAGGAAAGCAAACCGACGCAGGAACTAAGCGCCCAGCTGGTCAGCGGGAATTATTCCAGTTTAATGAAAGATATCCAGATATTGCGGAAACATTACTCGGAATTTTCTCAATCATTGAAACTGCGACAAAATCAACAAACCTTAACCCTGCTCAATCTGGAAAATAGGGAATTTAAATGGCACCCGGTAGTAACGGAAAATTTCAGCAAGAGCAAATATCTGGAGAAGATTTTATACAAAGTTTGCGACGCAAAACCGGAAAATTACGAGCGGCTGGTTTCGCTTGAAGGGGTCGGGCCGAAAACCGTCAGGGCCTTAAGTTTAGTTTCGGAAGTGATTTACGGCGCCAAGCCGTCATATCAAGACCCCGCCCGTTATAGCTTCGCTCATGGCGGGAAAGATGCCACACCCTACCCAATAGACAGGCCGACTTATGATTCCACGATTTCTTTTTTTCAGAAAATAATTGATAAACTCAAAATCCCGCTTTCGGAAAAAAGAAAACTGGAAAATAGATTAGTCGGCATGGTAGATTAGGATTGTGAAGACGGCGCCGGACAGGATTTTTGAAGGCCTCAATAATAAACAGGCCGAGGCGGTAAGGGCCATAAACGGCCCGGTTTTAATATTGGCCGGCGCGGGGTCGGGGAAAACACGCGCCTTGATACACCGGATCGCCCACCTCATCGCTTCCGGTATAAAACCGGAAAATATCCTTGCCGTGACTTTCACAAATAAAGCGGCCGGGGAAATAAAGGAAAGGGTTCATAAATTACTACACACCACTAACCCCGAAAAGGCCAGTGGCCCTCGGGGCTTTACTGGCTACTCACTACAAACTAGCCCTTGGATGGGTACCTTCCACTCAATTTGCCTGAAAATTATGCGCAAAGAGGCCGAGCACGCAGGCTACGGCAGGGGCTTTGTAATTTACGACACCGATGATCAAATATCATTGCTGAAAAATATAATGCAAGACCTGGATATAGATACTAAAAAATTCAATCCCAAAGCCATGCTTGGCAAGATTTCCAAACTCAAAAGCGAGCTTATCGGCCACGAGGAACTAGCCAGCAGCGCTAAAGAATATATTGAAAAAATATTAGCCCCGATCTATAGCGGCTACCAAACCGCACTGAAACAGAATAACGCGATGGATTTCGATGATTTAATAATGGTGTGCGTGGAGCTTTTTCAAAAAAATCCTAAAATTCTGCAAAAATACCAACAGGCCTTCAAATATATTTTAGTTGACGAATATCAAGATACGAATCATTCGCAGTATGTCTGGGCGAATTTACTCGCCCAAAAACACAGGAATCTTTTTGTGATAGGGGATGACTATCAATCTATCTATCAGTTTCGCCAGGCCGACATCAGAAACATCCTTGATTTTGAAAAAGATTATCCGGAAGTAAAAATCATTATGCTCGAACAGAACTACCGCTCAACTAAAACCATACTCGCCGCGGCTAATAATATAATACTCAACAATAAAGAACAGAAGCATAAAAAACTTTGGACAGAAAACACGGAAGGCGCGAAAATCATTCTCAAAGAAAACATAGACCAGAAAAAAGAAGGCCAATTTCTGGCTGAAACGATAAGGAGCAACGTGAAACGAGGACTCCGTCCGGACCAAATTACCGTGCTGTACAGAACTCACGCCCAATCGCGTTCCATTGAGGAAGCAATGTTAAAATACGGAATACCTTATAAAATCATCGGCGGAGTCAATTTTTACCAGAGGCGCGAGATAAAAGATGTTTTGGCCTACATCAGGCTCGCGCTTAATCCGAACGACAGAGTCAGCTTAGATAGAATATATAACGTCCCGACCCGCGGCATCGGCAACACCATTTTTCAAAGGATCAAAACAATTATAAGCGAAGGAGGATTCAGTAGCTTTACGGCTCTGACTCAAAAATTAAATGCCGATTACGGATTTAACAAAAGACAGATCGATGCTCTTAAAAACTTGGGACTGCTGATCGAGGTGCTAAATAAAAGATCAAAGGAAGTTTCGGTTTCAGAACTGATAAAATCAGTCATCAAAACAATAAACTATGAGCAGTACATAAAGGACGGCAGCCATGAGGGCGAAGAAAGGTGGGAAAACGTAAAGGAAATTTTCACTGCGGCCAATAAATACGAGGGGGGGCCTGCGCCAGAAGGACTTGAAAACTTTTTGGCAGAAGTGGCCTTGATCCAAGACACCGACAAGATAAGCCAAGGGGGAAGTAATGTTAATCTGATGACCGTACATTCGGCTAAGGGCCTTGAATTCCCTGTTGTTTTTCTGGTCGGCATGGAGGAGGGCCTTTTCCCGCACGCGAGCTCGCTTATCAATCCGGCCGAGCTTGAAGAAGAAAGACGGCTGTGTTACGTCGGCATTACCAGGGCCAAACAACAGCTTTTTCTGACATATTGTCGCGAAAGGATGATGTACGGCTCTACACAATTTAATCCGCCATCGAGATTCGTCTTTGAAGTGCCGGGCCACTTAATTGATTTTCAGCCGCTGGAAAAAATTGAACATAAAAATAAATGGAGCGAATTTGACTGGGAAAAATACATCCGCTATGACAGCTGATAAAACGGTCACGACGATCAAAAATGCAAAATTCAATTAGCCAAAAGATCAAAGATGAATTAGATCAGCTGGGCATTGAACCCAAAAAATCATTGGGGCAAAATTTTCTTATAAATGAGGGGATCTATAGGAAAATAGTCGCGGCCTTGGAAATAAAAAGGGATGAAACCGTCGTTGAAATCGGCCCCGGGCTGGGTACGTTGACTCAATACTTGGTTAACGCTGGCGCCAAAGTAATTGCCATAGAAAAAGACCGCCGCTTAATTGATTGGCTAAAAAACAAGTTTAAAAATAATCCAAAGATTAAGATAGTAGAAAATGATATACTTAAAATAGATCCGCGAAAACTCGGGCTGGAAAAAGACAATTATAAAGTTGTCGGCAACATCCCTTATTACCTTACTTCGCGTTTAATAAGAACTGTTTTTGAAAAGTGGCCCCACCCCGAAAAAATCGTGCTAATGGTCCAAAAAGAAGTTGCTCAAAGAATTTGCGCCAAGCCGCCAGAGATGAGCTTGCTCGCCGTTTCCGTCCAATACTATTCAAAACCGAAAATAATCAGCTATGTTTCCAGAAACAGTTTTTACCCGGCCCCGGAAGTTGATTCGGCAATTATCAAACTTGAAACCCAAAACCTGGAGCTTAAAACAAATGAGGTGAAGAATTTCTTCAAAGTAGTAAGGGCGGGGTTTGCAGGTAAAAGAAAACAGCTGGCCAATAATCTGACGGCGGGCCTGAAAATTTCAAAACAGGAAATTCGGCAAAAGCTAACCCTTATTGACATTGATCCCCAGCGCCGCGCCGAAACCTTAACTATTGAGGAATGGCAAAGAATTACAAACTTTTTATTCTCGCAGGGCTAAGCGGCATCGTTTTAGCTCTTGCCTACCCGGGCTGGGATTTTAATTTGGGATTTCTTATCTGGATAGGATTTATCCCGTTATTTTACGCCCTGGCTAACCAATCTCGTTTCAGCTCGTTTCTAACCGGTTTTATCGCCGGCCTTTTTTATTTTCTGATCATTTTCCGCTGGTTCTGGTCAATTTATCCTTTGGACACGATGGGGATTCATGGCAGGTTCGCTTCGTTGAGCATTGTCTTCGTCATTTATGTCATAAGTTCCGCCGGAATGGCGGCATTCTGGGGGTTGTTTGGACTAACTACTAGTTTCCAGTTTCTAGTTTCTGGTAAATTTAAAAAGCGCTCTTGCCAGCTTATCTCTTGTCTCTTAGTCATTCCAGCTTTATTTGTTTTGCTCGAATACGCGCGCGCCTACGGGTTCAGTCTCCTGTGGGCGGGTTCGGGGACTCTTTTCGGCTCTCACTGGACAATGGGTAATCTGGCTTACGCCCTTGCCGGTAATTCTCTGGCTCTTAAACTTTCATCTGTTGCGGGTATCTATGGGGTGATTTTTGTAATTATCTTGGTAAATTATCTGGCCGTCGCCCTTCTTGCCAGCAGACCGTGGCTAGCAAAGCTAGCAAAGACAAAGATGCCCATTGTTACAATGGGCATCTTTGCTAGCGTATTGGCTTTGCTAATAATGGCCCCCAAAATAATAAAGTTTAAAGAGCCGGTTACAGAAAAAACCGTTAATTTCGCCCTCATCCAGACAGATCAGCCAACCAAGATCTCGTCCACCCCAAAAGAGACACTTGACGCATTCAAAGAACAGCTTGATTTGTTAAAACGCGTTGCCCAAGAGCACCCTGAAAGTCAATTGATAATTTTTCCCGAGGCAAGCGATTTTTTCAAAAATCTTTCTTTATTTTTGACCGGCCCCCAGATACCAAATTACTTTTCCAATCTCTTCAAAGAACCGAAACTGATAATCGCTGGTGCCAGGATCATTAATGCCGACGGCCGGGCTTACTCGCGGGTTTTTTCCTTAGACACCCAAAAAGACATTATCGGCTTTTATGACAAGCGCCTTTTGATGCCGGGGGGAGAATTTCTATCATATCCCATGAAACTTCTGGTCAACTTCCTGTCAAAAACAAAAGTTTCCGAATTTGGCGACATAAGAGAGATTAGTGTCGGAAACAAAAAAGTTTCAACGGTCAATTTCCGCGGTCAGTTCAGCGTTGCGCCGCTTGTCTGTTCGGAATTTTTGTCGCCTAGCTTGGCCCGAAAAACGACAGAGGGCTCGGATATAATCGTGGAGATGGCGAGCTACGGCGTTTTCCACGGGAGCGGCACCCTTGCCAAGCAAAACCTTGCCATTGCCCGATTTCGCGCCGCGGAGAATCAGAAACCCCTGTTAGCAGCGTCAAATATGGGGCTTTCCTATGCTATAAATAGCGAGGGGAGCGTAGGATTTATAACGCAAAATCGGGAGGCGCAGATATTAACAGGTAGTATTGCGCTTAACCCCCGAAAATCGTGGTATAATAAGGTAGGTGATATCCCCGTGTTAATGGGGTCTTTGGTGTTAGGAATTCTAGGGTTCGGGTTACAGGTGTCAGGTTGCAGGGAAAAAAATAAAATCTTGGTTAAGGAGGAACCGAGAATAAATAATGATAAACTCCTATAAGGATTTGGTTGTTTGGCAAAAATCAATTGAGCTAGTAAAAGAAATCTACCAGATAACTAAACTTTTACCCAAAGAAGAGCTCTATGGCTTAACCAGTCAAATGCGAAGATCTGGCATATCAATACCTTCTAACATAGCCGAGGGCCAGCAAAGGAAAAGCAGAAAAGAATTTTGCCAGTTCTTAAGGATAGCCTACGGTTCGGCCGCAGAACTAGAAACTCAACTTATTATTTCAAGAGAGATACATCCACAGATAGACTTTCTGACGGCAGAGTTGCTTCTCAAAGAAGTTCATAAGATGTTAAACACTCTTATCCAAAAACTTGAATTAAAATTATAATATGGAACCTGACCCCTGAAACCTGTAACCTTCTGCTGGCGGGAGGCCAGCGGCACAAACACTATGTCCACAAAATTAAAAATCATCCTTGGAACACTGCTGATCGTCGCCGCTTTTTTGGTCATCCGGGTGGGTTCTTCGTTTTATAAAAGCGCAAAGACCGCTGCTTTGATCTCGCAGACGATAGTCACGCCCGCGCCGGAAGAGAACTTTCTGACCAAAGACAGTGATGGTGACGGCATTTCCGACCGAGATGAGATAATCTACGGCCTAGATGCTTACAACAAAGATACTGACGGCGACGGCTATTTAGACGGAGAAGAAGTCGCCAGCGGTTATGACCCCTCTGATCCTTTTTCCAATAGTAAATCGGGCAAAACCGGCATTTCTCTCGTGTCGCCAACTGCCAATTTAACCGACCGCCTCCTTAACCTGACAATAGCTTCCATAATTAACAATTCCGGGGAACTGGATCCGACCCAAGTTAATGAAAAACAATACGCCGACATCTTGGAGGCTGTCAATAACGAGGGGGCTCTAAGTGTCTATTTGCCACCACCGTCAGATTCGGATATGAAAATAATCAACGACAACAGCAAGGAAGCAGTCGAAAAATATATAAAATCGATTTCTTTCATCGTTGAGGGGGGGGTTTTCTCTTCCGAGGGAATAAATGAAATAGCGACTCCGAACTCCACTTATTACCTTTATTATGAAAATACCTACTATTCCCTGAAGGTAATCGAGGTACCCTCCAGCTGGAAAGAAATACATAGGACTACGATATTAACATTTGCTCAATTGGCTAACTCTTTCAAAATAATGCGGAATCTTGAAGAAGATCCCATGCGGGCCAGTTTTGCGCTTAACCAAGTTCAATCTTCTTTTTTATCACTTGCTAATATTTTAAACTCTATTACTCAACTTGCAATAAAACAGAACGTCCCACTGGATTCCGTTCTGCAAATGCTCCAATCGGCAAATGGCTTTCTCCAATCACCACAATGATTTTAAAAGATAATACTAAGAAGATAATTATTTTAGTTATTGTCCTTAGCTTTATCGCCAATTTTGGATTGCCATTAAAACGAGCCGAGGCCGTAATACCCGTAATTGACGCTGCAAATCTTACCGCTAATACCGTTGCTGCCACTATGACTACGGCACAAAAAATTGCGTATTTCCTTAAAGAATTCATTATTTATCCGCTGGTCAGAAAGTTAGGTAATTCCCTCGAAAATAAATTGTTAAATAAAACTAACGGCCTGATTTCAGGTTTAACACAAAAGACTCCTAGTTTTATCACCAATTGGAGAAATTACACTCTCGATTCGCAAGCCAGAGGAAATGATGTCTTCAGGGCGATTTTGGCAGATGCCACGCTTTGCCCGTATTTTAAAACCAACCTTCAGACAGCGTTTGGTGCTGAAAAATCTGCTGGGGCAATGGTTGGTGCAAAGGTAAAAGCAAAAGATAAAAACGGCAACGATGTTATTGTTTACGAAAATAAAACCAGCATCCCCGGCCTGCCTTCTTTCAAAAATCTCGCCGATTGCACTCTGTCATCTAATACAAACGTGGGCTTATTTAGAAAGGATTTTTCTAATGGCGGCTGGAGTGCGTGGAACGAGTTAATTCAGCCCCAAAATAATTTTTATGGTGCTTATTCTTTAGCCCTTGGCGAACAAGTAAAACAAATACAGACGGAAAAAGAAAGCGCTAAGGACTCTTCAATTGCTGGGCAGGGCTTTTTGGGCCAGCAACTTGGCTTAACTGGCGGAGCTAGTCCTACCGGTTGTGTCGGAGCCAGTCTTCCAGGAGTTCAAAGATTTTCTGCTGACACAAGCGGCAATTTAACAAACATCACGAGATGCGCTTTCATGGGCAAAGAGGTAACTCCTGGACAAGTATTGGGAAAAGCCGCGGCTAGCGCACTTGATAAAAAACTCGGCCGCGTTGGCGGAGCCACTCAAGTAACGGATGTTATTCTTAATTTACTTAATGCTGTCCTGTCAAGCGTAAGTAACCGCATGCTCAATTTCATCGGCCAAAGCAGTTATCAGGCACAACCACCATACAGCCCGCAACCTACACCACCAGGAGGGAACACCCTCAACGAGACTCCTGTACCCGAACCGGGCAGTGATCCTAATGCCTGTTCTGGCTTTTGCCAAGGAGAGCTAAATAGTTGCAGAGCTAGTATAGCCACGATATGCACCCCAGGCGTTATAGACCCCGTCACTGGCGTGTCGGAACCGGATATCTGCGCACCAGATCCAGACGGTGAAGCAAGGTGCGAAACACAATATAATTCTTGTATTACACAATGTTCGGCTCTGCCATAAAAATTATCGTATCGAGAAACAAAAAAATGGTCGTCCCGATTTTGATCCTGATTGTAGTTTCAGGGATTTTTGTTCCACAACATTATGCGAGAGCCGTCAGTAGCTGTGCTCCTCTCCCTGGAGTTTTTGACCTAACAAATTGCGCAATTGAGATCTTTAACATTCCTCTCTATATAATAGCTTGGCTTCTTGGTTTCGTTGCCGGTCTTCTTAACGACTTTATAACCGCAACGGGCACAATAATAATACCGGCAGTCAGAGAATCGTGGACAATATTAAGAGACTTTGTAAATATGCTATTTATTCTGGTCTTGATAATTATGGCCTTCGGCACAATTTTTGACATTAAAAAATATACCTGGAGAGAAATGCTGGTTCCGTTCCTAATCGCCGCTTTATTAATCAATTTCAGTTTTGTAATTGGCGAATATACAATTAGCATAGGCAATGGGCTAAGCAGTGTCTTTTTGAAACAGATAGGCGCCACAAATTTAAAAGATAGAATAGGACAAGGGCTAGGTATGCAGAAGATAATTGCCAATCCTGAAGGTAAAAGTCTGGAAGGGACGACCTTTTCAGCTATCGGCGGCGCTGCGTCCGCACTACAGCAATTAATAACCATCATCTTTTTCATAATCTTCGGCACTATCGCGCTTATGGCTATGATAGCCGCATTTATTTTTGTCTTCCTCCGTATCCCGATTCTTTGGATGCTCTTAATCGTTTCGCCAATCGCCTGGTTTGGCTATACATTGCCAAACCTCAAAGCACAAACTTGGGATAGGTGGTGGCATGAGTTCATACGCTGGGTATTTTTCCTGCCTGTCTACCTATTTTTCCTAATGTTCGGATTTATTTTCATAGCGGCAAAAAACAGTACACAACAATTGGTAGCATCGGCAACTTTGGGCCAGAGCGCTCTTATTGTAGTGAATGACATCGCTTTTTATGTGATAACTTTGATCTTTTTGGCTGGTGGACTTTGGGCATCGTTTAAAGTCGGCGGTGTGGCCGGAAGCGACGCGGCTAAGTTAATGGGCGGCATTGAAAAAAGGGTAAAACAATATATGCCGGGAGCGGGCTATGTGCGGGCAATCGGAGCTGGCGCTAAGGCAGGGCTTCAGGCAAAAGGGGAACAGATACAAGAAAAGGGCATACCGGGAATATTCGCCGGAGCTCAGGCCGAGCGTTTACGCCAAGCTAAGTGGACCGAAAGGTTTGGTTTTGGCGCGGCGAGAGGAGCGGCAGACAGGGCAAGGACCGAAGAAACCGAAAAAGAATTTAAGAAAGTTCAAACTCTCAATCTCACCCAACAGCAACTAAACGAAAGGGTTCAAGGCGCTAAAGGCGTCGAAAAAGTCGCCGCCTTTAAAGTCAAAGCGGAAAACGGCTGGCTTGCTCCAACTGACCTTGATGAAATCAACAGAACAA
>ERZ1292640.330-Hain-H43-02um-R1-330-length-38107-cov-45_pt2 | contig 15682 bp, 12 predicted proteins | sample MGYA00564404_ERZ1292640 | MGnify/ENA primary metagenome ERZ1292640 (study PRJEB36523, sample SAMEA6512636) | groundwater metagenome | collected 2019-01-08 | study: AquaDiva: Metagenomics assemblies of 32 groundwater samples
CAGGAAGCCGGGCATTTCCTGGGCCATGAAGAGCTGGATCGCCCGCTCCTCAAAGCGACGGATTCGCACCATCACCAGGTGCATGTGTCGGAGTTGAACCGGCGTGGGAGCAGCTTCGCTCTCGCTGTTCGCCCCACACAACGCGAGGTCTGTCATGGGAAATCTCCGACTCCTCACGCGCTCGCGGGAGCCGCTGATGGCTCCTGCCATCTCGCCCGCCGCTCATCCAGCACGCGCTTGGTGTACTCGATCGCCAGACGCGGACTCGTCAGAACGGCCAGGCCGGTCGCGGCTTGCACCGCCGGCGCCAGGCGGGCCATTGAGGCTTGGGCAAACAGGATCAGGTCCACGCTGGGCGCCAGTTGCCGGGCCGTTTCCAGCACCAGGGCGTCATGCTCGTCCTTCTCTCCCCTCATCAACGCTTCGAAGGCCGAGGTAGACAGTGACTCCCGGATTTCGATCTCTTTCCCCAGGCTGGCCGCCTTCTCCTTCAGCAGCGCCACCGTGGGCCCCAAGGTCGTGCCGGCGGTGGCCATGACGCCAATGCGTTTCGCCTCGCGGACGGCCCGCTCGGTGTGCGCATCATCAATTTTGATCACCGGGATGTTCACCAGCTTTCGGGCACAGTCGATGGCCGGGCCCATAGAAGAGCAGAGAGACAGAACGGCGTCCGCGCCGGTGGCCTCCGCTGCCATCACGTAGAGGCACAGGCGTTTCGTCACATCAGTGCTGATTCTCATCTCGGCCATGACATCCGGTAGCAGGGAATCATCCATGATATTGATCAGGCGGACCTCGGGCATGATCTGGGCGAACATCGGTTTCATCATGGTTTCCAGGTACAGGAACACCTGACTGGTGTGAATGAGGGCAAGAGTCTGCGGCACTTGATCACTCCTTCCGAATCCAAACGGTGTTAGGTGGGATGGTGGTCATCCGTTTTCTCGCCGAGCAGGCGCGCTGGGTTGGCCTGCATCATCTGGCGGACATCCTCCACCGAAAAGCCCGTGCTGCGCAGGCGCTCGGCGTACCGGCGCAGGCCCTCGACCGGCGGTGGGGTGTCGGGCTGACCCAGGTCGGTTGACAGCACCGTGTGCTCCACGCCCGTGTCCATGATGGCCCGCTCGATGGTCTCGAAGGGGACGAAGCCGCAGCGGTGCGTGGTAGAAACAAAGCAACGCTCAAACATCACATTCCCGTGAGCCGCCAGGGCCTTTTGCTGCTCCACGGAGTAAAATGTGGGCGCCCATTCCGGGTGCGTCACGAGCACTCTAACACCACCCAGCGCGCAGGCGCGGTCGGTCAACGCGAAGGTCTCGGCCTGGCTCAGGTGTCCGGTGCCGAGGATGCACCCGCTGCCGGCGAGGATTTGAAGGATCTCTTCGGCCACCCTCAGCAGTCTTCCGTGTTCGTCGACGACCGAGATACCGCCAGGCAGCCCCTCGTAGCGGCGGTGATTGCGGGCAGAGCGCGTGGGCATCCAGACCTGTTTGGCGCCCATCTTTACCGCCAGTTGCACCGCGGCGGGGTTGAGGCCGCCCACGGTTTCGTTGAGCACCAGCCCGCCGAAGACGCGGACCTCGGGGATCCATTGCGAGACCAGCCACGCTCGCTCGACGGTAGAGTTTTGATGGGACTTGATCAGGATGGCGCTCATGCGGGCGCGGGCGGCCTCGCGAGCCAGTTCGATATCGTTGAACCGCCGGACATCTACGTCCGGAGCGCTGTGAACATGAAGGTCCACGGCGCCTTCCAAGAAGTCAGGCAGCTTGGTCATAAGACTGGCGCCTTGTCCCCAGCCGGCTGACGGCTGGCGACACAGCCCGCGACCGCAGACAGCGCCGCGGCCACTGAAAACGCGAGCATGGGAATCAGGAAGCTGGCGGTGTGTTGCGTGATCCTACCCACGGCCCACATCGCCAGGGCGCCCGCGAGCGAACCGCAGCCGCTCAGCAGGCCCAGGGCGGTGGAAACGTGAGAACGCGAAACATCCTGGACCATGGTGAGGTACATCGCGGTCCAGACCCCCAACCCGATATTGACAGCGACCAGGACGACGATCGCCTCTGCCAGCCGGGGTAGCAGGGGCACGGCCGCGCAGGCCGCGAGCGGCACGGTGGCCAACAAGAACACGGTGCGGCGCGCCGCCAGGAGCGCATGGCCGCGACGGGTGAGCGCCAGAACGCCCGCGCCGCAGAGCAAGTTCCCCAGACCGAGCCCCAGATAAATAGCCGTCAGGATCCAGCCCAGTTGCCAGCCAGGAGAGAGGCCGCGCTGCTGCACGAAGTAAGTGGGAAGCCAGTTCACGCTGAAGTACAAACAGGGGTTCACCAGAACGGCTACAGCCAGCACCGGTAGGAAACGCGGGCTCTTCACAATCTGGACGAACACGCGCGAGAGGCTTTCCCCCCGCGCGCCCCGCTGCTGGGGAGCGTCCTGCCACACCGGCTCCAGTTGGGGGCTTCGCGTCGAGAGCATCCAGGCAACAAACCAAAGGGCGCCGGCGAAACCTAACAGGACGAAAGCCCAGCGCCAACCCAGCGTGGAGGTGATGGTGAAAATCAGAGCCGGGGCGATCAGGGCGCCGACGCTGGTGCCGCTGGTGAAGATTCCGTTGCCCAGCGCCCGTTCGCGCGGTTCGAGCGTGCGCGCCACGATGCGAGTCGCGCCCGGCCAATTGGCCGCTTCGGTGACTCCCAACAACAGCCGGAAGACGATGAGCCCCGCGAATCCCGTCGCCAGCCCAGTCATTGCCGAAACGGCGGACCACAGCACTACCGCCAGGCCGAAAGCCCAGCGCAGGTGAAAGCGGTCCAGCAGAGGTCCGCAGGCCATTTGTGAGAACGTATAGGCGTAGTAGAAGGCCGCGAACAGCCACCCCAGGGCCTCGTTGCCCAGGTGCATCTCCTTTTGCAGAACCGGCGCCACAATGCTTATGGTTTGCCGGTCGAGGTAGTTCAGAGTCGTGGCGAGGAACAGTAGCAGGCAGAGTTTCCATTTCAGCGCCACTCAACCCTCCACCCGCAAGACTTCCTCCACGTGCCCGCCGCGAGTCCCGTACATGCGTTCGTGAAGGTTGACGGTGGCGTCGGAGTAGTGCACCCACATCTCGATCCGGTCGCCCACCTCTACCGGAGCCGACGGCTCTTGCAGGTCAATGATGCCGTGCTCGGCGGTCAGTCTGCGGGTAACGAGCCCGCGGAGATCCTTGACGGTCGGGATGCCCCGCTCGCAACTCAGGGCCTTCAGCCCGGCATCGACCACGATGCGTTCGCGTTCGGTCTTGCTGAGCACGGTGGTGAGCACGGTGAGCGCGGGATCGAAATCGGTGCAGCAATTCCGATAGTCGGTGTCCATGAGCAGATACGAGCCCGCCTGGATCTCCGTCACCCCGGGATAGCGACCGGAGATCGAATAAGTGCCCGTCCCGCCGACACTCACGATTTGGACCGGAACGCCTTCGCGTTCCAACCCAGCCTTGGTTTCCATCAGCAGGCGCATGGCGGCGACGCAAGCTGCTTCTTTCTCCGGACCGGGTGGTTTGCGCAACACGTGGCCCTCGTAGCCCATCAGGCCGCGGAATCGCAGGCCTTTCTCGACCACGGCCCTGGCGAGGCGCACGGCGGCCTCTCCGGGCGGCACCCCGCAGCGGTGCAGCCCGACATCGACATCCACCAGCACGCTGACCTGCGTGTGGCGGTCGCGGGCGGCGCGGGCCAAGTCGTCCGCGACCTTCTCGTTGTCCACGCAAACCATAACTTCCGCCCGACGGGCCAGGTCTACGAAGCGGCGGATCTTGGCCGGATCGACGACTTCGTTCGCCAGCAGGACGCTGCGGACCCCGTGGTGCACCAGACACTCGGCTTCACGGAGGGTGGCGCAGGTGATACCGATGGCGCCGGCATCCAGTTGCCGCGCGGCCAGGTCCGGGCACTTGTGGTTCTTGAAATGCGGACGAAGCTTCGCCCGGGTCGTCCGGAAGAACGCGGCCATGCGCTCCAGGTTGGCCTCCATGCGGTCGAGGTCTACTACCAGGGCTGGGGTCTCGATGTCCTGTATCGTCACTGCGCGTCGCCCGTCTGCGTCAAGGTGAAGCTCCCTGGTGGCTGGTTCCGGTGCAGCGCCGCTGCCGCGGGAGGCGCGTTGGGGAAATGTCCGGACGATAGCGCCTTTTTCTGCGCCCATACCAGCGCGGATGCGTGCATACTGTCATTGCAATACTAGCTTGGGCCGGCTGCGGTTGTCAAGACCGAAACGACCGAGACTTGAAGCGAGACGCAAAAGCAGACTCAACTTGCGGCTTGACAGGCACCGCGCCTATAGTATACTTGGGTGAGGTCGGATCTTACAGTCATGACAGTAGTCTGACCGGGAGGTGAGGCATGTTCCTGACAGCGCATCGGCGCTGGGCGTGGCTCGGCGCGTTCGCCCTGATCGGGCTGTGCGCGACCGACCTGCAGGCTCAGACCATCACCGGAAGCATCAGCGGTACTGTAACGGACGTTTCCGACGCTGTGATTCCGGACACCGAGGTCTCCGTTCAGAACGAGCTTACCGGCGCGACCCGAAAGACGATCACGGCGGCAACAGGAGACTTCCTCTTTTCGGCCCTCCCGCCGGGCCGGTACACCATCAGTGTCGAGAAATCCGGTTTTAAGACCTTCCGGATGACGGGGCTGACGTTGACAGCTAACCAGCGCCTGGCCGTGGGCGCCCTGAAACTGGCGGTGGGTGAACTGGTGGAGTCCGTCACCGTCACGCAGCAGGGTGAGGCCGTCAGCCTCGAGAGCGCGGACACCACCGGCCTGGTGACCACCAGGCAAATGGAGGATATGGTGGTGCGGGGGCGGGATGTCATGAACCTGCTGCGCGTGCTGCCGGGCGTTTCCACCATTCCCATCGGCCAAAGCGGAGAATCCAGCGACGGCGACACCTTCGGCTCCGCCCAATCGCTGGGTGGAAACGTGGGGAGCTTCACGCCGACGGTTTCAGGCGCCCGCCTGTGGTGGAACAGCGTGACGGTGGACGGGCAGGTAGGCAACAATCCGGACTGGCCCGGCCTCTTCATGTCAGCCGTGAGCATGGATGGGGTTTCCGAGGTCAAGATCGTCTCGGACAATTACACGGCGGAGCATGGCCGCAACATGGGCTCCACCATTAACATCATCAGCAAGTCCGGCGCCAGGGAGTTCCACGGCACGGTGTACTGGTACAAGCGCCACGAACAGTTCAACGCCAACGATTTCTTCAACAACCGCAACGCCCTGCGAAAGCCGCTGTTCCGATTCAACACTTTCGGCGGCGCCCTCGGTGGGCCGCTCTACGTTCCCAATCGCTTCAACCGGAATAAGGACAAGCTGTTCTTCTTTTATTCGCAGGAAGACTGGCGGATCAAGGTGCCCACCGGCATCTCGAACTTGACGGTGCCGACTCAACTGGAACGCCAGGGCGATTTCTCGCAAACCGTAGACCAGAGCGGCAGGCTGATTATGATCAACGATCCGACAAACGCCAGGCCGTTCCCGAACAACGTTATTCCCCCCAGCCGCATCAACGCCAACGGGCAGAAGCTCCTGAACCTGTTCCCGCTGCCGAACGCTCTGGATCGAAACCTGACCAGGGGAGCGTACAACTACCAGTGGCAGGAAAGCATCCAAATGCCGAAACGGCTCCAGCAACTTAAACTGGACTACCAGCCCACCGTCAACGACACGATTACCATAACGCCGAGGCGCTGGTGGACCGACATGCGCGGGTACAGCCAGATGCGTGCCATCAGCAACGTCCCCATTCTCTTTGCCCGTCACTTGTACACTGTGTCCAGCGCGCTGGTGGCGTGGACGCGCGTCCTGTCGCCCACCCTGGTGAATGAGTTCAATATCGGGCACACCGGAGAGAAAGAGCGTGGCAACCCCAATAGGCCGGGTTATTTCGATGCCGTGGACCGCACCAAGCTGGGTATCACGCTGGGACAACTCTACCCGGAGGCGAACCCGTATAACATCATCCCGCAGGCGACCTACGGAGGCGTGCCTTCGGCGGCGAGCATCACCAACGACGGCCGCATGCCCAAGAACGTCGCCTACGCGCGCTTCCATATTACCGACAACTTGAGCCTGTCCCGGGGACGGCACGGGCTGAAATTCGGCCTCTACCTGGAGCGCAACTGGGCTACCGACGGCCCGGCCTCCACCGCCTGGAACGGACGCTTCGATTTCTCGCGCGATGTGAACAGTCCGCTCGATACCAATTGGGCGTATTCCAACGCGGTGCTGGGGGTTTTCCGGTCCTACATCGAATCGAACCGGAGAGCCAGCTACCGGGGCGCCAACATTCTCGCGGAGTGGTTCGCGCAGGATGTCTGGAAGGCAACTTCGAGGCTGACCTTGACCTACGGTCTTCGGTTCTCCCGCTTCACGCCCTGGTACCTCCAGATCGGACAAGGGGTGGCGTTCGACGTTCAACAGTATGATCGCTCGAAGATGTCGCCGCTGTTTCAGCCCGCGCTGGATCCCAGCGGCAGAAGGCTCGGGCGGAATCCCGTGACCGGCGAGCTGGTTCCCGCGGTCCTGATCGGGGCTTTCGTGCCCGGCGTGGGAGACCCGTTTTCGGGAGTCATTCGGAACAGCGATCCGGGTTATTCCGGCGGGTTTGTCAAGCAGCGCCCGATCCAGATCGCGCCGCGCTTCGGCTTTGCCTACGACGTGTTTGGAAACGGAAAGACGGCCCTGCGGGGCGGTGCCGGCATTGCCAAGCAGCCCGCACCTTCTTACGGCACCTATGTCAGCGGCACGGCGCAGAACCAGCCGGCAGTGCTTTCACCGCAGATCTACTACGCCACTATGGACGCCTTCAAGCAGTCGGCGGGGATCCTGTTCCCGGGGTCCGAGTTGGTCTACGAGCGCGAGCCCAAAGTGCCGAGCGTCTATCACTACAGCCTCGGTATTCAGCAGGCTCTGCCCGCCCAGATGCTCCTGGATGTCGCCTACGTCGGCAATGTGGGGCGGCACCTGATCCAGTCCGTGAACCTGAACACCCTGCCGTACGGGGTCCGATTTCTGGCGCAGAGCGCGGATGCGACTTCGCCCGGGAGACCCTTGCCGGACAACTTCCTCCGCCCCTATCTCGGCTATGGCAGCTTGAGCTATACCATGAACGTGGGTACTTCGAACTACAACGGGTTGCAGGCGGGTCTCACCCGCCGCTTCAGCCGGGGAGTGCAGTTAGGGGTGGCGTACACCTGGTCGAAGTCGATGAGTGTCGGCAGCTCCGACAACGAAGGGCTGGCACGGTACAGGCCCTGGCGCATCTGGAATTATGGGCCTACCTTTTTCGACCAGACCAACATGTTCGTCGTGAATTACATCTGGGACCTGCCGAAGGCCAGTAAGTTACTGCCGCACCCCGTCGTCCGCCACGTGCTCGACGATTGGGAGATCTCAGGCGTCACGAACTTTTCGAGCGGCCTGCCCCAGGGGGTGGGTCTCGATACGACGGACGGCGCCGACATCACCGGCGGCGGCGACGGAACGCGCACCAACATCGTCGCGCCGGTGCAACTGGGCAAAGGCGAGCGCGGCTTCTACAAGTGGTTCAACACCGCGGCCTTCGCCCGGCCGGCCAGAGGAGATTTCGGAAATGCGCCCATCCGTCCTTTCCGGGGCCCCGGGGTCAACAACTGGGACTTGAATGTTTCCAAGAACATTCCGCTGGGAAGCGAGGCCCGCCGCTTGCAGTTCCGCTGCGAGATGTACAACGCCTTTAACCACGCCCAGTTTCAGGCGGTCGATACCACCGCCCGATTCAATCCCGCCGGGGAGCAGGTGAATGGCCGGTTCGGCCAGATCATCGCCACGCGCTCACCGCGCATCATCCAACTGGCACTGAGGCTTAAATTCTGACGCTGCAACTCCCGATGCGACCCCTTCTCTTGTTCTGCGCCTTTGCGCTGGCCGCGGCGGGCCAAAACGCGCCCGCCCGCGGCCCTTTGCGCATCCTCCCGACAAACCCGCGCTATTTCACGGACGGCTCCGGCACGGCCATTTACCTGGCCGGCTCGCACAACTGGAACACCTTCCAGGATAACGGGCACCGGTCCGGAGGCGGGGATCCCCCTCCCGTGTTCGATTACAGCGGACACCTCGATTTCCTACAGGCCCACAACCACAATTTCTTCCGCCTGTGGAGATGGGAGGCCACCACCTGGATGGATGACGAGCCGCTGGGGATCAAGTTCGCCCAGCCGCATCCTTGGATTCGCAGCGGCGCCGGCATGGCCAATGACGAGAAGCCCAAGTTCGACCTGAGCAAGTTCAGTCCGGAGTACTTCGACCGCATGCGATCCCGCATTATCGCCGCGCGGGACCGCGGCATGTACGTGTCGGTCATGCTTTTTGAAGGCTGGGAAATGCAGTTCCTGAATGCCTGGACCTATCATCCTTACAACGCCGCCAACAACGCGAACGGGGTCGATGCGGATGCCAACCAAGACGGGAAAGGCCTGGAGTACTGCACCATCCAGAAGAGCCCCATGGGCAAGCGGGTTCTGGCGTTTCAGGAAGCCTACCTGCGGCAAGTGATGGACACTGTCAATGACCTGGACAACGTCCTCTATGAGGTTTGCAACGAGGCCGGCGCTTATTCCACAGACTGGCAGTATCACATCATTGACTATGTGCATCGGTACGAGGCCGGCAAGCCCAAGCAGCATCCGGTGGGAATGACGTTCCAGTACCGGGGTGGCACCAACCGCGAGTTGTTCAACAGCCCGGCGGATTGGATCTCGCCAAATACCGGCGATCCACCGAACAGCTACCTGGAGAACCCGCCCGCCAATTTCAGCGGCAAGGTCATCGTGAACGACACCGATCACCTGTGCGGGCACACCTGCGGGGACGCCGTCTGGGTATGGAAAAGCTTCTGCCGGGGGCTTAACATTCTGTTCATGGAAGAGCTTCCGCCGTCGCCCGTGTGGCACGATTCGGCCCGCGATGCGATGGGCCAGACGCGAAGGTATGCCGGGAAGATCAATCTGGCGGAGATGACGCCGCACGACGAGTTGGCGACCACCAGGTACTGCCTCGCCAAGCCCGGTTCCGAATACCTCGTCTTTCAGCCGGGCGGCCAGGGCGAATTCCGTGTCAACCTCAGCGATGCCCAGGGCGGGTTTTCCGTGGAATGGTTCAACGTCTATGCCGGCGCCACAGTCCCCGGCAAACCGGTCCAGGGAGGGGGCATGAGGATCTTCATCACTCCCTTCGGCGGCCCGGCGGTTTTGCACCTAAGGAGTATCCATGACAAGTAAGCGACACAAAGGAACGCTGGCGGTTCTGGCACTGGCGGTGGCGGCAATCGCGGCAGCCGCGGAATCGAAGCACGAGATTACGGTCTCGGGCACATCTTTCGTGGTGAATGGCGCTCCCTTCCCTTACCAGGGGATCAATTTCTTCAACGCGATCTTCAACCCGGCCTTTAACAAGAGCGGCGAAGAACGCAAAAAGTGGATCGAGAAGTTCCAGCGGTATGGCATCAATGTCTTCCGCGTCTGGAGCCAGTGGGACAGCAAATACGGCTTCGCCGATGTTTGCCCGGACTGTACGCTGTACTATCCCGATGGGCGGCTGCGGCAGAACCACGTGGACCGCCTGAAGGAGATTCTCAGCGATTGCGACCAAACGGGCATGATCGTGGCGCTGAGTCTCTTCACCCGGGAAAGCTGGTTCAGCGACAAACGCCTGGGAAAGGAGGAGGCGGACCGCGCTGTGGCTGCCTTGACGCGGGAACTTCTGCCCTATCGTAATCTCACGTTCCAGATCTGGAGTGAGTTCGACGATCGCGTGCTCGATCATTGGAAGACCATCAAGTCGGTGGACCCCAAGCGGCTGGTGACCAATGCGCCCGGTGGCGCTGGTGCGATTCTCGGAGGTCCCGGAGAGTACGAAGCCCTCGACTATCTGACGCCTCACACCACGCGCCAGCGGGGCGGCGGCAGGCACTGGGAGATTGCGCCCAGGGAAATCGCCATGCTGCTCGCCCGTTACCGCAAACCGGTGGTGGACGATTCGCCGGCGCGGAATGGTACGGCCAGTTTTGGCGGGCCCGGAGACAGGACCTATCCATTCGATCACATCCTCCAGATCTACCAAGTCTGGCAGCTTGGCGCCTACGTCCACTACCAGCACGACTTGTTTCAGACGGGCTATGGCACGCCGCCGGTGCCGCCGAGCGGAATCCCGGACCCGGAGTTCAGCCCTTACCACCGGCTGGTCTTGGAGTTCATGGCCCAGCGGGACCGTTACCGGCCCGCGGCCCGCTGATCCGGGGAGGGGGGATCTTGAGTCCGCCGCCACTAACGAAGGCTCGGCTCCCGGCCTCGGCAGCCAGCCTCGCTGAACAAGCGTACTACACCATTCGCGATCTCATCCTGCGAGGCAAGCTGCCGCTAGGCGCGGCGCTGTCTCGTCGGCGCCTGGCTGCCGAACTGGGCATGAGCATGCTCCCGATTTCGGAGGCCGTACAGCGGCTGGAGAGCGAGGGGCTCCTGGAAAGCAAGCCGCAGGTAGGGACCCGCGTGCGCATTCCCACTGAGCAGGACGTGCGCGGTCGCTTTGTCGTCCGAGAAGCACTCGAGGGCCAGGCCGCGCGGCTGTTTGCCGAACGGGCCAGCCTCCAGCAGCGGCAGGAGTTGAGGCTGATGGCCGAACACATGGACACGCTGTTCAACCGCCTGGGCGCGGGCAACGACGACGCTGAGTTCGCCTTCGCCGTCCACAGCTACCACTTCCAATTGCACATGCGGATCGCGGAGTATTCCGGCTGTGCGGCGTTGCAGGAGATGATTCAGAAAAACAACGTGCTGGTATTCAACTGGCTCTTCGACGTGGCGGTCCACCAGCTCGCGCGCTCGCCGCGGTTCCACCAAGAGTTGGCGGACTTCCTCACGGGAATGGATGCCGACGCTGCCGAAGCAGCCATGCGGGCGCACGTGCGCTACGGCGTGGAAGAGACGATCCGCACCATCACGCGATTGCAGCCCCTCCCGGAAAGAAAGTGGCGTCTGGGTCGCACAGTTGCCAGCGTGGCATCTGAATCAATCCCGTAGTGTCCAAGAACTGGATCCGCTTCAGATCATGCAGTTTGCAGAGCCCGTTACGATGGTCTTGGCTGATATCCTGTGCCAATGCGCCGGACCTTCGACCCCGCGATGAGATTGAGGACTTGGTCGATCTCCGCGACGATCCGTTGCTCCAAGAAGAGATCTGACCCGCGCGCGCCCTTTGGCCGGGGGCTGCCTCCAGTTTGAGTTTTTGGACGTTACGGTGCTTCGTGAAGCGTTGACCGGCCAACGACCTCTCCTTTGCGGAGGGTGGATTCCGTTCATGGTTTGAGCTTTTCAGACAAGGCGATGGCCGACTGGGCCTCGGCGTGACGGCCCATGCGGCCATACACCTGCGCCAGAACGCGATACACGCGGACCGACTCATCCTTGTTCGCCGTCCCGGCTGCCAGGGCCTGGGTGAGATCCACTATCGCCTCGTCATACTTCGCCAGCCGGTGGTAGAGCTTGCCTAACTCGAAATGCACTCGCCAATCTTTCGGGTCGAGGCCACGCGAACGCCGAAGCTGCTCTTCGCTCTCTTCCAGACGGTCCAGCTTGTAGAGGAAGCAGCCGTAGTTGAGGTGCGGAGTCGGGGAAGGATTCTTACTCCGCGCGTTCCATTTAACGGCCTCTCGATACGCGCTCAAGGCCTGCTCCATATGTCCTTCCGCCTCGAGGGTGAGTGCGAGCAGTTCGTGGATCCGGTAGTCTCGCGGGTTCAGCCGCAGTGCGGTCTTCAGCGCCCCCAACGCCTTGTCGAAGAAATTCTCGACCCAGTAGATCCTTGCCAGGAAGAACCACGCCTCGGAATCGGCTGGGGCCAACTTGCACGCTTCGAGAAAGGCCTCCCTGGCCTGGTCGGTCTGGTTCACCAACTGATAACAGAGGCCCAGAAGCTTGACGACGCGCGGCTGCCGGGGATCGATCTCCAAGCAGCGCCTGAGTTGCTCGGCCGCCTCCGCAAAGCGGTGCTCCAGGTACAGCCTGCTGGCTCGCTGGTAGAGTTGCGCAGCCTTTTTTCGGGCTTCGGCATCATCCGCCGGCGCGGCGAAGGCAGGCACGTCGAGCCGGCCCTGAAGCCAGGGCACGCACACCGCCAGCGCCGGAAGGGTTCGCCTGCGAGTCTGGCGGGCGTCTATTACTCCCCCAGGCGCTCCCCTTTGTACGCCGGAGCAGTTCAACTGCTTCACGGTCCGGCTTTCACGACGGAGGCCCTGGCTGGTCTTCTTCTCCACTGGAGTGTCTTGTTCACGATGATCGGCCGGGCCCAGAACCCCATAATGAGGCTCCATCCGAACGTGGCGTACAAGACCGTCATCCCGGCCCGCAGCCCCAGATCGTCTCCGATCCCGCCGATGACAAGAGGCACCAGGGCGCCACCGGCGATCCCCGTGCACAGGATTCCGGAGAAGGCGCCGTGCTCTTTCGAGACCGAATTCAGCGCCAGAGACACCGTGACGGGCCAAATGACGGAGGCAAAAAGCCCGACCATCGGAAAGGCGACGAGCGCCACCTGTCGCCGGCCGAACAAAGCCGCTGTCAGGCTTACCATGGCACCCAAGGCGCCGCCCACAAGCACCCGCCGGGAGTCGAACAGTTTCAGCAGCAGCATCCCGACCAGGCACCCTACGGTCAGCAGACCCCAGAACCAGGAAACTGCGTTCGCGCCAGTGACCTGGGGGTCATAGCGGTGGTAGACCGAGAGGAACTGCGAGATCCAATTCGCCGTACCCTGCTCCGAGCCCACGTAGAGGAAAACGCCGATGAAGTAGAGGACCACGAGCGGGTTCTTCAGCAGCTCACGGTGCCTTCGCCACGAGCCCGCGCGTTCTGTCTCGCTGCGCTCGATTGCCGGAAACCGGGACACCGCAACGATCAGGAGCATCACCGCGCTCACCATGGCGAAGATCCAGTACATCGACACCCACGGCAGCCGGGCAGGCGCCAGCCTGGCGAGAGCATCGAGAAGGCGGCCGTCGTTTCCCGTCTTGCTGCTCAAGCCGGTGACCAGATACGAATAGAGCCTCGGGCTGAGAAAGGAAGCGGAGCCGAAGACCAGTTGCGCGAAGGCGGAGTTGAAGGCGAAGTGCTCCTCGCCGCCGGCGGCTCGCAGCAGCGGATTGAGGACGACTTGCAGCACCGCCATCCCGGCGCCGATGAGAAACAGCGAAACCACGGCAGCGGCATAGCCCGGCCGCATCGCGAAGAGCAGCGTCCCGGCCAGGCTGAGCAGGAAAGCGGCCAGCGTCACCGGCTTCTCCCGGTAGGCTTCGATCAGCAGGCCGGCGGGGATGGACATCACGCCGTAGGCGATGAAGAACGAGAACGGCAAGACGGCCGCCGCCGTAAGCGTCAGTTGAAAACTGGCGATGATGTCCGGAACCAGGGCGCCGAGGATGTTGGTCAACAGCGACATGACAAAGAACGCCAGGAAAACGAAGCCAATCATGTCGTAGCGCCGTTTCATGGCGTGCTTTACTCGATGGCGGTGACCTTGGAGGCCAGGCCGAACGCACCCGCTTCGCGGCCTGCCATGGCCGCCAGCCCCAGAGTGAGCATCTGGACCGGAAGGATTTCGAGAATCGGCCGAATCCGGGGCGGCGCCGGCGGCGTTCGGAACAGCCCGGTTGGAGTGGCATCGGAAACAACCGCGGCCCTGCCGCCGGCGGCGGTGACATCAGCGGCCATCCGGGAATTGAGATCAACGGTGCGCGGGTCCCCCGAGAACACCAGAACGAATACCCTCGCGTTAACCATGTCCAGAGGCCCATGCCGGAAGGCCGCCGCGCTCATTCCTTCGGCGTGGAAATGCGCCGCCTCCTTGACGATCAGCCCGCCCGTACCCACGGCCGCCAGCGACGCACCGCGGCCAACCAGGAACAGGTGGGCGATTCCAGTCATCTCCGACTGCGCGTCCCGGACGTGGCTCCTCCAGGCTGCCAGATAGGACGACACCACCGCCGGAGCAGACGCCAGCTCCTCCTGGGCGTTGCGAAGATCTTTCAGACACAGGACGTCCGCCAGCCAGGACAGCGCCAGCAAGCTCGCCACATAGGTCTTGCTGGCGACGGAGAATTCGCTGCCGGCCCGCATCAAGACCGTTGCATCCGAACCCACGGCCAGCGGCGAATCCGGCGCGTTCGTAACTCCGACCACAAAAGACCGGCTCGCGTTCAGTTCCAGCAGACGGATAATCTCGGCGCTTCTGCCGGACTGAGAAACGGCGATGATAACCGTCCCCGGCCCGAGCGCCTTGGTCCGGTAGTGAACCAGCTCGGAAGTCTCCGCCATCGTCGCCGGGATCCCGCCGTCCGTAAGCTCCAGCAACAAAGGATGCAGGGCATGATAGGAAGATCCCATGCCAGTCAAAACCACCTGCCGGAACTCTCCCCGGTCAAGACGCTCCCCCAAACGGCGCAGGGCGGACGACTCCTCCAGCCCCCCCAGGGTCTGGTGGAGCGCCTGCGGCTGATCCAGGAGATCGCCCAGGTATCTGCCTTCGATAACCGGATAGTGGAGCGACATATTGAAATGGTCAAAAGAAACGATGGCGCCAGACCTGGGCCGCCCCAAGGATTCCAATGTCCGGGCCGAGCGAAGCGAGCGTCAGCCCCGTTTTCTCGAAAGGCACAAGAACGCAGTTTCGCCGTATGACTTCTCTACAGTGGTCTTCAAACAAGGACCAGCTCCGCATCACGCCGCCCCCGAGCGCGATCAGCTCGGGAGTGAAAAGCGTAACCAGGTTCGCCAGGCCGACGCCGAGGTAGTAGCCCTCGCGTTTCACCGCCTGGACTGCCAGTTCATCCCTCTGGCGGGCCAGTTCACAGATCCGAGCGGCGGTGAGGTCTTCCAGCGGTGCGGAATCGGCGGGCGCCTGCTGTTTCACCCAAGCGACCATGGCCGGACCGGCAGCCAGGGCTTCCCAGCAGCCGCGCGCGCCGCAGGTACACAGCGGTCCCGACGACTCGATCACATGGTGACCCATCTCCGGATGCGAACCATCCACCCCGCGGTACAGCTTTCCATCCAGCACCAGGCCGACCCCGATTCCCGTGCTCACGGTGACATAAAGGAACCGGGTTTTCCCTTGGCCGCTCCCCCAAGCCGATTCCGCCAGCGCGCACGCATCGGCGTCGTTCTCGACGGCAACCGGAACAAGGAACTCGCGGGAGAGCTGATCCACCAGGTTCAGCCCTCTCCAGCCCGGCAGGAAATCCACGTTTCCGATCACTCCGGTGACGGGATCCACGGGGCCGGTGCAACTAACACCGATTCCGGTGATGCTGGATCCGGCGCGGCGAATGCAGTCGCGAAGGAGCGACCCGATCCTGTTTATCCCCTCGCTCCCCGAATCGCGAAAAGGGGCGGCGGGGCCCTCGTCCTTCGAGACGACCCGCCCGTCATCGTCTACGAGGGCGCCGGCGATCTTGGAACCGCCGATGTCTATTGCGCCGATCATTGGTCTCCGAGGCCGAAAGCCCAAGTGTAAGGCAAAACGGGGCAGACGCGCAAGCGCTTGCCTGACAGGATCAGCGATTTCGCAAGGCGGTGTATGGTGGCGCGATAACCGCAAGGGGGGAGTGG
>ERZ1292640.2218-Hain-H43-02um-R1-2218-length-15666-cov-7_pt1 | contig 15666 bp, 8 predicted proteins | sample MGYA00564404_ERZ1292640 | MGnify/ENA primary metagenome ERZ1292640 (study PRJEB36523, sample SAMEA6512636) | groundwater metagenome | collected 2019-01-08 | study: AquaDiva: Metagenomics assemblies of 32 groundwater samples
CTCAAATCTCACCGCCCGCTGGCGTCGGCAATGTCAAAATGAGAATTGCTGCTTCCACCCGGAAGGAACTTGTTTCTGGCCAGTCGGTGCCCCGCGCCGCCGGAGCCTCACCAGACGGAACCCGACGTTACTCGCATTGGCTTTGTCCGGAGGCTCCCGCCATCACGGGCAGAGCACTGGACCGTCACGAGGTTCTGAAGGAAAACCACCGCATAGTTGCAAAGAAAGTGACTGCGATCGGTCTGGCCCGGATACGTCACACTCGGCATGAACCGCCAATGCTCTGTAGCGGCGTCTCGTGAGAGCGCCGCCACCTTCCTCGCCAAAGAATGCGGCGCTCTCACGAGGCGCCGCTACAGGAGTATGAAATATCCGCGCTAGGACCTTGTCACACGGTTGGACCCATGCCCTGCGAGCCGCGCGGCCCGTTCTGGAAGGGAACTGCGGCCCTGCTTCGATCTCGAAGTTGCAGCTTCGCCGACGAAACAAACTCACCTGCTCCACATGCGCCCGAAGTTCCTGGCGCCGGTGCAGAACATTTTCAGGAGACGGGCGTCCACGTCGAAGCGGGGAACGAGGAAGTTCAGTGGCTCTCAGGCCGCAGCGTGAACATTTCACCGAAACAAGCGTCTCTCCCTGCTCTGCTGGAGAGGGAATCTCCTCCGCTCGTTCGCGTGCAAAGCTTCAGAGCGAACGCTGCGCTTGATCGGACGGAGGCCGCTAACAGGGTGTTGGATCGCCTGCGGCGGCACCAACGTGAGGGTGCGCTGGCAGAGCGTAGCGGGGGTGAGGTATTTCCTGGAGCGCAGCATGGACCTGTCGGCGAGCCTGCCCTTCACGCTGCTGGCCCCGAATCTCCCAGGCCAGGCCGGCACGACTACTTTCACGGACACCAATGTCGCAAGTGCGTCGCCAATCTTCTACCGCCTGGGTGTTGGAAATTGAGAGGATGTGCCGCCAAGCAAACGCAAAGGTGCTACGGTGCCAAGACGCAGCGAACCGCGAAGAGCCGATTCAATGCATGGTTTTGCAGGAGCTTTCTTGAGCGCTGTTTGCAGAAGTGAAGCGTGCCGGACGCTGCCGAGATGCCGCTACGATTGAGTTCATCGCCCCAGTGCGTCATTTCGGAATCGTAGCGAGGCCCTCCATCAACCTGAGTTTTTCCTGCAGAATGGAATGGCGCCGTTGGGGTGCGTTCAAAAAGAACAGAAAAAATCTCTTGACGACAACTGTATGGCTGTTATCATACAGCCATCGACAAAGATTGTTATGCTGTTGCATCTGCAAATTGATCCGCGCTCGGGCCTCCCCGTTTATCGTCAGATGATGGACCAGATTCGGTATTACATCGCTTCCGGCACGCTCGGTCCGGGCGATCAATTGCCGTCCGTGCGGGAATTGGCGCAGGCGCTTTCCATCAACCCCACCACCGTCGTGAAGGCCTACACGGAGTTGCAGCATGCGCAAGTGCTGGAGATTCGGCATGGCAAAGGGGCTTTTGTCAATCAGAGCACTCCCCGGTTTTCAGAGAGCGACAAAGAAAAGGCCTTGCGCCGGCTGGCTCGCCAGTTGGCGGTCGAAGCGGCGCAGATGGGGGCTTCCTGGGAATTTGTCCAGGGTCTTGTGGAAGAAGAATGGACCGAAGTGGCGGGAGCTGATTTTCAATCGCCGCCGCAAGAGCTTCGGAAGTCCTGAACGGTCATGAGCGTTGCGTTATGAGACAGACTGTGATCGAGGCAGCCAACTTGACGAAGACCTTCGCAGGCGAAGTGGTCGCGGTCAGCGGCCTGGACCTGCAGGTCGAGCGCGGGACGGTTTATGGTCTGATCGGCCGCAACGGCGCGGGCAAAACAACCACCTTGCGCCTCTTGATGGGGCTGTTGACTCCCAGCCAGGGAACCGCTGAAATCCTGGGCCAGGACCTGAGAACGGCTTCTCTTTCGGAGCGATCACGCGTGGCTTACGTGTCACAGTCGCAACAATTGCCTGGCTGGATGACCCTCAATGAGCTGTGCCGGTACGCCTCGCATTTTTATCCGAAGTGGGACTTCAGTCTGGCGGTGGACCTGGCGCGGCGCTGGGATTTGAATGGCGACCGTTCGATCGCACAACTTTCGGGAGGCGAACAGCGCAAAGCCGCCATTTTGGTGGCGCTGGCGCCGCGGCCGGAGGTGCTGCTGCTGGACGAGCCGGCGGCGGGACTCGATCCGGCGGCCCGGCGTGAATTGATCAATGAACTGATCGATTTGCTGAGCCAGGGCCACGGTTGCACGGTCCTTTTCAGCACGCACATTCTGAGCGATTTGGAGCGGATTGCCGAGTGGGTCGGCATTCTGGATCGGGGCCGGCTTCTGGTGAACGGACGGCTTGACGAACTGCAAAGCCGGATGCAGCGGGTCCAGATCATTTTCCCGGGCGACGCGCCTCCGCTGACCGTGTCGATCCCTGGGGCGGTCAGTTGCCAGGTTTCCGGGCCGGTGGTGACGGCGGTCACACAATTGGTTGACGCCGAGCATTTGGAGTCGATCCGCCGCTGGCCGGGGGTCAGGGTGCAGGTCTTCCCGTTGGGCCTGGAGGAGATTTTCATTGAGATGGTGGGCCGGGGCAACGGCGAGAAACATCCGCCATCGGAAATCGAATTGCTCAGCGACTTAACCCCTCTGTAAGTCCCGGTGAAATCAGCATTTTAAAAACAAAAGGAGAATCATGAACATAAAGACCAATCCGATCCTCAAGAGCCTCTGGGGAATCCTGGCGGCTTTGACCGTGGCGTTGGGCCTGGCGCCGAGGCCGGCCCAGGCCATTTCCAACGAACCGTATGCGGCCATCGAATCGATTCAAGTCGAAGGAACCAACATCGTGGTGAAGGCCAGAGTGTCTTCACTATTCAAGCGTGTCGCTCTGGAAACACGCTCGCGCCTGGAAGGGGGAAATTGGAGTCCGCTGGCAGTGGAACCAGTCGAAACCACGACCGATCCGGTTGTGCAGGTGACTTTCCGGTTTCCTGCGTCGCGCAACGCCGAATTTCTGCGCGTGCGGGGTGACATGGGTGAAGTTCTGCCGGCGGCCTTTTTCAAGGGCACCAATTCCTTTGCCCAAACCGGCGGCCCCAGCACCCGAGGTGTTGAGGATAGCCTGGCACCCGGAGCAGCGCCCACCGATTCGGGGTCCAATCAAAGCACTCGCGAGGTGGTAGAATCGGATATTTGGAAGGTGCAGGGCGACACGCTCTACTTTTACAACCAATATCGCGGCCTTCAGATCATTGACATTGCCAACCCCGATCAACCCGTCATCACGGGGAGCTATCCGCTGGCCGCAGCCGGGGAGCAAATGTATCTGGTCGGCACGAACCAGGTTGTTTTGCTGGCACGCGATCTTTGCGGCAATTGGAACGGAGAAGTGCCCAGCGCCGCCATCCTGCTGGAGATCATTGATGGCGCCCCCAGGAAAGTCGGTGAAGTGCCGATCGAAGGATTGGTGCAGGAAAGCCGCATGGTCGGCACCGCGCTCTACGTGGTGGCCAATCGCTACCGTCCTGTCCCGCCCAAGGATGGCTCCACAGCGACAACCTGGGAGTGGGGACTCCAAATCTCTTCGTTTGACCTGAGCCGATTTGCCGAGCCGCAAGCGAGATTCTCCGCCTGGATTCCCGGTTACGGCAACGCGGTGTACGCGACGCCGAACTACCTTTTTGTGAGCTCACCTTACAGGAATGGGCTGTCGATTGCCGACGGGAAGCATGATGTTCATCTCTTTGATATTTCGGCTGAGGATGGAACCATGCAGGCCCTGGCCGTGCTGCAAGTCCCTGGCCGCGTGATCGACAAGTTCAAAATGAACGTGAATGGCGAAACGTTCACGGTGGTCACGGAATCCGCGCTGAACACTACAACCACACAAGTAGATACGTACTCTTTGGCCGATCCGAAGCATCCGGTCCACCTGGGTGAACTCAAGATCATCGAACGCGAGAGATTGTTCGCGACCCGATTCGATGGGGCTTTGCTCTATGCCGTGACCTTCTTGCGGATTGATCCTCTTTGGGTGATTGACCTGAGCAACCCGACCGTTCCGAAAAAGGTCGGCGTATTGGAAATCCCCGGCTGGTCCACTTACATCCATCCGCTGGGCGACCGCTTAGTAACCATCGGCTATGACAACACGGGGGGTTGGTGGCGGACAGCCGTGCAATTGTTTGACGTGCATGACCCGGCCAAACCGGCTTTGCTCAGCAAGGTTGTCCTGGGCGATCAATACAGTTCCAGCGAAGGAAATTACGATGAAAAGGCCTTCGGCGTTTTGCCCGATGAAAACCTGCTGCTGGTTCCGTTCTCAAGCTCCGGCACCAACGGCTACTTTCAAGGCGTTCAACTGATTGATCTGGAACGGGATACCTTGCTCAAGCGCGGCGCTGTTCCGCAGTATTTCGGCGCGCGGCGAGCGACGGTCCACCGCGACCGGATCCTCTCCATCTCCGGGCGCGAAGTGCTCAGTGTCGATGCCACGGATCGGGACCAGCCAAAGATCATCTCGCAGACGGAGCTCTCCTGGCAGGTGGAGCAAGTCATTCTCTACGGCGATTATCTGCTGGAACTCAGTCCGAATTGGTCGGGACCTTCCTCCATCCGGGTGGTGCTGGCCGAAAGCCCGTCCACGGTGGCGAAGCTGGTTTCGCTCTCGGATGAGAGCTTGCTCGGAGCGGTGGTCCGCGGCACACGGCTCTATCTGCTGCAAGGGAAATCCACGCAATTGACCTGGCCCGAAGTGTACAATCCGACCAACTGGGCGCCCCTCGCCACCAATCATGCGACGCTGCGGCTCGGCGTTTATGATCTCGCGACTCTGCCTGAACTGAGTCTGATCGGGGGAACCAATTACACGGTCACGACGAACCGTTATTGGTATGGCAAGTACGATGCGCTTTGGCCCAAAGAAGGCACCTTGGCCTGGAGTTTGCAGGGCAACAACTATAACCCCTGGTACTGGCGGTGGGGGCCGACGCTGGCCGTGGACGCGGGCGTGGGCAGCTTGGCGCCGGACATAGGCATGCCGATTTGGTGGGGTGGCCAAGGCAATCACTACCTGGCCTTTGATGTCAAAGAAAGCGCTCAGCCCAAACTGGTTTCGGACTTGAGCTTGCAGCCGGCCACGAACCAATGGTGGTGGAATTTCAGTGAATCCATCCAGGTGGGAGCACTGGTTTACACGAGCCACGAAACCTCCGAATACTTGCCCGACATCATTCCGCCCCCGCAAGTTTATCAGCAGTGGAATGGAACCAACTACATTTGGGTGACCAATCAGCCTCCGCCAGGGGTGTGGGTGCAGCGCCACTATCTCGACGTCATTGATTTCACTGACGCGCAAGAGCCGACCGTGCGCAAGCCGGTGAATGTCCCCGGCACGCTCGTTGGCGTTGCCTACGGTGGCGAACTGCTTTACACGCAAAGCTATCAGTCCGAAGTGAATCCCTGGCGCTGGTCGGAGTGGATTGAAGCCAGCGCCTACGACGGGACGCAAGCGCACTTCGTTGATGCCATGCCGCTGGTGAAAGACTGGCCCAGAGCGGTCCATGCATATAAAGGAAACTTGTACATCAGCCGCCCGGCCAACACGAACGAAACCAAGGCCGTCCTGGAAGTCTGGACGTTGCCCCTGACTGGAAAATTTTCCATGATCAGCCGCACCAGCCTGGATTCACCGCCCTACAGCCTGGAAACCTTTGGCAATCTGCTGGCTGCTCAGGGCAACCGGATTGATCTTTATGACATCAGCAACCCGGCGGCCTTGACCTTCCTGGGCGGCACCGGCGGAGCCGGCTGTGTCGGATACAATCTGGATTTCGCGGATGGCAGCGTCACCCGTGGATTATGGGTGCCAGCCGGAGTTTATGGTGTGATCAAGATTGATTTAAAACGCAACTGAACGATTCCCTGAACGCTCCTTCAACACTTTGCGGGACAGGTGGTCTGGGTCACGATCTCCCGCACTCGAGAACAGATGCACTCGGAGCTCGGATTTCCGTCCGCTCCGAGTGCCATCTCGTTTTTTCCGTCCCCTGCCGGGGCTTTACGCTGGCGGAGTTGCAAGGTGGCGCGACGCCTCCGGCCCGCTGTTCCACTTCTTGGCAGGGCTTTACACTGGTGGAATTGCTGACGGTGATCGCGATCATTGCCGTGCTGGCGACGCTGCTGACCACCGCGCTGGCCTCATCCAAACGCAAGGCGCGGCAAGTCACCTGCATAGCCAATCTCCATCAGGTCGGCTTGGCAATTAATATTTACCTGGAAGATGAACGCCGACGGCCCTTTGATCTCGGTCAGTTGGTGCCGCGCAAGTACATCGCGGGCACGAACAGCCTGCGCTGTCCCGAAGACAAGCTGGGCGATTGGGGCGGGCGGGTGCAATCCGTTGGAATGAGGGTTTCCCTTTCTCCCGAAGAATACGTGCCCTACTCCTATCTGCACCCCTTATCCACTGATGATTGGACGTGGGACCTCCTGAAGAAACGGGAGAACAGCCTGGGGGTGGCGGTTTGCCAACTGCACGGCTTGGGAAAGCAAAACCCGCTGTCGCCTTCGATGTCTGATTTTGAAGGATTGATCTGGCGCGGGCAATTGGACGGTGTGGTCGTCCGGCGCCAATTCTTCTGGCAATTCAGAGAAGCGATTGCGGCCCCGCCGACGGGCCCGACTCCAGGTCTGGGTGCGGCTTTCGATGGCGGTGGAGGCCCCCCAGCGCAATTCTTTGTCGATGAACTGCCAGAACCGTAAGCCATTAACGATTAGCCATTAGCCATTAGGCATTAACCATTAGGCATTAACCATTAACCACTAACCAGATGCGCACACCCCGTTGACGCCTTTCAGCTATGTCCGATCACCTTGGCGAACAACTTTTGTCCAAAGACGTTAAAGGTCATCCCGAAATCGTTGCTCTGGGAAAATCCGGCTGGCGCTGGCCCGTTTTGCAGGGATTGATCTGGGCGGAATGGTTTGCGCACAGCAAACTACTGCTCACCTTTGTCGTCCTATGGTTGCTGAGCGTCTGGACCCTTCCTCTGTTCGCGCATCCCAGTTGGATTTTGTTGCTGGGCGGCATTTATGCCATCTTTGCCGGCCCGGCTTACGGGGGCGGTGATATTCTGGATGGGTCTGAAGAGTTCATTTTTTCTCTGCCGCCCACCCGTGCCGAGCGGTACTTTGCCCGCTTCGTCATTGGCGCCGGAACGCTGCTCTTCCTGACGGCGATCAATCTCCTGGCGCTCGGCATTGAATTGCCCCAAGTGCTGGCCCGGCTCTATATCAAGTCGGGCCTCATCAAGCCAGCGCCCGTTTTGAAGCCTGGATTCCTGTATGGCTTGGTGCTGGCGTTTCCGTTTGCCATCTTCGTATTCTCTTTTGTCCTCTCGGCGCTCACTCATTCAAGGATTCTCATTCTGACCGGCTGGTTTTGGGCGGTCCTGCTGGCGTTAATCGGGGTCAAATTCTGCTTTTGGTATGAGGAGTTTGTAGCCGACAAATTAACCGGCTTTTTTGCCTGTCCGTTCCTTTTCCTTGTTTCCTGTGCCGCGCTCTGGGCGGGCTATCGGTTGTACCGGCAAAAAGAAGTCGGACACGCTGCCGTCCCGATCACATTGCCGGGGCGATGGTGGCTTTGGATTCTGGTCTTTTTGCTCGGCTTGGCGCTGGTCATGATGCTCACCTCCTCCCTCGTCCGGCAATACCCGCAATTGATAAATGCTTCTGAGGCCGTGCGGTGAACAGGATGTCGCGCTGGGTGGGGCCTTTTTTCTAAAAGATTTCATCCGCGTTGTGGTGTTGCCGCCTGTCTGCCGTACTCAGCAGGGCGCAGGCAGGTCCGCCGCCAATTTCTTTCGCGCGGGAACATCCCTGTCTGTCCTGCTCGCCGATTTCTTTTGAGCATCTTGCGCTTTTTGGCGGCCATTCTACTGCCGGATTTAGAATCAAGTTTTCAGCGTAAGCAGACGCAGTTGTCGCAGCGAAGAATCACAGGAAAGAGTCGGCGGCGGGCGGTTGCCGTTTTTGCTTTGACATAACTACCGCACAAGAGTTCTCATTGGCTAAACCAACGGAAAGCAAACTTGGCGGCTTATGAAAGTCCAAACTTTAGTGGCCGGTTTTGCGGGGCTGGGAATGGTCTGGGCCAGTCAGAGTCAACGCAAGCCAAGAATGCTAAGATGCCAGGAACGTTAAGAAGAGGTCCAATGTGCAAGCGACCGAATTCGTAATTATTGCCGCCAGCGTGCTCGCCAGCAATTTCGCCGGCGCAGCCATGCAGGAAGCAGCCTCCTTCGAAACCAGCGGAAAGGGCGGGCGACCGCAGCCTTCTCACCATCGCGTCTCCGTCAAACCGCTCAACCTCTCCCGCGCGCCTGTGACGGACGAACTGATGGCGGCAGGCCAACTGGGTGGCGCGCTGTTCCCTACCCATGAATTGAAAGACAAAGCCCGGGAGCGTGCGTCCACCTTTCCTTTGGTCGGGCGATTGAGGAATGGAACAAGCACGAATATCCCAGAGCCGTCCAGATGTTTCGCAAACACGCCGGGGACTATCCCGACAGCCCTTGGGCGGCTGAAGCCATTCTGCACGTCGGATGCGACGCGACCTACAACGGGCGCTACAGCGAGGCGGAAGCCATCTTCACTCAACTGATCCAAAGCTGCCAAGGACGGGAACACCCCGGCGCGAAGGTGCTGCTCAATAAAGCCCGCCAACGCCTCGGCCTGGTGAAGGTCGAGCAAAATAACTTTGAGGAAGCGCTGGCTCTGTTTCGCGACTTGCAGCAGGACAGCCCCGATTGGCGCCACCGAACATACGCCGCTCATTGGATTCAGCGCCTCTCCCGCTACGCGGCCGCCAAGCAAGCCCTGCTGAACTGTGGCGCAGACGCCCTGGCTTACGTTTTTGAAAAAGAAGGGCGCACGGATGCCGCAGCCACGGTGCGCATGCGCATTCCGCAGACCATGTGCGGTCACAGTCTGCAATCGCTGGTCAACCTAGCTGCAGAACACGGGTATGAACTGGTGGCCTTGCAGGTCGCTTCGTCGGAACTCAATCGGCTTCCCTTGCCAGCCATCTTGCATGTGATTCCGCGACATGAGGGAGACAAGGGGCATTACTGGGTCCTCGACAAGATTCAGGACGACCAACTCGAATTGTTCGACCCTCAATCCGAACGCCGCTTTCGGCAGACCCCCGCCGAACTGGCCCATGAATGGACCGGCAACGCCCTCGTCTTCCCCCGTAGCAGCCGACGTAAGGAGGCTCATTCTTCAACTCTGGAAAGCGAGAGCAGGCTCACGCCCGCTGCTACCTCCGAGGAAACACCTCTTCCCGGCCGCCGCCTCGACCTCCGCGAAATGGAAGACAACTCCGGCGGCTGCTGCGGCGCTCCCCGCGAGGAAGACAACCAAGGCGACCCCGGCAAAAATGGCGACAACGGCGACCAACCTGACCGAGATTCCTGTGGCTCCCCTCGCTGGTCCGTCAACGTCATCAACATGAACCTCTTCGTCACGGACACCCCGCTCTGGTACGACCCGCCCGTCGGCCCGCCCGTGCGCCTCAGCCTCAGTTACAATTCCCAGTCCGCCATCGCCCACAACGAACCCTTCGGCAACAAATGGCAGTTCAACTATGGCAGCTATTTGATCATGGATACATCGGGTACCATCATCATTTTTATGCCCGACGGGCGCCGCGACGTCTATTCGCGCGACGGCACGGGCGGCTACCGCCGGCCCTACGAGGTTTTCAACACCCTCACCAAGCTGGCCGAAAACCATTTTGAACTTCGCTTCCCCGACAACACCGTCTATATCTATCGCATCCCGCCGGGTACCAGTTCCCAGCAGCCGTTCCTCGTGGAAATCCGCGATGCCTACGCCAATCGCCTCTCCTTCGGCTACGATGCGAACGTCCACCTGACCACCATCACCGACGCGCAAAACGACGTTTTCACGCTTTCCTACAACGCCAGCGGCCTTTGCACCAACGTCGCCGACCCCTTTGGCCGCAACGCCCGCTTCGAATACGACGCCAGCCGCAACCTCACCCGCCTCACCGACATGGGCGGCTACTGGTCCAGTTTCACCTACGACGCCAGCGTCTATCTCACCAGCATCGGCAACGAGCGCGGCACCTCGACCTTCTGGATTGAACCCTCGGACAACTCCGGCGCCAACTCCGACAACTATCCGCCGCCCGGCGACCGCATGTGGGCCAATTACCGCATCACCATCACCAACCCGCTCGGCCGCACTTCCGAGTACTTCTATTACGGCGGTTGCGACTAGGACGGCTACGGGTGCGGCGGCTACACCTGGTACGTCAGCCCCCGCGACTACATCCCGTGGCAAAGCCAGCAGGTCAACACTTACCGCTCGCGCGCGCCGAAGACCCGTTACTTCTTCGCCAACACCGGCTCCGGGCGCCAGGCGGAAATCGCCAAAATCCTCCACCCCGAAGGCGACTCCATCCAATACGCCTACAACTCCACCACCGGTAACCGCACCAGCGTCACCGACAGCCACAGCCCGGCCCACACCTGGCGCTACACCTTCAACGCGCTGGGCCGCGTTACTTCGGTCACAGATGCTCGGACCAGTAGGACGGATTTCCTCTATGCCACCAACGGCGTGGACCTCCTGAGCGTCTCCAACGGCCTGGGCCACATCCGCATGGCCTACAACCCCCAGCACGACCTCGTCTCCCTCACCGACCGTCTCACCAACACCACCACCTTCGCCTACAACGCCAACGGCCAAATCCTCGCCCAAGTGGACGCCCTCGGCATCACCAACGAATACCTCTACGACGCCAGCCAACGCCTCGCCGAATTCCGCCGCGCCGGCCAGACCTTGGAACGCTTCACCTACGACGCCGTGGGCCGCGTCCGCACCCGCACCGATGCCACCGGCCTCACCGTCACCAACGACTACAACGCCCTGAACCAGGTCCTGCGCGTCACCTATCCCGATGGCCGGTTCGAGAGCTACGCCTACTCCACCTGCTGCCCGCGACTGCTCGACAGCGTCACCGACCGGGGCGGACGCACCAGCGTCTTCATCCACGACGCGCTCAAACGCCTCATCCAGACCGTCAATCCGGAAGGCGGCATCACCCAGTTCGGCTACGACGCCAACGGCAACCGCACCTCGCTCACAGACCCCAACGGCAACGCCACCACCTTCGACTACGACCTGGACAACCGCCTCATCCGCAAAACCTACGCCGACGGCAAGGGCCTCTCCTTCCGCTACGACGCCGACGGCCTGCTGACCACCCGCACCAACGCCCGGGGCATCACCACCGCCTACACCTACGACGCCAATCACAACCTCCTGACCACGGCGTATTCCGACGACACGCCCGGCGTGACCAACACCTACGACGCCTTCAACCGCCTCACCCTCGTCAAGGACGGCGTGGGCACCAACGCCTACGCCTACGACGCCAATTCCCGCCTCGCCAGCTTCGACGGCCCGTGGGCAGACGACACCATCACCTACGCCTTCGACGCCCTGGGCCGCCGGACGAACCTGCTCGCGCAAGGCAGCCAGCCCACCGGCTACGACTACGACGCGCTGAACCGGCTCACGGGCGTGCGCGTGGGCGCGCAGACCTACGCCTACACCTACGCCGGTGCCAGCCCGCTGGTCCAGCGTCTGGATCGGCCCAACGGCAGTTTCACGACCTATCAATACGACGGCCTCAACCGTCTGACCGCCCTCTCGAACCGGCGCTCCACCGGCGAAGTCATCAACGAATTCCTCTACGCCTACAATGCCCAGGACCTGCGCGCCAGCGAGACCGTGTCCAACGGCCTCGCCCTCACGTTCACCAACCAGCACGTCATCTACGACTACAACCGGCTGAACCAGGTGCTTACCTCTGCACCACCAAGCCAGGTATTCGCCTATGATGCAGACGGGAACATGACGCGCGGCTTTGCGCCGGACGGGAACCAATTCACGGCGACCTACGACGCCGTGAATCATCTAAAAACAATCGCTGTCACGAACAGTGGCAGCCTGCGCAGCCTCACCACGTACGATTACGGCTGGAATGGGTTTGTCGCCAGAGTGAAGCGTTACCTGCCAGCCGGAGGCTCGAACGAGACGCGTTACGTGCGCGCCCGGTACCAGGTCGTGCAAGAACGCGATTCAGTGAACAATTCAACCCGGCAGTTTGCGTGGGGCCGACACAAGGGCGGTGGAATCGGAGGGCTGCTTGCTGTGAAGCAAGGTGGGCGAGAATTGTCCTACGTTTACGATGGCAAGGGAAGCGTTGTGGCCTTGCTCAATGAAGCCCAAAACCCAGAAGCGGCCTACGCGTACGACGAATACGGAAATCTGCTGGCCACAGCCGGGAGCCTCGATCAGCCGTTTCAGTTGGCGACGAAGCCCTACAGCACAGAGACGGGGCTCGTTGATTTCGGTTACCGCCAGTTTGCTCGCGCCTTGGGCCGTTGGCTGACCCGCGACCCCATCGGGGAACGCGGCGGCATCAACCTGTATGTCTTTTCCCGAAACAGCCCAATAGACCTCTTGGATGCGTACGGACTGAAGGTCGGCGACAAGTATTGTGATCCAGACAAAGCTGCAAGGGACGCAGTCGGCGACATCAATCCTCAATCCATCAAGGAAGGCAAAGAATATGGCGGCAAGATTTACGAGAACGACGACGGCACATATTCGTACACGCCGCCAAACCCAGGGACAAAGGACAGTGTTGATCCCGGATCGGTGCCGCCTGGAAGGAAGGATGCCGGCACGTATCACACGCACGGCAGCAACGACCCGGGCTACGACAACGAGAATTTCTCTCAGGACGACATTGATTACTTCGAGGGCTCAGGAGAGCCTGGTTACGTGGGGACACCAAGCGGGGACACGAAGAAGTACGATCCAAGCACGGACAAAGTGACGAAGCCATGAGCCCTCCAGGAGGAATTTCTATGATTTCAACGCGCTTTCAGCTTGGCTCACCAAAGTTTCAGACCTCGTCGAGATCGCGAGTTCTCGGCGCGTGCGTTGTTGCCGTCAGTTTGTTTTGGAGCGGACTTCTCAGCCATTGCCTCGCTGGCTCAGTTGCTTACTCCTACGACTCCCTTCAGCGCCTCACGCGCGTCACTCACACGGACGGCACCACCATTGACTACGTTTACGACGCCCTCGGCAACCGCCTGATGAAAACCACCACCCTGCCGGGCGCGCCGTCCAACCAGCCCCCGGCGGCGGTCACCAATCCCAGCATTGCCAACGGCGTCACAAACGTCCCCACCACCGCCACCCTCAGTTGGTCCCCGGCGGTGGACCCAAACAGCGGCGACTCCGTGGTCTATTTCATCTACTTCGGCACCTCGCCCACGCCGCCGCTGGTCTTCAGCGGCTGGCCGACGAACTGGTCGCCGGGCCATTTGCGCGGCCTCACCACCTACTACTGGCAGATCGTGGCGCGCGACAGCCACAACGCCCAGACCGCCAGCCCCGTCTGGAGCTTCACCACCGGCAACGAACCGCCCGTCGCGGACTTCGTCGCCTCCTCCCCCGGCGGCTGGGCGCCCCTGGCCGTGACCTTCACCGACCGCTCCTTCGACACGGACAACGCCATCGTCTCCTGGCAATGGGACTTCGACAACAACGGCACCGTGGACTCGACGAACCGGAACCCCACCTTCACCTACACCACGCCCGGCGATTACACCGTCCGACTGACCGTGCGCGACGAGGTCGGCGCCACCACCACGGCCGTCAAGACCAACCTCCTCAGCATCCTCGGCAACAACATCGTGGACCTGGCGCCCTTGGGCCTGACCATCGAATCCGCCACGTCCTATCGGCATCTCGTGGTGCGCTATGCCATCACCAACCAAGGCACCGTCTCCATCAGCGGCAAATGGCAGTGGGCCGACACCTTCTACGTCTCGACCAACGCCTTCCTGGACGCCAGTGCGACTCAGATTGCGATCTTCTACGAAAACCAGAGTCTCCCTGCCAGCGCTGTCTATTCCCGTACCAACGTGGTCACCATCCCGGACGTAGCCGCCCCGAACTATTACCTGCTCCTGAAAGCCGACGGCCAAAACCAAATCGGCGAAATCAGTGAGGGGAATAATGTATGGGCGGTCCCGATGACGAACAATCTACCGGACTTGGCGGCGAGCAACCTGCAGGCGTTTGGAGAAGCCGTGATCGGACGGACGATCCAAGTAACCTATGCCGTGACCAACCGTGGAGTTTTGCCCATCGTTGCCGAGTGGTACGACGGGAGCTTTCTGTCCAGCAACGCGACTTGGGACGCGGGAGACGTCCGCATCGGAGATGCGTATGTCGATTTGGCTTTGGGCTTCGGTGACGGCTACTTGGTCACAAACAATGCCACACTGCCGAAATGGCCTCCCGGCACCTACTATCTGATCGCGCGCGCCGATGCCAACAACTGGCTTGTCGAATCGAACGAAGCCAACAACGCCATCTCTGTCCCCATCACTCTCACCGCGCCGGTGCTCCCAGTTGGAGTAACGACCAATGGAGCACTGGCCCAAGCAGGAGAGGCTGAGTATTGGCGGATAACGGTGGGCGCAGGGCAGCATCTGGTGGTTCATCTAGATTCGGAGAGTGTTGCCGACGACAACGAACTGTACGTGCGTCACGGGGCGGTGCCGACGCCGACAGAGTATGACGCGGCGGGAAAGGTGCCCGACCAGGCCGACCAGTATGCGGAGATTTCATCGACCTTGGCGGGGGATTACTACGTGCTGGTGCGCTGTGTGGTGGACCAAGGGTGGGCATTTGCCTACACACTGCGGGCGGACACGGACGCGACACTGCCGGCGCTGACGCTGGGTACTCCGGTCGACGGGGCCCTGCCGCAAGCAGGGGATTTTGCCACCTATCGTATCAGCGTGGGAGCAGGTCAACAGTTGGTGGTTCATTTGGATTCGGAAAGTGTTGGGGATGACAACGAACTCTATGTGCGTCACGGGGTGGTGCCGACGCCGACAGAGTATGACGCGGCGGGAAAGGTGCCCGACCAAGCTGACCAGTACGCGGAGATTACATCGACCTTGGCGGGGGATTACTACGTGCTAGTGCGCTGTGTGGCGGACCAAGGGACGGCATTTGCCTACACACTGCGGGCGGACACGGAAGCAACACTGCCGACGCTGACGCTGGGGACTGCGATTGGGGAGGCTCTGCCCGAAGAAGGAGATTTCGACATCTATCGTCTCAGCGTGGCAGCGGGTCAACACCTGGTGGTTCATCTAGATTCGGAGAGTGTTGGGGACGACAACGAACTTTACGTGCGCCACGGGGCGGTACCGACGCCGACGGAGTATGACGGGGCGGGAAAGGTGCCCGACCAGGCCAACCAGTATGCGGAGATTCCATCGACGTTGGCAGGGGATTACTACGTGCTGGTGCGCTGTGTGGCGGACCAAGGGACGGCGTTTGCCTACACCCTGCGGGCGGACACGGACGCGACCCTGCCGGCGTTGACACTGGGGACTGCGATTGGGGAGGCTCTGCCCGAAGAAGGAGATTTCGACATCTATCGTCTCAGCGTGGCAGCGGGTCAACACCCAGCAGTTCTCATTTTAATTGCCCAGGCGGCGTGGCTCAGGGTTGTGGGCAT
>ERZ1292640.795-Hain-H43-02um-R1-795-length-26251-cov-42_pt1 | contig 15665 bp, 14 predicted proteins | sample MGYA00564404_ERZ1292640 | MGnify/ENA primary metagenome ERZ1292640 (study PRJEB36523, sample SAMEA6512636) | groundwater metagenome | collected 2019-01-08 | study: AquaDiva: Metagenomics assemblies of 32 groundwater samples
GGGGACGCTTCTATGTCCCCGTTTATGTTTCATCGTAGAAACAACAAGGAAACAACAAAACAACAAGACGCTCTTTGTAATTATATCACCAACAACATGTTACACAACAATTCTTTTGATTGGCCTGCCCCTTCTTTTGGGCATAAAACGGCCATTTTCTTAATAAATTCTTCGTTTTCTTAAATCCACCCCTTTCTACTTATAATAAACGTAGAAAAGATAAAAATCTAACAGAAAAATTTTAGGTGAGATTAATTTAGGAAAGGATTTGTTGCGTAACTAATGTATTGATAAAGGGTTAACAAGAACGTCTTGTTTTTTTGTTTTTTTCCATAGTCCCTACAAATCGCCGCGTAGGGGCGGGCTTGCCCGCCCTTTTCTCTCCTTTTGGGCGAGCAAGCTCGCCCCTACGCGACGTTACATAATCCCGGCAGATTATTGTTATAAACAAATTCTATCAGTTTTTTCCGGTAATCGATATTTTTTTTATTTCCCCTTTACTTCCAACCCTTTACGCCAATTCCTTCACCCTTATTACGAAAGAACCTCTTTTTAGCAAGATTGATAGATTCCTGATAAACGACGAGTTTCTCGAATATAAATACTATATTTACGAATCTCCAACAAAATTGAAGTAGGGAGTAGAAAGTTGACCATTCGGAGAAAGGTTTCTCTCCTGTCTCCGTTTTTTCACCTACGGTGAAAAAACGGAGGCGGAAGGATTCGAACCCTCGAGGGCCTTGCGACCCTTCCGGTTTTCAAGACCGGTGCACTCAACCACTATGCGACGCCTCCAAAAAACTTAGCAAGATCCTTCGTCGAGACTATCGTCTCTCCTCAGGATGAAATTATTGAAAAAGGGTTTTTCCAACAATTTCAATTTATAAAAAGTTGCTTGAAAACGGAAGAAATCACAACCTTAGATAACGCGAATGAATTATTAGCAAAATTTACTAAAGAGAATTTCGCTAAGACAAAATTGAAGCAGACAGAAAGAAGAAATAAGTTTACAATGAAGATAAAGGCGAAACCAAAAATATAGTTTGCTTTTAAAAAATCGCCTTTCTTGGATCTTATGGTTCTAACAGAAAATGTCAAATGCAAAATAATGGTAAAACCTGAAAGGAAAAGAAGAAGTTCCGCGAGCCAGGCTGCTTGGATAAAAAACGACAAAACCCCATAAATAACAAATACAACTATTGTATATATGGGCAAAACATACGGCGCGAATTTCACTAAGGGCCGAAAAAAATTAAAAATTATCTCTAATACTCTGTGCCCCTTGTTATAAATTATAGCCGGTTCCCAAATAAATAAATGCACCGCCAAAAAAGTGGCAACTCCGGAGAAAAAATAATTCTGGTGATTTTTATTAATGAGACTGATTTCATTTAAAAAAGCGCTTAACGATGAATAAACAACGGGTAGGAGACAAAGCCCCAAAAGAAGCTTAGTGACCCCCAAAACCTTATCGAAAAATTTAGATAATTTTCCGGAAACAACAGGTTCCTGTGGTTTTAATTCACCTTCAAATTTATTCGGAAATTCTTTTTTGTCAGGGAATTCTTTCTTTTCCATCGAAATATGGCCTTAAAGCCTCCGGTATAATCACAGATCCGTCTTCTTGCTGATAATTTTCTAATATAGCGATTACGGTTCTGGGTAACGCGATACCTGAACCATTTAATGTATGAACAAAATCCAACTTCTTAGTATCTTTTCTTCTAAATCTTATATTTGCCCTGCGAGCCTGAAAACTTTCAAAGTTACTGCAGCTTGAAACCTCAAGCCATCTATCCGCGCCAGCGGCATAAGCCTCTAAATCGTAACAAATGCTCGCGGAAAAACTCAAATCTCCCGTAGGCAGTATTGCTACTCTGTAAGGCAAGCCCAATAATCGCAAAACATCCTCCGCGTCCGCGACTAACTTTTCCAATTCATCGCAAGAATTTTCAGGCTTCACAAACTTAACCATCTCCACCTTATCAAATTGATGCACTCGCGCTAAGCCCTTAGTATCTTTGCCATACGAACCTGCCTCCCTCCTAAAACAAGCAGTATAGGCAGTGTAATAAATAGGCAGGTCTTCCTCATTTAATATCTCATCACGAAATATATTTGTTACCGGAACCTCGGCAGTTGGAACAAGAAACAAATCCTCATCTTTTAACCGGTACATATCATCTTCCAATTTAGGAAGCTGCCCTGTGCCGGTCATCGAAGCGCGGTTAACTAAAAAAGGCGGAAAAATCTCGGTATAGCCGTGCTTCTTAGTATGCAAATCAAGCATAAAGTTAATCAGCGCGCGTTCAAGCCTCGCGCCCAAGCCTTTATAAAGGATAAAATTTGAACCGGTAATTTTTGTGGCGCGGCCAAAATCAATAATATCTAAACACGTGTTTAATTCAATATGGCTGGCTGGTTTAAAATTAAATTTAGGCAACTCGCCCCACGAACGCGCTATTTTCTGGCAAGAGGCATCGCCAACAGGAACTGAAGAATGCGCTATATTGGGAATGCTTAATAACATTCTATCTAATTCACTATTAATTTCTTTTAACTTGCCCTCCAACTCATTAACCCTGAACGCGGTTTCCTTCATTGAGGCAATCTTATCTACGGCATTCTTTTTTGCTTTTAATAAGGCAGTAATTTCATCATTGGCCTTATTTTTTTCCGCACGCAAGCCCTCCACTTCAGTCAAAATTTTTCGCCGGGAATCATCCCACCTAATGAGGCCGTCTATGTCCAGCTCTAAATTACGATTCTTAACCGACGTCTTTACCGAATCCAAATTTTCCCGAATAAATTTTATATCAAGCATATTCCCCCTTAATCACCCCTCAAAAATTACTGAAGAACTCCCGAAAAGTTATATTTTATGGGAAAAAGCCTTTCTAAATTTACATGTTTTGAGGCGTCAAGAATCTCTATCCCAACAACAGTCTCATTTTCTCCTATATCCAGGACAATATCTTCAGAGACCCTCCTATTTATAACCGCTTGCTTTTTATCATCTAAACGAATATAGAGCAGATCAGTCCTATCGTTATACTGGATATTCATTTTCAACCTCCCATTTTCCATAAAATACATAAACAGTTACTGTTACTATTACTTCTTCCTTAATAGTATAAAATACCTCCGCCCTTTTCTGCTCATAGTATTTATCGTATCGTTTCTGTTTAAATTCAAATATTTTAGCTTTCCCAACACGGCCATATTTAGCTGAAATAGAAAAACCGCTATTAATAACCTCTCTGATCTCTTCTTCGCTTATCCCACGTTCTTCAGCGCGTTCCAATGTATGTAAATCAATTTGTATCTCCATAAAATTTTCTCTCTTATGAATCCCCATTTTACCATCTCAAGAAATCTCTACCCCTTAATCACTCCCAACGGCCTCATCCTGCATACGCGCTTAGAAATCCCCGCGTTGGCCACTACATTCACTACTTCGTTTACATCTTTATAAGCCGCAGGCGCTTCTTCTACAATTGTCCCCCTGCCAGAAGCTTTAACTATTATACCTCTAGATTCCAATTCTTTCAATAACGTATTTAAATTTATAAATTTTATAGCGGCTGTACGGGATTTCACGCGTCCAGCTCCATGACAAGTCGAACCAAATGTTTCATCAATCGCATTTTGAGTTCCCGTTAATAAATACGAATTCCTCCCCATATCTCCGGGAATAATTACCGGCTGGCCAGTTTTTTTATAACGAGCTGGTAATGCAGGATGCCCGGGAGCAAAAGCGCGGGTCGCGCCTTTACGATGCACGCACAATGTTTTTTCTTTTCCATCAACAATATGTTTTTCTATTTTCGCGATATTATGAGCTACATCATAGATTAAAAACATTCCCATCTTCTGCCAGCTCATACTAAAAACCTTTTCAAATACTTTACGCGTAAGATACATCAGGCACTGGCGGTTTGCCCAGGCATAGTTAGCGGCGCATTTCATTGCCCCAAGATACGCTTGCCCTTCCGGAGAATTTACCGGCGCGCAAGCAAGCTGACGGTCAGGGACAAAAATATTATATTTTTGTAAACAATGAATCATACTCCTCGTATAATCATCGCATACCTGATAACCCAATCCTCGCGAACCAGAATGAATCATTATAGTTATCTGGCCTAAATCTAAACCAAATTCATCGCAAATATCACGATCATAAAGCTGATCAATAACCTGAATCTCTAAAAAATGATTTCCTGAGCCCAAGGTTCCCAACTGTGCCTTTCCCCTTTCATAAGCCCTATCCGAGACTGCTTGAGGATCCGCGCCCTGCATTGCGCCGTATTCCTCAGTACATTCTAAGTCTTCCTCTGTTCCATAGCCTTTTTCTACTGCCCATTTAGAACCTTTAAGCAAAATTTCTTTTTCTTCCTTCGCGCTAACCCTGATGTCACCCTTTGAGCCAACTCCAGACGGAACATCTGAAAATAACGCGTAGACCAGATCTTTAATTTTATCTTTTATATCTTCATATTGAAAATTAGTTTTTAACATCCGGACGCCGCATGAAATATCATAACCCACACCCGCCGGCGATATAACCCCGCCATTATCAATATCCGTTGCCGCCACACCGCCGATCGGAAAACCGTATCCCCAATGGATATCCGGCATAGCCAGAGAGGCATTGACAATCCCCGGCAAAAACGCGACATTAGCCACCTGATCGAGAGCCTTATCGCGATAAATATCCTTTAATAATTTCTCATCCGCGTAGATAATCCCCGGCACGCGCATACCTGTCTTATACGACTTAGGTATACGCCAGCGATAATCGTCAATCTTCTCTAAAAGCCCTTGCCAAACTTCAGGCATCTTATCCTCATTTCTTCATACATCAAAAATAACGCTTACCTGCCAGCCTCCTTCAACCTGTTCTAATCTTAACTCATGGTAGGTTGCGGCTTTAATCTCGGTATTTACTTTATAATTTTTAATATCCGAGCCTATTACCACCGACTGCAAGACATTTTTATCTATTTTATTTATTTGAAAATCGGAAAATATTACCTCTTTTATAGCGGATAAGGAAAGCAGTTCATTTAACCAATTGACAAAAAGTTCTTCTAAATCCCCTGCCTTTTGTTTGATAATAATTTTTTTAATTTTTAATTTTTCATTTTTAATTTTTAATTTTCTTTCCGCAATAATATCAAACATCGCTAGAGCGGCATTTTGGAATAATTCTTTTAAATCTTTACCTTTTACCCTAATTCCTATATCAGCCGTATGCTCTAATAATTTGTAATTTTTTATTTTCACTATAGGCTGTCTACTGCGGACTATAAATAAAATTGGGCCATGCAGGACTCGGACCTGCCACCCTCTGATTAAGAGTCAGATGCTCTACCGGATGAGCTAATGGCCCCATTTTATTTAATTTATCCTGAAAAACCCCTTGTAGGGGTCGGATTTATCCGACCCGCAAGAGATAACGGGCTTGATAAACCAAGCCCCTACAAATTAGGCAAAATATAAGGTTTGTCAGTGTTAACTATTTAACTATTTTACACCAAAATAAGCTACTTTGCAATAATTACCTCACGCACGTTTCACGTTTCACGTTTCACGCTTCACGCATTTACTTTTCTCTTCCCGATGCTTGTTTTAAATCCTCAAGGATTTGCGGGATAATCTTGGCTCCCATGGCTTCTGCCTTATGCGCGTCTTCCCATGCCTTATCGTATTCCTGCATAAATATATACACCCTTAAACGGTTAATATACGCGTCAGCAGAATTAGGATTAATTTCTATTGCCTTGCTACAATCAGAAAGAGCGTTTTTAAAATCCGCCTTATCTATATTAGTGCCACCCAAATTAATATATGCCATAGGAGAATTTTGGTCAATTTTTGACGTTCGTTCAGAAACAACTTTATAAGCATACGCGAGAGCCCGATTAGCATAGAAAGAAGCATCATTAGGATTTTTCTCAATCGCTTTACTGTAATCCAGAATAGCCTGCTCTAAATTACCTTTATTAGCGTAAGCAGTACCTCTTAAATAGTAAGCCGCGGCAATATTAGGATTAATTTTTACCACTTTATCAAAATCCGAAATAGCCTGCTCTAAAGCGCCTTTATTACTATGAATAAGCCCGCGATTGATATACGCCTGAACGTAATTAGGATTTATTTCTATTGCTTTAGTATAATCAGAGCTAGCAAGATCGAGATTTCCCTGGCTGGCATAGGCAAGGCCACGGATATAATACGCTTCTTCATAACGAGGATTAATTGTAAGGGCTTTGGTATAATCAGAAATAGCCTGCGTAATATCCTTTTTCCCAGAATAGGCAAGCCCGCGATTAGCGTAAGCAGGGGCATAATTAGGATCCGTCTTTATTGCCTTGTTAAAATCAGAAACAGCCTGATCGAAATTACCTTTGCTATGATAAAGAGCCCCCCGTTTCAAATACTCCTGCGCGTTGATAATATCTACTTTAACAACGTCAAGAGGCGCGGAATTCGAGACAGGCAAATCAATTGCTTCTCCATTGATACTTTTAATTTCAAAAACATAATATGATATAGAAGCGCCCTTATAATCTATAACTACATATTTAGGCGTCTTTTTAATTACATTTGCCTCTATACGCTCTCCTGATTTTAAAACAATAATTTCCGCGGCGGCAAATTTAAAAATAAACAAATTTATTAAACATAAAATTATGCAGAACAGCCAAATAATATTTCTTTTTTTCATCGTGTCTTCCTTGCGGCTTTGGCTATCGGAAGCCAAACCACTGTCCTCTGACTGGTGGCTTTAAGGAGCCAAACCACTACTCTCTAGCTGGTAAATGCGCCTGGCTGGACTTGAACCAGCAACGCCTAGCTCCGAAGGCTAGCGCTCTATCCAGTTGAGCTACAGGCGCAGGTTAAACAATCTCGCATTTATCGCCCAAAATTTCTTTAATCTTTTCTAATTTCTTCTGGCTTGCGGCTTTGACCATAACCCCGCCTACGGCGGAATGACTTGTACGCACCGGCGAATTAAGTTGTATCTTGTTAAAACCTATATCTTCCACAACCTTCTTTAATTCTTTAATCTGCCTTAAGCCATCATTTACCCCTCCAAGAAGCATGATCTCAAGCCAAATTTCCCTCTTAAACTCTCTTCTTAAATCAATCAAACCGCTAATCACATCCTCTACCTTTACGCTTTCGTGCGGCCGGTTAATCTTGGTAAAGGCCTCATGATTTACCGCGTTTAAAGAAGGAACGATCAAATCAACTCCAAGAAGGGCGTACCTTACCTGCGCGTTATTCAATAACGAAGCATTCGTAATTACCGCTATCTTTAAATTCGTTATTTTTCTTATCTCTTCTATCGCATCAAGAATTTTTGTATTCAGCGTCGGTTCTCCCAAACCGGATATCGTGATATAATCCAGGCTCTTTGCCTCCTCAGGATTATTGGCAAACCAATTTCTTAACTCGCCAACTACCTCATTTACCTTAGCATACTCATTCCTTTCGCATGCCTTTTCTTTTGTCCTGCCTAATTGGCAATAAACGCAGTCAAAATTGCATATTTTATAAGGAGCGAGGCTTACCCCCAAAGACAAACCCAACCTTCTTGACCTTACCGGGCCATATATATATTTCATATTAAATAAAAACCCACCTTCTTAAAAATGCTCTTTAAAAAGGTGGGGGAAGGAAGAATCTTACTAAATCTATTTTACTTCTACTACGCAATTCTGGCTCCCAAAAGCATTAGCCTCACAAGCAACACAGCTTGGGTCGTTTTGCCAAGAACCATCTACAAAAAATTTGTATTCATACTTACCTGGTTCTAGACTGATCTTTGTTGACCAATTTCCTTTGAGGTCTTTCTTAATATTATTTACCTTCGTATCCCAATTGTTGAAAGAACCGGCAAGGCTTACGCATTTTGCCTGCGGCGCGTAAAGCTTAAATTCCGTTGATTTTATTACTTTAGCCATTTTTAACTCCTCCTCTTTATGCCTCATTATCCATACTTCACTTTTAACATACGATACACTAACTCACTCTTACCTATATTTCTATCATAAATTCTAAAAAAAGCAAGAATTAAATTGCCACAATAGAAATATGATTTTTATCCGCGAGGCTTACTGCCTTTTCCTTGTCTATGAAAAGGACCTTTCCTGCCTCAATAGCCAGACACTTTGCTTTTGCTCTAACAAGGTTTTTTATCGTATTTAGCCCCACCACAGGGATATCAAAACGCATGTCCTGCTTAGGCTTACTCACTTTAACGATAGTTACGCCTCCCCGGCTGATAAACCCTGAACGCCGGATAAGATTATCCGTACCCTCAAAAGCCTCAACTGCCATTATTACTTTGTTTTTCACTACCACTGTCTGTCCTATATCTAAATAAGCAACCGCCTTCGCCAAATCATAACCAAAATATATGTCCTCCCATGTAGAAAAATCAGGCTCGTATTTTACGGTAAGCGTGCCTTTTTTAGGCAGATGCTCTTCGATAAAAGCAACCGAATTCATCAATTCAAAACCAGATTCCGTTAATTTATCCGCGATCGCGCCAAATATTGTATCCGCCTTTTTATCTTTTATGCTATTAATGAGTTTTTTTAATTCCGGGTCCTGTTCAATTTCTCTGCTAAAAAGCTTATCCGGGCTTATCTGACCTGCCATAACTATCTTTGTTATGCCTTCAGACTTAAATATTTCAAACATACGGCTAAATTCGCCTATCCCTAGCCAATGGATTTTATCAACGAACCTTTTTAATTTAGGGGAAGTATCTTTTTTTATGGCAACTGCCACAACAAAATAACCCTTTTTCTTTGCTGCCTCGCTAAATAAAAAAGGGAATTTCCTATTACCCGCGATTAGCCCTATCTTTTCCATTTTTATTTACGGCAAGAATGAGCCATGCCGCGTTGAGATTTTTTTACAAAATCAATCAAATAAGAAACTTCTAAAACCGGCTTTATTTCTTTTTCTATTTCCTTAAGAGCATGCTTTAGAGTAAGCCCTGAATTAAAAAGAATCTTAAATACGTAATTAAGCTGTTTAATAGAATCTTTGGAAATATTGTGACGTTTAAGGCCTATCAGGTTTAAACCGTATACAACCGCGGGATGCCCATCGCAAGTTGAATATGGCGGAGCATCCTGCGTAACCTTAGAACAGCCGCCGATAATAGATAGCATCCCAACCCTGACAAACTGATGAATAGCGGCAAGCCCGCCTAAAACCACATTATCTTCAACGGTTACGTGTCCTGCCAAAGTGCCATTATTGGCTATTACGCAATTATTTCCCACCACACAATCATGAGCAACATGAGAATAGGCCATGAAAAGGTTAGAGTTACCCACAATTGTCCTGCCGCCGGAACCCGTCCCGGGATTAAACGTGCAATATTCCCTGATAATATTATTATCGCCAACAGCTAAAAAGGATTTCTCGCCTTTATATTTTAAGTCTTGTGGACAGCTGCCGAGCACTGCTCCGGTAAAGATCACGCATGACTTGCCAATAGAGGTAAAACCCTCAATAACGCAATGAGCGCCTATCTTAGTAGAAGCGCCGATAATTACATTATCCCCTATTAAAGAATAAGGGCCGACTGAAACATCATCGGCCAATTCTGCTTTTTTTGAAATTATCGCTGTAGGATGTATTTGCATAATGCTCTATCTAAATAATAGGTTCTTTCGTATTTAGGGTGATAAGAAGTGAAAATTATCAGATAACGAAAGTTTCTGTTTGCGCGCAATTAGAAATTTTTTTGCCATAAGCGCGCAAGGATTTACGACGAGTTGAAGCGCTTCTTTCTTACGTAAGTCACTGCGGAAACGAGGAGTAAACCGCGGCGCACGGCAAAAAATTTCGCGCGCAAACAGGAACTTTCGTTATCGGGTTGCCTATCAAATGGTTACGATAATTTTATCACCCTTATTAAGAATGATCCAAATAATACTCAACCCTCGACCAACGCGAACATCAAGTCCGCCTCTGCCACAATCTTTCCGTCAACGTAAGCCTTGCCTGAAACCTGCCCTGTCTTTAATTTTATCTTCCCTGCTGTCACATCCAGTACCAACTGATCTCCGGGAACAACTGTCTTTCTGAATTTTACACTATCTATGGTCAAAAAAAACGCGAGTTTTCCCCGATTCGCCTCACAGGCGAGCATCATTACCCCGGCTACCTGCGCCATAGCCTCAATAATTAATACTCCGGGCATCACAGGCTTTCCCGGAAAATGACCTTTAAAAAAATAATCATTTATGGTAACATTCTTTATGCCTATGGCATGACGGCCCTGCTCAAGGCAAATAATTTTATCTACAAACAAAAAAGGCTCCCGATGCGGCAGTATCTTCATAATCTCGTTAATATCCAATACAGTGTCGCCAACAGAATGATTCTTAACGCCTGTATCGGCGACCGAAGAATGTCTTTCCATCTGCTGTCGTATTTTTTTTGCTAATTTTAAATTCAAGGAGTGGCCGCTTTTTAAGGCAACAATATGAGCCTGAACAGGACAACCCACAAGATACATATCCCCCACTAAATCCAACATCTTATGCCGTATAAATTCATCCTGAAAACGCAATTTATTTTTAATAACGCCTGTTTTGCCTATAACTAAAGTATTCTCATAATTTGCCCCACGACCAAAACCCTGTTGCCGCAAGCCTGCCGCCTCCTCCTCAAAACAAAAAGTGCGGGCACAAGCAAGCTCAGTTTTAAATACATCACGGCTTAGGCTTAATTCTAAAAATTCTGCGCGAAGAAAAGGATGGCGATGATCTAACGTATAAGAAATTTTAAATTCATCAGACGGCAGCGCCATAAGGGAAGAGCCATTTTCCTCTATGTAAATTGGCTCTTTTAAAATAAATAATTGACGTTGTTTATCTTGTTCTTGTATGCCTGCCGTACTTAATAATTCAAAAATACCTGAACTGCTACCGTCTAACCCGGGAACCTCATTACCATCAATCTCTATATTAATATTATCTATCTCCAGACCGGACAATGCCGCCATAAGATGCTCAATAGTACATATCTCAATACCGCCGCAGCCAATAGAAGTGCGCCTTAAAGAACCTTCTAATGAAAGCAGGCTCTCGGTTGATGCCTCAATTACCGGTTTACCTGCTAAATCAGTACGGATAAAATTAATCCCACTATCAATATCCGCCGGCTTAAACGTAACGTTTGCCTTATTTCCCGTATGCAGGCCTATACCGCTTATACTAACTTCTTTTTTAATAGTTTTTTGCTTATCCATATTAGCTGATTTATAAGGTTTTATTTTTAAGCTCTAACTCTTCTACCTTCTTTTTCAATTCCTTAATCGTCTCGTAAAGCCGGGGCAAATTCTGGATACAAGCATTTACGCGCTTTGCTATATCGTGACTTTTCGCGGGAAAACCTGAAACAACAGTATTCGCGGGAACATCTTTAGTTACGCCTGAGCGGCCCGCCAATACAGCGCCATCTCCAATAGTGAGGTGGCCGGCTAAACCTGCCTGGCCTGCTATGGTTACGCCTTTCCCCACAGACGTACTGCCGGAAATTCCTACCTGCGCAACAATTAAAGAATTCTCTCCAATCACTACGTTATGAGCAATCTGAACCAAATTATCTATTTTAACGCCTTTGCCGATAATCGTTTTATCAAAACGGGCCCTGTCAATAGTAACATTAGCGCCTATCTCCACATCATCCTGAATTTCCACGCTTCCCACTTGAGGAATTTTATGATGCAGGCCGTCTATGGTAATAAAACCAAAACCATCCGAACCTATCACTGCTCCAGCATGAATAATCACACGACTACCAATAGTTACGCATTCGCGTATGGAAACATTTGGATATATTAAGGTATCATTCCCGATTTTTGCATGGCGGCCTATATAGCAGCCGGCATAAATTATCGTATTGTCTCCTACAAAAACCCCCTCTTCTATAACCACATACGCTCCAATAGCCACATTTTTTCCTAAGCTTACATTTTCACCAAATACCACGGTAAAATCTATTCCCTTAGGATGATTTACTTCGCTTGGAGCGATAAAAGAAATTATTTTACTAAACGCGAGCGACGGATTATCCGTACGGATAATTGGTTTCGCGGCGCTCTCTACTTCACGAAAAGTAATAATCGCGGAAGCATGGGTTTTTTCTATAAAAGAAACGTATTTGGGGTTAGCCACAAACGTAATGTCCCCTTCCCGCGCCTCCTTTATTCCTGCCGCGCCTGTAATCAGAGTATTGGCATCTCCAATCACATCACCTTCAATCAACCGGGCTATTTCCCCAAGCGTTTTTTGCATTTCAAAAATAACTTATTTTTAAGTCATTCGTATTTAAGATTGCAGATCACCACATTTTTGGGCGGAGCTTGTCTCGCCCCTGCAGGTCGTTCGTGTCGTTCAGAATCGTTACATATTTAACCGCGTAGGGGTGGGCTTGCCCACCCTTTTTCCTCTCACCTAAAATTACTACGAAGCAGTTTTCTTATAACCTTTATTCAGGATTTCAATTATCTTATCAGTTATATCAAGGCTCTTAACCTGATAAACCAATACACGGTCGTTAAAAACCATAGTTATGCCTTCTTTTTCGGAATATTGTTTTACTACCCCCTCTATATCTTTAAGAACCTCCTTCATCTTCTCGTCCTGCTCTTTCCGTAAATCCAATTGACTCTGACGATCCCATTCCTGAACACTCTTAACATTCCCTTCTATCTCTGTTTTTTTGGCTTCCTTCTGTTTATCGTTTAATAAACTTAACTTATCCTGATAGGACTTAAACTCAATTACTTTTTTATTCTTTTCTGTGCTGTAAACATTTTCTTTTTCAGTTAAAGCCTTATCGAAATCTTTAGTTTTGCCATATTCGCTAAACGCGCGGCTTAAATCAATGTAAGCAAATTTATCAGCGGCAACCGCAACCCCAGCCAAAACGCCAAAAACAAAAACACCCCCCCACAACACTACCAGTACTTTCCTCATTTTACTTCCTCCTTTTTTTTCAACAGAGATAGAACAATGTTCTGTCCTTACACCTTAACGCGAACGATTCGCGTTCTCAATCTAATTTTTCGATAAGTATCCGCGTGAATCCGCGTATTTTAAAACCCGTGACTCGCGCTAAAATGGAATCTACCGCTCTTTTTGCTATCTTCTCCGGGCTCTTTGTCTAAAGGAATACCATAATCAAGTGTTATTGGGCCAATAGGGGTCTTAACTCTAAAACCAAACCCCACACCGGTTTTTAATCCGGAGAAACCAATATCGCCAGCCTTAGCCCAGACATTCCCTGTATCACAAAAAGCGGCTAATTTTAAAAAACTAAAAACAGGATACAGATATTCAAGATTGCCCACTAACATAGACTCGCCGCCCAATGGATCATTAGAAACAGAATTAATAGGGCCAACCTTTCTTTCTTCGTAACCCCTTATCGTATAAGCGCCACCGGCAAAAAATCTCTCATATATAGAAACGCTTGAACTATTACCATATGCCTGGGCAAGGCCGGCCCTGGCCTTTGCCTCTAAAGCAGAATTACTGAACAAAGGAAAATAATGCGCCGCCTTACTATAGAATTTCCAAAAATCCTTACTTCCGCCAAACACGCCGCCCGCGACTTTAAAGGAACCAGTCAAAATATCGCCCTTTCTGGGATTATTAACATTATCACGGCTGTCAAAAGTAACCGCGGGTGTTAAACTGCTAACAGTATTCTTACCATAATCATCCCCTAAATCATTCCTTAAAACATCAGAAGAAGTATTTGTTATTTTTATTTCATCGAGTTTATACGCCAAGTCTGTTCTTACATAATCAGATATTTCCTTACCCAAACGCAGAGCCCCGCCAGTTACCTTTTCATCATACCCATAACCCACATCCTGACTTCTCTTATGGACATGCTCATAGGCGTCAAAGCCAAAGGTTATAGGATAATCAAAAAGCCATGGCTCGGTAAAACTTAAATCATACCCTTGAGCAAGAGTTCCAAATGAGGCGCGCAATTTTAAATTCTGTCCCGCGCCGGTAAAATAAGGAAAATTCTTCCAGTCAAAATTTTTCTGCTCAACTTCAATAAACCCCATAAAATCACTCACCGTGCTGTAGCCTCCGCCAAAACTAAAGGAACCAGTCTTAGCTTCCTTTACTTCCACAATAAGGTCTTTTTTATTCTTAACATCTGTTTCTTCAGTGCCATAACCTATTCCCTGCTGTTCATCAAAAAACCCTAAATTTTGTAATTTTTCTTTACTGCGCCTTAATTTTTCGCCGTCAAATCTATCCCCGGGATGTATTTTTAATTCACGGCGTATAACCACTTCCCTAGTCTTAACATTTCCCCTAATCTTAATCTTATTCACGTAACATATCTCATTCTCAACAATATTATAGGTTATATCAACCCTGTTCGAAGAAGGATTCACATAAGTTGACTCCTGGACTATACAGGCTATATAACCACGGTCAAAATACAAGCTCTGTATACTGGCGATATCTAATTTTAAGGACTCCTGGCTAAAAACCTTTCCCGGAAGGCAGGCCTGTAATTTAGAAAGAATTTCTTTTTCCTTAATATCCTTATTACCATAAACAAAAACGCTCCCTACCATATATTTTTTACCTTCCTGTATTTTAAGCGTAACAGACAAGAACCGCGGTTTAGAAGGCCATGCCTTTACTTGCGAGCTTACCGCCACATCAGCGTAACCATTTTTTTGATAAAATGATTTTACGCGCTCAACATCCTCTTTCAGAACATCTCCTTTTAATACACCAGCGTTAAAAAACCATGCCCGTTTGGTTTTTATAATCTTCGCGATACGGCTGTCTGAAAAAGCAGTATTACCCTCTATGATGATATCCTTGACGCGCAGCTTCTTGCCCTCGGTAACAACAAATTTAATCTTTACTTTGTTGGCCTCCTTATCAGGCTCCTCCTGATGCGCGATTTGCGCCTCACTATAACCTTTTTTCTCATACATCTTTTCTAACGTCTGAACGTCCTCGGACAAGCTGGGATAATCCAGGTACTGGCCTTCTTTTGACTTAAGCATAGTTTTAAGTTTCTCGTCCTTGGCGGCAAGAACCTTTATCCCGGAAAAGGTAATCCTTTCAATAAGGGGCCTTTCCGCGACCCTGACAAACACCTTTACGCCGTCTTTATAGGCTTGAGTATCAATCTTAATATCCTCAAAAAATCCTAAAAGATAAAGCCTTTTTATATCATCATTAATAATATTTTCTTGAATTGGGCTACCAATACGGGCCTTCATCTTGGAAACAATAAGATTCGCGCTTATATTCTTATTGCCCTTTACCTCTATAGCGGTAATTAATTTTACCAGGGGAGGCGCATTTGAACTATCCGTCTGAGCAGTCCCTGCCCCTTCTTGGGCGAACGCCGGCAAACTAATGGATAGAATTAATAACGCTGCCGCTAATATCAATTTACGCGTCTTTTTTACGATATTCATCTGTTCCTTTCAATTTACGCGATACTGTTTAACCAAAAAAATAGTATAGCATGAACTTTCTAAATTGCAAACTTTTTATAGGAATTCATTCTATTTGGGGCGGGGTTCTCCCGCCCCCCACCTACGCGGACATTACATTTTAAATTAAAAA
>ERZ1292640.1696-Hain-H43-02um-R1-1696-length-18096-cov-5_pt2 | contig 15662 bp, 18 predicted proteins | sample MGYA00564404_ERZ1292640 | MGnify/ENA primary metagenome ERZ1292640 (study PRJEB36523, sample SAMEA6512636) | groundwater metagenome | collected 2019-01-08 | study: AquaDiva: Metagenomics assemblies of 32 groundwater samples
ACCTTAAGTTCTTATTTAGCGAAATCCTTGATCGAACGTTAGCGAGATCAAGGATTAGATCATTCGTATTTCTGAAAAATGTTTATTATCTCATCCGTGCTTCTAGCGGCAATGAGCTCATCGCGGAAAGATTCCTCGTTAAGCAGTTTGGAAAGCTTGGCTAAAAGCTTCAAGTATATATTTAACTCTGCGGGATTTGTGGCCATAAGAAAAATAAGATTTACCTTATCTGCGTCTATGGAATTAAAATCAATCCCAGCTGCGCAGCGGCCGAAACCGATGACAAAACCTTCCACCCCTTCGGTGGGCGAGTGCGGAATGGCGATCTTATGGCCTATGCCGGTTGAGCCCAATTTCTCCCTGACCATGATATCATTTACAAGGCGGTGTTTATCTAAAACCTTGCCCGCGCGGACAAGCTGATTGATTATCTCTATGATCGCCTCTTCTTTAGTCGAGGACTGTAGATCCAATACGCAAGATTCTTTTTGCAAAAAAGCGGATATCTTCATATTAATTCCTTATATAACCTTTCTACCTCCGCGGGATTTTTTACCACTATTACCGGGCAGGTTGCTTCGCGAAATATCCTTTCGCCTTCATCATAAAAGATCTCTTTCCTGGATAACATCTCTTTTAATTCTCCCATCACCAATATATCTGCGCAGAGTTCCCTGGCCTTATTCACCACCTCAGTATGCACCGTTCCTCTAAGAAGTACGCCTTCGCATTCAACGGTTTTGTTTGCCGCCATCTTCTTAACCCTCTCCAAGAAAAGCCGGCCCTGTTCTTCCAGGTCTCTTTCATAAACCCGGACCTCTACTTCCACGAAGATCCGGCTCTTGAACAGTTCCTGTAATATCTTTTCATTGACCACATACACGGCAGTAAGCTTGGCCTGCAGAATCTTGGCTAAATAAATAGCATACTTGGCAGTAACCAGGGATGCGGGTGCACCAGCCAGCGAAACCACAATATTCTTTACGGCCACCTTTAACCCCCTTGTGTTTTAGTTGTCCGGGTACCTTTTAATTCTTTAGTCTTTTCTTGATCAGTTTGAGCATCGAAAACGATTCCCTCGACTCCTCATCAAGTGAATCGCTGATAAATTTTAAGGCCTCTTCATAATAAGGTATATATACCTTCTCCAGGGCATTCACCTTTCTTATCGTTTTTTGCACCTCTTTGGCAATGCGCAATACCGCGATCTTCTCCTGCGCAAGGCCGGCTAAAAGTTTTACGATCTCTTTGAATTTTAAAATCACTTCATCTACGTATAAGCTTGCCTCGTAAGGGCTGTAATAAGGAGGATTCTCCACTGCCTTTAAATCTATGACCGGCATAGTCACCCCCATCACTCTTTTCTGAGATATGGAAAGGCTGTTTTTTATATCCATCGAAAAGCTCAGCTCTTCCACCCGTTTTCTGCCCATCACCACCGCTGCTTTATCAACGAGTTTATATCCTTGCCCTAAAGCTTCATCCGCCTGACGTTCGAGCCTATCGGCAATATGGATGATGGTGTTGAGTTCGCTGATGAGGATCTTTCTTTTCTCATCCAGAAGCTCGTAGCCTTCATGGGTCAGCCCTAAGGTTTTTTTAACCTTGATCAGGTTAGTCTTGGTCGCCGCCAGATTTACTTTCATCTCTTTTCTTGTAATATTTTTCCAGTTCCTGCTCTTTTATCCTCACCAGCTCCTGCTGCGGCAGCAAAGATAAGATTTCCCAGCCCAGGTCCAGGCCTTCTTCTAATGTGCGCCTTTCGTAGTAGCCCTGGCTTAAAAACTTTTTCTCAAATTCATCGCCTAATTTTAAATAAAGATGGTCCAGAGGTGTTAGCTCCTCTTCCCCGATAATGGAGGCCAATGCCCGAATATCTTTTATGTGGGCGTAACAGGCAAAAAGCTGGGAAGCAAGGCTGGGATGGTCTTCGCGGGTTAAGCCTTCGCCGATATTATCCTTCATCAAACGGGATAAAGACGGCAGCCCCGCAATGGGCGGATAAATCCCCCTTGAATACATCTCTCTTTCCAAAACAATCTGTCCCTCGGTAATATAACCGGTTAAGTCCGGGATCGGATGGCTTATATCATCATTAGGCATGGTTAATATAGGTAACTGGGTGATCGAACCATTGATGCCCTTGATCATGCCGGCCCGTTCATATAAACTGGCTAAGTCGCTGTAAAGATATCCGGGATAACCTTTTCTGGCCGGGATCTCGCCCCGCACCGTAGAGAGTTCCCTCAATGCCTCGCAGTAATTAGACATATCGGTCATAATCACCAGGACATGCATATTTTTCTTAAAAGCTAAAAACTCCGCGCAGCTCAATGCCAGCCGCGGAGTAAGCAATCTTTCAATGGAAGGGCTATCAGCCAAACTTAAAAAAATGGCTACCCGTTCCAAAACCCCGGATTCTTCAAAGCTCTTTATAAAAAAACGGGCGGTGTCATATTTAACCCCCATAGCCGCAAAGACCACGCAGAAATTCTCCCCCTTCACTCTGGCCTGGCGGGCAATCTGGGTGGCAATCATATCATGAGGCATGCCGCTTCCGGAGAATATCGGAAGTTTCTGGCCTCTTACCAGCGTATTCATAACATCTATGGCAGATAATCCTGTTTCAATGATATTCTTAGGATAGTCTCTGGATGTAGGATTAATCGCTATGCCATTTACATCAATCATTTTTTCGTAAACCGGCTTAGGCATATTATCCAGGGGATTGCCCAGCCCGTCAAAAACTCTGCCCAGCATATCTTCGGATGCGCCGATCGATAAAGGCTTCTCCTTAAAACACACCCTGGAGTTTTTCAAAGAAAGGCCGCTGGTACCGCCTAAGACCTGGACCACGGCAAAGCCCTTGCCCACCTCTAAGGTAAGGCCAATGCGGGTTTTACCTTCTTCATCGAGGATCTCGACTAATTCGTTGTAGCCGACGTTGTGGATATTGCGGATGACAAAAATCGGCCCGACCACCTCTTCCAATCCCGAATATTCCCTTAAACTGTATTCTTTCATTTAGAAATCCAGCTCCTGCAAAGACTCTTCGATTTTCTTGGGCAGCCCGGCTAATTTATCCAGGTCCGCTTCGGAATACGTCAAGCGCATGCGCATGATTTCATTATAAATAGGATTTTCTTTGATCTCCGAAACGTTGATGCCTTTTTTAATCAGTTTTTCGCTGCAATGATAAAACTCAAGTATCGCTTTCAGCATAAGAAACTGCTTGCGCGCAGAACAGTAAGTATCGACCTTATCAAAAGCCACCTGCTGCAGAAAAGCGTTCTTAAAAATATAGCAGACTTCCAGCACCAGCCTTTGCGTCTGGGGTAAGATATCCGGGCCTACCAGCTTGACTACCTGTAGCAGGCGCTGCTCTTTTTGCAAAAGTTCCATAATGGTGTACCTTAAAGCAAGCCAATCTTCTTTGGTATGCGCATGCCACCAATCTTTGATATCCTCCAGATATTCCGAATAGCTTTCAGTCCAGCTTATAGATGGATAATGCCGGGCATTGGCTAAGTCGCGGTCTAAAGCCCAGAAACAGCGGATAAATCTTTTAGTGTGCGAAGTAACCGGCTCGGAAAAATCTCCCCCCGGAGGAGAAACAGAAGCGATAATGGTGATTGAACCGTTTGTGGCATTTAAGTTCTTTACTTTGCCTGCCCGTTCATAAAATTCGGCTAGGCGGGAAGGCAAATACGCCGGGAATCCTTCTTCCGTGGGCATCTCTTCCAGCCTTCCGGATAGCTCTCTCAATGCCTCTGCCCAACGGGAAGTAGAATCTGCCATCAAAGCTACGTCGTAACCCATATCGCGGTAATATTCAGCCATAGTAATGCCGGTATAAATACTTGCCTCACGCGCAGCCACGGGCATATTCGAGGTATTAGCAATAAATATCGTCCTTTCCATAATTGGTTTTTGCGTGCGGGGATCAATAATCTTGGGGAAATTTATTAAGACGTCGGTCATTTCATTGCCTCTTTCCCCGCAACCGACAAAAATGACGACCTGCGCATCGCTCCATTTAGCCAGCTGATGCTGGATAACGGTCTTGCCTGTGCCAAAACCTCCGGGCACGGCCACGCATCCACCCTTGCCTACAGGGAAAAGGGTATCAATAGCTCTTTGTCCGGTAATCAAAGGTTCGTTAACGGGCAATCTTTCCTGATAGGGCCTGGCCCTTCTTACCGGCCAGCGTTGATACATAAAAACTTCTTTATCTATTGAGCCGCTTTCCAGCAAGGCTACTCTTTCCTCCAAAGAATAATCGCCTTCTTTGGCGATCCATTTAATTTTCCCTTTCCAATACGGAGGCAAAAGAATCTTGTGCTTGATCAAAGAGCTCTCTTGGACTTCGCCGATAACCTCACCTGCAGTAACGGCTTCGCCTTCTTTTTTAATAGGGACAAAATGCCATTTTTTGACCCGGTTTAATGCCGGCACATGCACGCCGCGGCTGATAAAGTATCCCTCTTTGTCGCGAATGACCTCTAAAGGCCTTTGAATGCCGTCGTAAATGGTCCCTAAAAGCCCTGGGCCTAACTCTACATAAAGAGGAAAGCCCTGGGTATAAACTAAATCTCCGGCTTTTAACGAAGTGGTGTCCTCATAGACCTGGACAAAAGCGCGGTCTTCTTTAAGCCTGACCACCTCGCCTACAAGATGGTGCTCGCCGACCTCCACCATATCCAGCATCCTTAAGAAAGAAACCTCTTCGATTTCCACCACTGGGCCGATCACCCGATATACTTTTCCGGCTACCTTAAGCATGCTTAAAACGACTCCTTTAATAACTTGGCATACACCTGGTCATACATGCGCTTGAGGCGGGATTGAAAACGGTTGTTATAGCTTAAATGCCCGTCCGGCGATTGCACAATCACGCCGATGTCCTTAAAATCAGCGCAATGGAATTTAAAAACAAATTCTTTCTTGAACTTGCTCGCGGCAGAAGCCGTGACTTCTTTGATAAAATCAGGGGTGGTTATCTTTTCATCAAGGCTGGAGCAGAAAACCTCTATAGTCTCGGTATCAATAACCCCTGCCCCTTCGAGAATAGCTTTTTTAAGAAAAGTCGCATAATCCCTGGAGCGGCGAAGCTCCTCTGCCTGCCTGAATACCGAATCTAATACCTGCTGGGCAAACCTACTCTTTTCTTCCAAGGCTATCTTTTTCTTCTCCAGGCTAAGGCTGGAAAGCATCTTTTCTTCTTCGCGGGAGAGATTCCTATCTAACTCTTTAAGTAAGGCCTGTTTTTTATTTTCCGCCTCTGCCTTAGCTAAGCCTAATATCTTTTGCGCCTCTTTATTCGCCCGGTCAAAAAGGCCCTGCGCCTGATACGCAGCCTCTTGTTGGATCTTGGAACAGATCTGCTCTGCCTCTTGAATATTTGCCTGTGGATAATTTTTAGTCTTCATAATTATTAAACACTTATTCCTATCGCCTGTTTTAAGAAATCCCCTGTACCTTTTTTGCGCCGCAGCTTACCCCGGGAAGGAATCTCCAGGATTAAAGGTAGATCCTGCTGATAGATAAGTTTGTCTATCTCCGGGCGGATAAAATCAGCGGCCCTCTCGGTGACCAGGATGACCCCCACATTTGCTACGGCCAGGGAGACTCTTAATGCTTCCAGAGACTCGCTGCGCGTAGAAACTTCCCTGGTCTCGATGCCGGAAAACCTAAACCCTAAGCTTGATTGCCGGTCGGCAATGCAGAAAAAATTCATTGCACTTTACTCAAAATGATAAACGCGATGCCGAATCCCAATATCGCGATACCTTCTGCCAAGCCCACAAAGAGAATGGTCTTGCCGGCAATCTCCGGCTTCTCGCTGATCGCCCCCACCGCTGCCGCCCCTACATAGGCTACCGCTATCCCTGCGCCGATACCGCTTAAGCCGGTAACCAGGGCTGCGGAAAAAAACGCCCAGCTTGCCACAGAAGGATTAGTTATCGTTTCCGCGCAGGCAAAATTAGAACAGGCAAACGTAGAGATTCCCGCTGCCAGAAAACTGCCCCACCATCTTTTCACTAGTTTCACCAGACACCTCCTTGTTTTTACGCGGTTAATATAACAGAAAAATATTTATTTTGCTAGTCTTTAATTTCCGCGGTCAAAGGTTTATAGGCCTGCCTGCCGGTAATAAAAAACTTGGAGAAAAATTCGTAGTAGTTCAACCTGATGGATTGGATGCTGGAGACCAGCCCTTCTAAAAGTATAATAAGGATATTGCCCGCTATTAACACCAAGAATCCTGCGCCTTTTAAAACACGGGAAAGTTCAAAAATAGCCAGGAACAAACTAAAGTGGGTAATGGCGTAGGCAGCAATACGCATAAAGGATACGGTATTGGACAAATACCCCATGAATATCTCTAATATTTCCACCATGCTTTCCATGAGCGACATAAAGATATTTTCTTTTTTCTTATGTAAAACTAACTCTATGACCGGCCTTAAAAATATAAGAATAAACCCGATAGCAATGAGGTTGATATATAAACGGGAAGGGGCAATCTTTGCTGCCAGATATTTGCTAACTACGGCTATGGCTAACCAATAGATAATGCCTACGATAAGCCCTGCCTTATCAAATATTGCCCGGATATAATCTCTGTCTCTAAGGGCATTGATGATATTGAGCAATATCCCTAAGGAAATCATGCCCATGCCGAAGAAAATACTTAGCCTGAATATCTCAATGATGTTATCCATGGGCTTAAACCACAACGAAGGAAATTCCAAGCCAAAGAAGCTGCCAAACAATGCGCCGAAGACAACTGAGCTTAAGCCGCAATAACCGATTAAAACCGAAGCCTTTTTCACATTTTCTTTTTTGCTTCTTCGTAAGAATAGGCTGCTGATGAGCAGGACGAGGCCGTGCCCCACATCCCCGAACATCGCCCCGAACATCAAAAGAAAGCTTATGGCCACAAATATAGTGGGGTCAACCGTGCCGTAGCGGGGCAGGCCATAAGAATCTACGAGCAGCTCAAAGGGCTTAAAGAAAGGATTGTGCTTAAGGCGCACCGGCACCTCGTCTTTGGGGATGCCCAGCTCCTGCGGGCTTTTGCCTTCGATATAAAAAACCTGCGCTATTCTTTTTACTTCTTCTGTTACTTTTTCCTTTTCTTCCCTGGGGACCCATCCGGACAAAAGCACGGTTTTCTCGGTAACGCAGGAAAATCTCTTTGCCTCAAGCAGAGATTTTTTAAGATGGATAAGAGATATCACGGCCGCCAGCTTTTCCTTCAGCCCTTCGGCCAGGCTCTTTATTTGACGGCCTACCTCTTCGATCTTTCTTTTACATTCGGCAATCTGGGCTTTAAGTTGGGCTTCGACATCTACGGATAAATCCTGCATATGTTCGGGGTATTCCAGTTTTTCCCAGCCCATATCCCGCAAAACCCGGTCAATTAAAACCCTATCCCGCCTTAGTCCGATAACCAGGGTAATGACCTTTCCGGAATCGCTGCGATTAAAAGGATACGCCAGGTGCGGAATTTCCTTAAGGCTTCTTTCCAAAGCCGGGATGTTCTTTTCTTCTATCTTACCCAGGGCAATTTCCAAAAACGTATAAAAAGAGCCCTTCTTTAAAGGAATCGGGAAATACTCTTTGATCTGGGAAAAGATGGATTCCTTGGTTTTCAATTCTTCGATCAGGTCATCTCTTCTGTCCGCCAAGGGGGTTATTTTCTCATCAATGCCTGAGAGCAATTCTTTTAGCTGCTCGCAATTAGAGGTTTCCGTCTCTTTTATGGCTGTAGGATACGCCGTCAACTTTAATTTACGCAGGATCTCCCTTAAATTTATCTCCAGCGCCTCCCAATCGCTATGCTCTTTCTCCATCTGGAAGGCAGACAGGTCAGACAGCCCTGCCTCGATATTGCGGATATCCACGGGATGAAATACGCCCAGCTTCAAAAGATGCGCGATCACCTCTTCGGCATTTTCTTTAAAGACCACCATGCTCAAAAGTTCCATTGCGGATGTGCTCAACATGTTTTTAGATATTTAACAGCGCTTCGGCCTCGTCTTTTTTAAAACCGTAACTTTTAGCATAGAATAAGGAAGTAATATTCTTGCTTTCACGGTGTTTTAAAACCAGGTACCCTAAAACCGTGCCTATGGTAAAAGGAAAACCCGCCAAAATCCTTTTTACCTCGTGCAAAAGGACCTCATAAAGAAAGTTTTCGATTAGGTAGGCGTTCTCATCCATCATGTCTTTGATCTTGGAATAGGGGCCCAGGGCCACGCTATCCACCACCTTACTTAAACCGTCTGACGTATAAAACTGCCTGACCTTGTCTTTGTCTATTTTGTTTCCTCCCGGGATGACCCAATCCAGTATCTCGCCCATGCCTATAGAGTAATATTTGCGCATGCGGATAAGCCGATTGATATTTTCAATATCGATTTCAATGCCTAATATCCTGCGGGCAATATTTTTATCCAGTGAGGAGAATTTATCCGTGCACTCAAAGAGCCGTTGGTAATAATCCATATCCAGAGCCGCCTCGAGGTAAAAGAGAGAATTTCTTTCTTTGAATTTTTCTCTAGCCTTTAGAAGCGGTTTTTTATAAGGGGTTTCATCGAGCAAGAGGATGATCTCTTCGATATTCTGGCATAATATAATCTTTTTGAAATCGATATCAAAGCTTATCTTTTCCCCAAGGAGATACTCTTCCAAAACCACGGGTATTTTCTTATGCCATATCCTTAAGATACACTTAAGCTGCTCTAATTCATATCGCTGTTTCAGAAGCGCGACAAAATCCTTTTCTCTTTTTGTGTGCAGGATCATAAGAATCTTGCTGTAAATATGCAGGTCATACTTTAGGAATTGCCGCTCTAAATCGGCTAAGTCCAGCTCATCCTGGCTGATATTTTCCATAAGCGCGCCATACGCGGTCTTTTTAAGTTCGTCTTTGATCTCGTATATGTCGGCGGCCTCCAAAAGGCGAAAGAATTGGTCCGGCGCAATCAAGCAAGAAAGCATGGCCCTGATTTTGGCATTAGCGAAAGCGTACTTATTCAGCTCGCGCATAGTTAATCCTCAATATTGATGATCTCTATAAAAACTTTGCGGGAAATATCCGGGATATCCTTTTCTCTTGCCTTCCTCAAAGCAACAGCCTGTTGTTTTGACGCTGCAAGGACATTTTCTTTTTCGGCGAGAAATTCCTGGGCAGATTCTGTGATCCTTTGCGCGATAGATTCTTTAACCTGATTAACTGTCTCAACAACCAGGGCCTCGGAATCCTTTTTAGCCTTGACAATGATGCCATCGGCTTCCGCCCTTGCCTTTTCCAGGCTTACGCGGGCGCACTCTTCTTCTTTAAGGACCCTCTGGACTACTTCTTTCATAAACCTTTTTTCCTTTAAATACCGATCTAAAAGCTCTTTAAGCTAGATATTTTACACCTAAACAGGATAAAATCAAGAATATTATCTTTCTTAGAAGACCTCTTTAAGGCGGGATTTAAATTTTAAATAAACAATTGCGGCCAGATATGCCTTGATAAGATCTCCGGGGATAAAAGGCAAAACAGCGATCAAGAATAATTTATCCAATGAAAACCCCAGGATAATCTTAAGCCAGATTAAACCGCAGGCCAAAATAAGCAAATCCGCCATACAGAATAGGCTAAATACGGCAATAAACCCGGGGTTGCTGTTTCTAAGGCCTCTGCCGATTAAAAAACTGGCCAGGATAAACCCGAAGAGATACCCGGTGGTCGGGCCTAACAGGTATAATAATCCGCTGCCTGAAATAGTAAATATAGGCAAGCCCGCAACGCCTAACATTAAATAAATCGACTGCGATAACGCGCCTAGCCGGGCACCCAAGAAAGCCGCAGAAAGCAAGACAAAGAAGGTCTGCAGCGTCACAGGCACAGGCGTAAAGGACAGGGGTATGCGCACAAAAGCCCCTAAGGCGGTTAAAATAACAAATGTTGCTACCGCGATTATCCGGCTAATGTTTTTATCCACGACGATTTCTTTTCTTAAGATACCTTCCATGGTTGATTTCTCCTTGAATTGGGCTGATAGCCTATTAAAATATTAACCTATTATATCAGAAAAAATAAGAGGGTAAAGCTTAAATATAATAAAATGGGCTAAGCCAACAAGATCGCGCCTGTTGCCTTAGCCCGCCTAAAACCTTGAAAAAATCCTTAAACCTAGTCCTTAGCTATAGCAAATGTAATTAAGCTTGCTAACACCAGGAATAACCCGATAGAGCCCTTTATCAGATTAATTAAATCCTGCTTCCAGGCTAAGATCGCTCCTACGCCCAATACCAAGAATGCCAGTCCTAAAAGTACTTTCAGGACTGTAGAAAACGCGTTCTTGCCCTCGGCCTTTTTCTCCTCTTGTTTAATCTCTTCTGCCATGTGATACACCTCCTTCTTTAAGTTTCCAAACTGGGCCTGCTCTTCCACCTTTTATGGATCCAGCCCCATTCCGCCGGATATTTACGTATATAAGACTCGATTATCCCGGTTAATCTTTGTATGTTTATGCTAATGATCTCCCTGGGATTATCGCCTGCGGTTAAGTCAAGTGCCGGTTCGAAAATAATGCTATGCTTGTCGTCTGGCTTCCGGATAATAAAACAGGGCACTATGGCGGCCTTGGTGCGTTGCGCTAGAACCACCGGGCCCGTAGCCGTAGCTGCCTTCCTGCCAAAAAAATCTACGAAGACGCCGGCGGTGCCAAAATTTTGATCCAGCGGGATAAAGACAACTTCATTGTCGCGCAAGGATTTAATCGTCGTATCCACACAGGCTTTACGCGGCTGGCTGTATATTGTCTTGATATTTAAGCGCTGGCGTTTCTCCAAAAAAAACTTCTCAGCGCGCGCATCGCGCATATGGCGCATGATCCCGCCTGCCCTATATCCCTCTAAACTCAGCTTGGCTAAAAGCAAAGGGAAGCTGCCAAAATGGGCGCTGACTAAAATTACGCCCCTGCCTTTTGCAAGGGCGGAATCCAGATGCTCTTTTCCGGACATTTCCACCCTGCGCCTTAAGTCCGCGGGCCGGTCCATAAGAAATAAAAGCTCAAACCCGGATTTAGCCATAAGGATAAAACAATCCTTGGCTATTTGCTCAAGCTCCACCCGGGATTTCTCCTGGCCAAAAGCGAAGCTTAAACTCTCCAGGGCAATCTTCCTTTGTTTCGAGGCAAGCCGATACCCCAAGTAACCAAAACGCTTGGCAATGCCATAGAGAGAATTCGCGGGGATAAGCTTGATTATCAAAGAACAGGCATTCAAGGCCAGCCACGCCAAAAAACGCGAAATAGTAACCCGAATCTTTTTGAAATCCATTATTTAAAGTAAGATAATTATATACCAGATGGATCAAGAATTGCAAGCGAAAATTAAACTTAAATTAAGCCTTACCGCCCTGTTAGTTTTAAACAATATCTTATTACAAGGGGACCTGCGGCTGAAAGACTACCCGGTCCACGCCGATTTCTTGCGCTTTTTCCATATCTAAAGGGTTCTTGTAAAAAATCGTACTGCCTCTTTTATATATCGCCACTGGCCCGATAATCTTATTTCGCAATATATAATAATAATTTTGGCACTCTCTCTTACATACATCTATGCGGTAGGTTTTCTGTAATTTTGACTCCATGGGACAAAACCGGGTTGTAGAGATATTGACATAGGGGGTGTAAACGGTCTTCTTAAGCCGTATGCCTGCTAAATTCAACCCCTGAAAGGTATTATTCAGCTCTATTCTTTTTATCCCCAGCTTAACCATAAATTTCTGGAGGCTGGCAACAGCCACATATGATGAACTCGCCTCTTGTTGGCACGACTGGCCGGGGCCCCTGTAAAAAATCAAGGAAATCTTGCCGCTTTTGTCCCTGAAAGCAGACGGCGGATGTTTCTGGAAGAATTTTTTCATTAAAGGGTTCCTGTTCTGCCTGGCCAGTAACCTGCCCAGCGAAAGCTCAAAGTAACCGCCGAATTCATTATGCAGATACCAGGCTAGCCCCCAATCATTAACCACAATTTCGGGCTTTAACTTGTGTCCTTTAAACCATGTGAAAATCTCAATAAGCCTCTTAAGGCCCGTATCGGTAACAAAGGGAGTGATCAGGGTAAAGTGCAATCCATTTTCTTCAGCCAAACGCAGCGCCATCTTGGTAGCTGCTAAATTTGGAATAAGGTTCTGGCAAAATTCCACTCCCCAATAAATCCTTTGGTATTTATTTTTTGAAAAATACTTTAAATTCTCAAATTTAGTTATATGCAATGCTATTTCCATTTAATATTAAGCTTTAGATATTTAAGAATTTCCTATATCGGTTGTGACAGCTCCTTTGACTTTTGGCTACTGCTATATTTACTTTTATTAATTGCTTTGGATATTTCTAATAAATATTTGTCGTTTTCTCCGAGCTGCCTATAACACTTGGCAATACACATGTTGATATCTGCGCTAAGTGAGTTAAATTCCTCGGCCCTCTTGAATTCTTTAATGGCTTTTGTGAGTTTTTTCTTGTTAAAATATTTCACGGCACGCTCAAAATGTATTTTGACAGGCAGGTATAGAATTTTATCTTCGATCTTTTCACCGTAAGTAATTAAAAATTCGGAATAACGCACACGCATTCGCCATGGTAAACCTAAGCCGAAAACTAATAATAAAAAAAATAACGCTTTACTAGAAATAAAACATATGTAATCTCGGAGTACCCAAATCTTAATGGCCATAATAGCTACTAGAATAGTGGGGGGATTTTTTATTTAAATATTCATCGATTTTAGAGATAACAAAGGCTCTTTTTTCTCGATGGAAAACAAGCATTTCCTTTTCATATTTTTGGTGTAATAATTCTGCTTTTTGCATATAAAATCCATATATTCTATATTTATGGTATGTTACAAATAATTTCTCTTGGGTGCAAAACGGCTGTATCTTCCAAGTATCTTTAGTCCACTTTATCTCTTTTTTTTCGGATATTTTTAAATCATAAAGCTTTTTCTCGCGGATCTCTTTGCTCTTATAATAAACAGGGTAATATAATTTTATTCCGAATTTTTTATACATATTCTCCATTTCGGTTACTATATTTTTGTTTTGTGATGGATCGAGCATCTCAATATTTGAACCATCGTAAACTGCATTTATCTTATTATCTATACAATAAAGTATCATCTGCCAATGCATAGCTAACTTGCATAAACCGCAATTAAGCAACAGCATAAGACGGTGCCGAAATACGTCCCTGATATAATTCCTATAACAGATTTTTTTATAGAATTTATCAATATTAATTATCTTATGAATAAAATTTTTATCTTTAAATATCATGCTTAATTTATTTGCCCTTACCGTAGAAGCACCTATATTATAAAATCCCAATCTATCATAGGTAATAAGGTGTACGGTGCCATATTCTGAAGCAGCATATAATGCGGCATTTGTTGAATCTGTTCCTCCAGAAAATAAAACTGCCGCGCTATTATAACCCGGCGCATCTGGATGTACATGTATATCCATTGACATTCCTCGGGAAACGATTTTTTTACGGGATAATAGCATGATCAAATATAAAACCATGGCTATATTCGAGAATAATAATATCAATACCAAGACCTTATTGACATGTTTATATATAAAACCGCCCAGCGGAGGTGCTATTTTATATAATACAGCGCTTAATCTAGACTTAATTTTTATAGATAAAATATCTAAATTATTTGTTTCATACAAGCAGGTTAATATAATTAAATTAATAAAAATATTCCACCAAGGTTTAACTTTAAATAACAATACCATACCTATCACAACACCAGCAAATAGTACCGAATAGAATACCATAGGATCAAAACTCTTTATTACCTTATCCTTGTCTATAATACAACAACTACCCATGCCGTCTTGAGCCTCAGATGAAATAGCTTATTATGTTTCTTAAGGTTTCTATAAATATTTTTACCTCGTCCTCAGTATTATAGAAACAGAAAGACACTCTTGCTGAAGGGGGCACTAACTCTTTGTTATACCAAGCATGGGCACAGTGCATACCCGACCTGACCATAATGTTGTTTGTATCATCCAGTATATATGCCAACTTGTTTGAATCTACGCCTTCAATTATAAAATTTAGGATATTGCCTCTTAGGCCTGGATCGTCAGGACCTAACAATATAATATTTTTCAGTTTTTTTATCTCTTCAGTTAATATGCAATTTAACCGGTATTCTTGCCGGGCAATGTTATCCAGGCCTATGTTTTGTAGATAATCAACCGCGGCACCCGCCCCAATTATGCCTGCGTAATTTTGTAATCCTGCCTCAAATTTTTCCGGAGGTGGCGATAGAATAAATGAATCGTAGGTTACATTCTCGACGTTATCGCCTCCAACAACAAATAACGGTAAGGAATTTAAAAAAGAGGTTTTGGCATACAGGATACCTACGCCTGTTGGGCCGAGCATCTTATGGATGGAAAAAACTAAAAAATCAACATCAAGATCCTTCACATCTATAACATTATGCTGAACCGCTTGTGCAGCATCTAATAAAGTTAAGGCGTTATATTGATGAGAGATTTTTATGACGTCTTTCACGGGATTCGTTACCCCGGTAACATTCGAGGTATAAAAAATGCTGACCAGCTTAACTTTTTCACTCATCATTTCTTTAAATCTTTCTAAATCAAAGGTAAGGTTATCTTTTAAAGGAATGGTCTTATGAACTACGCCTTTACTTTTAAAAAGTAGCCGCCACGGAAGGAAATTAGAATTGTGCTCCATTTCGGTTGTCAGGACTATATCGCCATCATTTAAGGTAAGGCTATTTGCAATTAAATTTATCCCCTCCGTAGCATTTTTCAAGAAAACAATCTCATTGGAATCAGCATTTATAAAGTTGCCTATTTTTTTCCTTGCCGCTTGACATTTCGTAGTTGTTTTATTGCCAAATTTATGGACACTTCTTCCATAGCATCCCGGATATTCATAATAATAAGCCTGCATGGCTTCTATAACACAAGAAGGTTTTAAAGACATGCAGGCATTATCAAAATATATTACTGGCATGCCATTAATTCTTTCTTTTAAAGCTGGAAAATCTTCTCTAATCTTATTTATTTGCATAGCATGATTATTAAATTTAAAATTCACAAAAAATATTTCTTTTTAGAAACATATTCACCAGTTTAAATTAAAAAAAAGAAGGATAATAACAGTCATAACGATTGCATGAAACTTTAAACGTATCACTAAACAGATGCTTGCATTGTCTTATATAATCCTTTTTAGGCAGGCAATCCTCTTTCAGCAAATCCTGACATTTTCTTATGAACAGGGTCGACCTGATTTTCTTTTCTGTAGGGAGATTTCTATCTAAAATTTTTAGACTCTTTATTCCTATCTTTTTAAAATCATAAATGGCACAGGCCCCGCAGCCCTCGATATGTTTCTTATCCCAAAAAGAAAAAGTTTTTACTGAGCCTATGGGTGCATCATATGTTAATGATACTTTTTGCTGACTAAATTGCCCGCGACAGAACGAGCGTTTATTCTGCCTCAAGGAACTCCGCGCTGTAAAAATACTTATCTTATCGTTTATCTTGGTCTTTTTTTGTAACCATACCGGCCTAAACTGCTCTTTGCAGCAGG
>ERZ1292640.849-Hain-H43-02um-R1-849-length-25441-cov-6_pt1 | contig 15633 bp, 6 predicted proteins | sample MGYA00564404_ERZ1292640 | MGnify/ENA primary metagenome ERZ1292640 (study PRJEB36523, sample SAMEA6512636) | groundwater metagenome | collected 2019-01-08 | study: AquaDiva: Metagenomics assemblies of 32 groundwater samples
TCGTAGCGCTGATTTCCAATCTGCTGTATCGCCGATTTCCAATCGGCAAAGCTTCCGAGTCGAAACAGGCCGTGGTTATTGGATCGGCCCCCAGCAGGTTAGAAACCTGCGATACAGCAGATTGGAAATCTGCGCTACAGGCTGGCGCCGCAAGTGTAGTCCATCCTGCAGTCCAAGCAGTATTCCGATGTTTGCGCTTTCTTGCGGCAATCATCGGGGGCCAGGCTGTCGTCTATCATGCCGCCTGAGCCGTAAGGCTAAGGCAGCGAAACCTGGCCTGAGGCAGGCGCAAAAAAAGTTGAAAAAACGCTTGACGCGCTCCTCGACACTTATATGATAAGCAGCATGATGTTCGCGAACCGCTACCACCGCACGGTCTCAACGATGCCTGGGGCATCGGTCGTGCCGGGTGTCGCCAATCGTGCTCTAAACCAAACACAAACCGCCTTCCACGTCCTATGAGAACCACCACATTGATCGCACTGGCTGCCTGCTTCCTTTGCCTCCCCTTGGCTGCACAGACGCCACCCGCTGAGGGTTTGGCGCTTTGGCTTAAACCTGATGCCGGAGTGACCGCCGACGCTTCGGGGGCCGTCTCCCTATGGGCAGATCAAACATCCAATGGCAATAACGCCGGCCAACGTGCCGAAGGATCCGCGGACGAGCTGCCTCATTGGATCGCCAATGCCGTGAATGGCAAACCGGTGGTACGATTTGATGGGGTCGATGACGTTTTGGAGATCGTCAACAGCCCGAGTTTGCAGCCGCTCTCCGGCGACTGGACGGTCTTCTTTGTCGCCAAGCGCCTGACCGCTTCGCAAGGGGGTTTTCCCCAAATCATTGGTTCGCGGCCTTGGGTGGCCGGCTTGGACAAGGGCTGGGCCGTCAGTTTCACCACGGGCGGGCTGATCGGCAGCCATTTGGCCGACGGGAGTTCCGGGCACGATGTCCCCACCGTGCTTTCTGCCACCGCCTTGTCGCAGAGCACCTTTCAAGTCTGGCAGGTGGAGGAAAATCGGGCGGCCGGGACGACCAAGTTTTACCTGTCGGGCGCGCCGGATCGGACCCTGCAGACCGCCATGCCCGCCGGGCCGGTCGATCAAACCGACTCCATTTACCTCGGACGAGAGATTGGCGGCGCGAACAACCGGCGCGCCAATATGGACCTGGCCGAGGTCCTGATTTACAATCGCGTCCTGCAGAAGGCCGACCGGGATTCGGTCACTGGTTATTTGAGCGACAAGTACGGTCTGCCGTTTGCGCCCAACAGTCCCCCCATCGTGAGCCTGACCAGTCCGGCCGTCGGCGCCAGCTTCGAGATCCCGGCCGACCTCACAATCACGGCCGCGGCCACTGATGTCGATGGAACCGTGGTGAAGGTAGAGTTCTTTGAAGGTGTTCGTTTGATTGCGACAGCCATGGCCGAGCCGTACAGGGTGCCGGTCAGCATTCAGTCAACCGGCAGCGTCACGTTCACAGCCGTAGCCACGGACAACCTCGGTGAGCGGGCTACATCCGCACCCGTGACGATCACCCTGACCGGCTCGCCCCCGCCAATACCGCCGCTGCCAACTGATGGGCTGCAGTTGCGGTTGAGTGCGGACGCAGGTGTGACAAGTGATGCTTCGGGTTCGATCGGTGCTTGGGTCGATCAAAGCCCAAACAGCCATAGGGCGACCCAAGATAACGCGGCGGCCATGCCTCCTGACAGTTTCCAGCCGACCTTGGTCCCGGACGCATTGAATGCCAAACCGGTCGTTCGTTTTGACGGGGTTGATGATTTCATGATCATTCCCAACAGCCCCAGCCTGCAACCGCTCTCCGGGGGCTGGACGGTGTTGTTTGTGGGAAAGCGAGGGCCTGCCTCGCGCGGGGACTTTCCGCAGATTATTGGGTCGCGACCGTGGACCGCCGGCCTGGACAAGGGTTGGGCAATCACCCTGGACGGCGCCGGCCTGGTGGCCAGTCACTTGGCTGATGGCAGCAACGGGCACGACGCTCCCGCAGTCAGGTCTGGTTCGGCTTTATCCGCGGATGCTTTCCAAGTCTGGCAGGTGGAGGAAAATCGAAACGCAGGCTCAACCGCTTTTTACCTGTTCGGTGAGTTGGACAGGCAACTTAGCCCGCCCATGCCCGCGGCGGCCATCGATCAGCCGAATGACGTTTACATCGGCAGCGAAGTTGAAGGGGGCGACTTCCGCAGGGCGAATATCGATCTGGCTGAAATCGCGGTTTACAATCGTGTGCTTTCCAGTGCAGAGCGAGACGCGGCCACGACGCACTTCCTCAGAAAATACGGGATCACTCAGCTCGCCTCGCGCAACCAGGCGCCGGCGGTCAGCCTCACCAGCCCCAGCGGCGGGGCCACGTTCGACGCGCCGGCTGAGATCACTCTGAGCGCGACCGCCAGCGACAGCGACGGCAGCATCGTGCGAGTGGAGTTCTTTAGGGGCGCAACCTCTTTGGGCGTGGCAACCGTCAGTCCGTACTCCCTAACGGGAACAATCTCGTCGGCCGGGGACTTTGCGTTGCGGGCCGTTGCCACGGACAACCTAGGGGCCATCACTCTTTCCGACCCAGTCAACATCAAGGTCACGGCGCGGGGCGTGAAATTGATCGGAAAGGTGGATTACAGCGACAGCTTCACGCTGAATCCCCCTCGCCGGAATGGCCTTTACAATGACAACAGCGCGGGCGGATACAACGTCGAGAACACCCATGGCAATCCCGCCGCCACTTGGACACCCCAGAGCAACTTTAGCTTCAATGACATTCCAGGCTCCTTCGGGTCGGGGCCGACTGTTTTGGCGGCTGCCGTTGGGAATCCCGGGGCGGCCACCGGCGTGGCCCAGTCTGGGGGCGGCGATTTCAGCTTCACCTACGGACTGAGGACCGATTACATCGTGGAGGTGGATGCCTTCCTCTCGCCGGGAGATCGCACGGACATCTCGAGCCTTCCGGAGGCCGGAAACACGATTTTTGCCGCAAACAGCCTCACCGTGTTCTTCCGTCGCGATTCGATTGCCGGCCTGCCGGGCATCGGCCTGTTCAATGGCGCCAAAGAGACCGCCGTCGTCGATGGCAGCGGCAACTTGGTGAAAACCGGGGTTACCGACAATGACTGGCACAAGTTGGCGGTGCACTTCAATCAGGATCAGCACCGGCTGCGGATTTTTGTGGACGGCATTCTAAAGGCTGATTTGGACCTGACAACTTTTGCCGAAGGCATCTACCAGAACTACTCAAACGGCGCTGTTGGAGTTGGCGGGGCGGGTGCCTTCGTTGATGGAAAGGTCCTCTGGTTCGACAACTTCCAGGTAGGCGCTCACGGCCTTGGAGTGGCGATCCAAGCCGAGTCGCCGCCAATTGGGAACACCTGGGACGGCTTCGCTACCATCCCTGGGCCTTCTGCCAACGACTACGCCGACATTAATAGCGGTCACGGCGTTACGTTCACGCTTGCGGATGGATCCACACATGCGGCTTCCAGTGGGCCGCAAGTGCTCAATGATGGGATTTTCCCGGCCACGCATTCGAACGTCACGACGTTCCTGCACAGCGATGCGGGTTATGCACGGGTATTGATTGACCTCAACCAACCCGCTGGACAGGCGCTTCTTATTAGTGAGATCAACACTTACGAACGCTCTGGCGAGGCTAGGCGGAACTACCAGAACTACTCGCTCTGGGGCAGCAGTGCTCCGATCGCACCTAGCCAAGTGGGCACCGACCCGGCTCTAAACGGTTGGGAGCTTATCGGGACGGTCGAGTTCGTTCCCGCTGAGCAGGCCTTGGGGAACAAAAGCGGCGTCCACATTGGAGGCATCAACCAGGGTTACCGTTACCTGTTGTGGGAGATCAGGCGCCGGGTCGGCGGCACGGAGGCTAGCCCGCAATACGTGGAGTTCGACATCGTAGCGGCAGAGGAAGCGGCTCGCCTCACCATTGTCAGGTCCGCTGAGGGCATTGTGATCAATTGGACCGGAACCGGCACGCTGGAAGAGGCGGGGGCGGTGACCGGACCGTGGACGACTGTTGCTGGTGCGGCCAGTCCGTTCACCGTTACACCCACAGCTCAGCAGAAGTTTTATAGGCTGAGGCAGTGAGAATCTTTGGGAACACACGCATAGGGTACCTCAATGGATAGCGCGGCTGGAAGGTTTCCGGCTTTCTGGCCGCGCTTCCATTGGGATCATTAAGATGGACGACAACTTAGTTCAGCGAACCAAGCTAGCACTTCAAATGTGAGGAGCCAGGCACACCTGTTTGGCTCCCCAATGCAAATTATCATCTATGAACCTGTCACTATGATCCCAAACACACCAGCCATGCGTTTTCCGAGCCGCAGGGCAGAGCCGCCACGGTCGGCTTTCACCTTGATCGAGCTGCTGGTCGTGATTGCGGTCATTGCGATTCTGGCCGGTCTGCTCTTGCCGTCGCTCAGCCAGGCCAAAGCCAAGGCCGACCGGACTCTTTGCCAAAGCAACTGCAAGCAGTGGGGGATGGCCATTCAGATGTACGCGGGCGACAACCACGATTTCTTTCCCGACAATCGGGACGGTTATCACGTGAGCTGGATGGGGACGACCATGGCCCGCTTCTGGCAGAACTACTTGATCAAATCGGAAAAATCGCGCAGCGAAAAAAACAAGTTTCACGTCATCTTTTGCCCGACCGACAAGTGGCACCGCGTGGCGGACCTCTGGCGGAATAACGATCCCAACTCCGAGACCCAGCCCATCCTCACCGGCTACTTCTATTTGCCCGGCCGAGTGCTGGGCAGTTGGGGGTACGACGCCAACGGCATCACGGACTGGCACACGCGCAAGAAGTTGGGCGGCGAACTGCGTGGCGCGCCGATTCTGATCGACCGGTTGCAAGGTGTCGGCACTTGGTCGCCCCGTGCCAACAAAGGGTCGGTGGCGTGGTTCACCCAGAATATCGACGGCAAGACCGTTCCTTCGGCAACGCATCGAGCCAAAGCAGGGACTCCAACAGGCGGCAATTTCCTCTTTGAAGATGGCCATGTCGAATGGCGGCGATTCAACGTCAACGATCCCCGCGCCACGATCGACTTGGGTTCAATAGGTGGAGCCTGGTTGTGTTTTTACAAGATTCCCGTACCGCAGTGACCGAAACCAATCCCGGGCCCGCCGGCCATTGTGAACAGGACTAACGAAGGAATCGGAGAATCGGAAGGGCGGGCAATCCAGTTTTTTCCCTCCCTCTCTCCGTTTCCTCTGCTTGCTCCTGTTCAAAATCTCCTGTCTTCCTGTTTCCGCCGCCAGCGACACCGTCATCACCATCACTGACAGCACCACCGGCCGAACCCGACGGTTTTATCGTGCGGTGCTGCTGCCCTAGCTTCAATGGCCCCCACGCCAACCGCTCTCTCAGACATTCGGGGAACCCCCCGGCTCTGCCGTGGAGACTCCCAGAGTTTGACAGCGGTCGTTCGAACCTGTGCACTGACAGAGCGCGTTTCCACCCCGAGGTCAAACCCGGGCCGGCATTCGCGATGCTCGATAGCACTGGGCTGGTGGACGCGCCAGCCTTTCAGGCTTGATTGGGCCGTCCTTCGCTCGGTCTCACACTGGCAGGACCCGCAGGAACTGACAGGCGCCTGCTGCTGAAAAACTTGACGAAATCCTGTTTCATTGGAACAATTAATTATCTAGTTTTTCTAAGTATTTGTGGTCGTTAAGCCATCCAAAATGGGCCAGTTGAACAAGCGCGCGCTGCTGGCGCGACTGCAAGTCATGGGCACGGCTTCGCGGGCCGGGCTGGCCAAATCGCTCGGCTTGAGCCAGCCGACGGCGGGAAAGATCGTGGAGGAGATGTTGAAGACCGGCCTGTTGCAGGAGGTCAATGGCGATCCGCAGGCCGCCGCCGAGGCGCGCCGCGATCAGCGCAGCACTGCTCCCGCCGCTCTTGGCCGGCCGGGCCGGATCATCCAACTCAATCGCACGCAACTCCGTTTCATAGCGATTCAACTGGGGGTTGTCGAGACGAGCGTCGCAGCCTTGCCGGTGGGGGTTGACGGAGAGGACCGCTGGAAGGTGCAGTTTCCGACTCCGGACGCCGCCTTGGAGTGGCAGAACCGATTGCGCAAGGCTGCTGCGAGCATCTCCGTCCAGGACCTTTGGGGAGTGCTGGTGAGCGTTCCCGGAATTGTCGATGAGAAAAAAGGGGAGGTGGTGTTCTCACCCAACCTCCATTGGACCGAGGGCAAGAAACTGCCCGAGTTGATCCAGGGTGTTTGGCGAGCACCCGTGGCCTTGCTGCAAGAGGAACGGGCCTTGGCGCTGGGGCACAAAGCGGCTGATCCAGGCCAGGAAGATTTTCTGCTCGTGGATTTCGGAGAGGGTGTGGGCGGCGCGGCGATCGTCGCGGGCAGGCTTTACATGCACCCACTCCCCATGAGCGGCGAATTGGGGCACACGCCGATTCTGGGCAACAAAAGGCCCTGCGGCTGCGGTGCCTTGGGCTGTCTGGAAACACTGGTGTCCACTTCCGGCCTGCTGCAAAGCTTCGCCGCCGCCGTGCCTAACGCCCAGCGCGCCTGGCCGGAACTGGTCAAATTCGTGGCCAAGGAGGGTCTCGTTCCCTGGTTGGCCGAGGCCCTGGAGGCGGCAGCGGCAGCGATTGCCGGGGCGCTGAACGTTTGCGGGTTGCGCCGGGCCGTGATCACAGGCAGTCTGACCGAAATGCCGCCGGTGGTCTTTCGTTTTCTGTCGGCGGCGGTGGAGCGCGGGGCGATGTGGGCACGCTTCGGCAGGGTGGAGATTCAGAGCGCTCCCCGTCGCAGAATGGCGGGCCTGGTCGCGGCGGGCATTGACCGGCTGGTGATTCCGATGACGGAAGACGAACGAAGCTTTGAGACCTTGTTGCACGTTTATGCCAGACACGGAACGAATGCAAAACCGTCGTCCCGCGATTTCTCAAACCTACCCCGCAGCGCAGCAACTGAAGCCCCCTGAGGCTCTGTTAATTAGCATGGTTAAGGAATTGTTCCGTGCGGAATAAGGAAGTCAGAATTGGCGTCTGCCCAATTCATTGACTCAACGAAACTCGTGACGATCAGCCACTGCGGCACTTTTGCACAGGTAGGAGATTTGCCGTGGGGAAATCCAGGAGTAGCAGATGCCTTCGCATCCATAACACCTTCATTTGCAATAAGAAACAGAGTTAATTGGACTCCGAGAATGGCCTGTCCGACAACACCAACTGGCGAATGCAGAAGTCATGAAGAGCTTGACCGGTCTGAAACCACCTTTGGTGAAAACCCGTCAGAACCATGCTGTTGCCCGTTGGCGCAAGCAAACCTTCTTGGCCGCCGACAAACTCAAGAAATGGACCAGGAATTTCCCTTGACAGCCAATTAATTGTTATACTTAATGAATTCCACAGCCCAGACACCTATGGCGAGAAGCGGAATCTACGTTGGCGTTTGCAACGGTGACCTTTGCCAAGTTCGCAACGAGTGGCCGTCTCAGCCGTGTTCAACGCGCGGCTCCCGCCGCGACGAGAGACTGCAAAGCGCCTACTCGCCAGGTTCCTGTCTCAGCCGTGTTCAACGCGCGGCTCCCGCCGCGACAGGCCTGGTGCAGCCTGGCGCGGGGGCGGTGTGTCACAAAAATCAAGACCCTCCATAGCAGCAAAGGAATGGGGACCGAGCCGCTTTGGAGCAAGCCGTGTGTTCGGAACAAATTGAACCGATGATTTATGCAGCCAATCCTAAAACCAAATCCAAGACTATGGAAACCATGCAAAGGCGAATTCCATTTGCCGCTACCCTGCTGCTCCTTGCCCTGGCCATGCCCGCCCAGGCAGCGACGGTTACGGATAACTTCAACAGCTCCCGCAACTATCTTAGCGCCGGCGTGATCGGCTCCATCTGGGATGGCGTCTATCTGGGAGCCGGGGCCTTCACAAATACCAGCACCGGAGCGGGACCGGGCAGCACGTTGATTTGCGACGCCAACCTCTCCAGCAACAACACGTTGACGGTGCAGTCCACGCAAACGGACTGGGAGTTTGCGGATGATGACGGCTTCTTCCTCTTCAAGAACGTCTCGGGAGACTTTTCCGCCTGGGTGCATATCGTCGGCCCGTTTGATAACGGAGCCTTCAATACTGCCGGGTTGATGGTGCGCGCGACATCGAAGAACGGAGTGCCACTGGCGGGCAGCGAAAACTACATTTCCCTGACCCGTTTCAACCAGTTCGGCATCGGCAATTATCTCCGAAATGAGGTCAATGGTGCTACTGACCGCTACATCAACCCGGACGGGGCCAACGATGCCAACCCCAACTACTGGCTGAGGATTGATAGGGTGAACGGCACCAGCTTTAACTTCTATGTCGCGGAGAATGGGCCGGCCGCAAATGATTGGGTGGAAGTTACGGGAGGGCCAGCCGTTCCCTTGGATCGCCCTGAATTTGCAGGGCTGCCGCTGCAAGTGGGCCTGATACACGCGACGTTTGACAACGGTGCCACGCCACGAATGGCCCGGTTTGAACAGTTCAGCCTCACTGGCCCCAACGTAGGTCTTACGGCTGGCGAAGCCGGCGCTGCCACCGGCCTGACCATAGCCACCAATGCAGGATCGGGCAAGCTCGTGCTTTCGTGGACTCCGGGCACCGGCAGTGACGGCAGCGTCGTGGTGGTGCGCGCGGGGCCGATCACCGATCAACCGGTTGATGGCACAGTCTATACGGGAAATCCCGATTTTGGGGCGGGCGACAATTTGTCCTCAGGCAATTATGTGGTTTTTGCGGGCTCGGGCAGCACGGTGACGGTCAACAACTTGTCAGGTGCGTTCAGGTACTCGATGGCGGTTTATTCATACGTTGGCTCGGGTGCATCCATTAATTACAGCCTCGGCAGTCCAGCCACCACCAGCGCGGTGCCTCCGGCAAACCTCCTGGGCATCAACTTGCGATTGCCCTCCACGCTGCAGACCAATGGCTTTGCTCAGGCAGTTGTCATGGCCAACTTCGACTCCGGGAGCGCGGTCAACGTCTCCGCTACGGCCACCTACCAGACCAGCGCGGCGAACGTGCTGACGGTCAGCGCCGCCGGACAGGTGGCCGGCGTCAGTGCCACCATCGGCGCCAGCGCGACGATTACGGCCAGTTACCAGGGATTGACGAGCAGCCAGCCGATCACGTTGGTGGGTCCGCGCCCGGCGGTCATCGAGCATCGCTACAGCTTCAACTCGGATGCCAACGATTCTGTGGGCAGCGCGCACGGCATCTTGATGAATGCTGCGGCCATCGGCGGCGGCGAGGTGGTGCTTCCCAACGCGACCGTTTTGGGCAGCGGCGATGCCAGCGGCGCCTACGTGGATTTGCCCAACAACATCGTGACCAATCTTACGGCGGTGACCTTTGAAGCGTGGGTGACGGACAATGGCAGCGCGAATTGGGGGCGCCTGTTTGATTTTGGCAACAGCGCTGGGGGCGAGAATGTGGCCAACGGCGGAGCGCGTTACATGTTCCTGAGTGTGCCGGGGGCAGGCGTCACCCAGACACGCGCGGCGTATGCTTACACGGGCACCACCGAGACCGGGCACCAACTGACTTGGACCACCGCCAACGGCGGGCGTCCGCAGATTGGCAAGAAAACGCATCTTGTACTCACCACGGATGCGGAAACTCGCCGAGGCGTGCTATACGTGGACGGTGTGTTGGTTGCCGTCAGTACCACTTTCACGAACTCGCCGGCGTCGATCGGGCCGACCGTCAACAATTGGCTGGCGCGTTCGCAGTTCAACGATCCTTACTGGTACGGCTCGATTGACGAGTTCCGCATCTGGTCGAATGCGCTGCCGGCCTTGCAGGTGGCAGCAAATGCTGCGACGGGACCGGACAATATCGTTGCCGACCTGGGCGCGCTGCAGTCCGTTACCCTTCTGGCGAATGCCAGCATGAATCTGGGCGCATCGCAAATCGCCGGCCTCTCCGCCAACTACGCCAATATCAGCAACGTGAACGTGACGGCCCTAGCGCCGGCCTTTACCTCGGACAACACCAACGTGGTGACGGTGATTGGGTCAACGCGGATCCAGGCAGTAGGACTCGGAACGGCCAACCTCCAGGCCAGCTTCGGCGGGCTGACGGCGAGCAAGGCGATCACCGTGGTAGCCGTGCCGCCGCCGGTTCTGTCGCACCGGTACAGCTTCAATACCGATGCCAGCGACTCGGTGGGCAGCGCCCACGGCACGCTGGAGGGCAGCGCCGCGGTGGCCAACGGCCAGTTGGTGCTGGACGGAGCCGGTTCCGTGACCCTGCCGCCCGGGCTGATCTCCGGATACGCGGCGCTGACGATTGAGAGTTGGGTGGACTTGGGGAATCAAGTTGCTCCGCCGGTATATCTGTTCAATCTGGGCGACACGGCGCCAAACGGAGCAGCGATGAATTACGTGCGTCTGACGCCGCAGAGTGCCGCCGCCGGAAACTCGGTCCTGACCATCAGCGGACCGGTCATCAACAGCGGCGTGCCCGTGGGTGGCGCAGTGCAGAACGTGACCGTGGGCACCGTGCTGCACGGGAAGCAACACTTGGCAGCGGTGATCGATCCGCCGCAAAGGAGCATGCGGTTGTATGTGAATGGCCGGGTGTTCAACACCAATGCCATCACGGTGCAGTTGTCATCCTTGAACAACGCGCACAGCTTCATCGGCCAATCGCTGGCGGCGGCTGATACCGGTCTGCTCATCGGCGCCATCGACGAGTTTCGGATTTACAGCGGGGCGCTGACGCTGGAGCAGATTCGGACGAGTTTGGCGGCAGGTCCGGCCAATGCCCTGATCAACGAGGGCACGATCACCTCCCTGAACCTGAGCGTCGCTCCGGTGATGATTCATCAAACACGACAATTGCCAACGGTTACGGGGAGTTCGGCGACCGTGGCGACCATTGACCTGACGCGGGTGCCGGGAGTGACCTTGGCCTCCAGCGACACGAACGTGATCAGCGTGATGGCGGATGGCCGGATCGTGGCGAACAGCCCGGGCGCGGCGACTTTGACGGCGGGCTTCGGCCCGGCCAGCAGCAGCAAGACGGTGCGGGTGGCGCCGAAACAGACCGCCTTGATGCACCGCTACAGCTTTGATAGCGGCCCCAATGGCCTGGGCGATTCCGTGGCCGGGGCCAACGCCCAAGCGTGGGGCCATGTGGGGACCAACGGAACGGGCGGGGTGTTTTTGGACGGCACGCGCAGCACTTATGTGGAACTGCCGCCTTACATCGTTGACGCTCACCAAACCTTCACCGTGGAAGCCTGGGCGTCCACGCTGCCCACGACTCCCACCGCCGCCTGGACGCGCCTGTTTGATTTCGGCAATTCCACCATCGGCGCCGGTGGCAACCAATTCGCCTACTTCACACCCAACGGTGGCGGTGCTGCTCCTTTCTTTACGCGCATCGCGATCAGCACACCCCCGGCTGGAGGCGAGCAAGGCGCCAGCACGGCAGCTGGCACATCCTTGGACGGGACGGGTATGCGCCACGTGGTGGCCACCTTCCAGACGGACCCGGCGGAGCAGCGCTACGTGCGGGTGTACGTGGATAATGTGCTCACGATCACAAACAGCACCGTCGTGCGAAGCATGACGAATGTAAACGATGACTTCAACTTCATTGGCCGCTCTTTGTTCGCGGCCGACAACTATCTGACCGGCGTGATCGATGAGTTACGCCTCTACTACGGCGCGTTGACGCCGGGGCAGGTGGCGGCGAACTTTGCCGCCGGACCAGATGGAGCGCCCGCCGTCGGACCGTTGCTGGTTCCGGTCCTGGATGTGGCGCTGTCAGGAGGGAACGCCGTCGTAACGTGGTCGGACGCGCTGTCCGGATTCACGCTCAAGTCCACCGGGCAACTCGGATCCGGCGCAGTGTGGAATCCGGTCACAACGCCGCCGCCCAGCGGAGGATTTTACACCGTGACGGTGCCGATCACCGGCGGGGCGCAGTTCTTCCGGCTGGAGAAGTAGCGGCCGGGCACATTGCCTGTGGGACGCCGATGCGATGAAATAATTGCAGGCAGGAGGGCTGGAGATGCTTCTCCGGCCGCTGCTGCGACAGTACTTTAAGAGAAAATAAGAAAACTATTTCCGAGCCATGAAGACAGCCTCCAACCGCCCACCACCGTCGCGAGTGACAGCCTTCCGACCGGTCGGGCGCAAGCGTGTGGCTTGGCTCGGAGCCGGCTTCACGTTGATCGAGCTTTTGGTGGTCATAGCGATCATTGCGATTCTCGCTTCAATCCTGCTACCCGCCATGGCCAGAGCCAAGGAGCGAGCCAAGCGCATCCAATGTCTTAACAACGCCAAGCAGGCGTATCTGGCGGTGTACATGTACGCCAGTGACAACAGGGACAGGTTTCCCACATGGGAGGCTGCCCCGGTTGGCTTCTGGGCTTGGGACTTGCCCTGGAACGTTGGCAACTCGATGGAGGCAAACGGCGCCAAATGGAGGGTCATGTATTGCCCGGGAACGGGACCGAGATTTACCGAGACGGACAATTTCCGTCTCTGGACCTACACGCCGAATGCCTACCGGGTGCTTGGATATGCCATGACGTTTCCCGGCACGGCCAGCGTGATTCGGACGAATTGGAACTATTCGTTGGTTCCCCAGCCCATCCAGGTCCTCAGTGGCGGCAACATCGTGAGCGAAACTCCGTCCGTCTCGGAGCGCGTGGTGATGGCGGACGCGACGATCTCAGCGCCCAACAACAACGTCGAGGCCAGCCGCTATAGCCCGGTGTACAATTACACCTCCATCCAAGGCGGTTATCCGAAACCCCACATCAGTCCCCACCTGAGCAAGAAATACCCTACCGGCGGTAATGTGGGGATGTTGGACGGCCATACCGAATGGCGCAAATTCAAAGACATGCACGTGCGGACAAGTACGGGCGGCAGTCCGACTTTTTGGTGGTGAAAGACCCGACGCTGCCGATCACCCGCAATGCTCCGGACGATCCGACCAAGGTCGTTCCCGCCACCACCAAAGCCGCATTTCCCGGCGCGAAGCTCGATCAGGAATTTCCGGCCTGTTCATTGACGGTCATGAGATTGACAACCTGCTGACTTCAGAATGCGATAACTCCTGTGAAACCGAAATCCGAAATCCGAAGGTCGAAATCCGAAGGAAGCCCGAAACCCGAATCCCAAAGGCCGGCGCTGGGATGTCTTCTGCAAGCAGCTCTGCATTCCGAGCAGACCGGCCCCCGCCCTGGAGTTCAGATTCGGCCTTCGGCCTTCGGATTTCTTTCGGATTTCGGATTTCGACCTTCGGATTTCACGAGGCAGCTCCTGCCGAGAAAATCCGTCGTCATTGGCCTGGCGCTGGCGTTTCTCGGCACGTACACCCTCTCGGCCGCCGCGCCACCGTCGCGCGATTACCCCGTCAAGCCGGTGCCGTTCACTGCCGTCCGCCTCAACGACCTCTTCTGGGCGCCGCGCATTGAGACCAACCGCGCGGTCACGATCCCGTTTGCGTTCCAGCAGTGCGAGAAATCCGGGCGCATGGACAACTTCGAGCGGGCGGCCAAAGCCTTGCGCGGAGAAGAACTGACCAACCGGCGGTCACCCCCGTACCCTTTTGACGACACGGACCCCTACAAGGTGCTGGAAGGGGCTTCCTACGCGCTGGCCGTGCAACCCGATCCCAAGTTGAAAGCCTATCTGGACGACTTGATCGCGAAGATCGGCCAGGCCCAGGAGCCCGACGGTTACCTTTACACCACGCGCACGATCAATCCCCAGAACCCGCATCGTTGGGCGGGGCCGAAGCGCTGGTTGCTTGACCCGATCGACAGCCATGAGCTTTACAACGCTGGCCATCTGTTCGAGGCTGCTATCGCGCACTACCAGGCTACGGGCCAGCGCAACCTGTTCGACATCGCCGTCAAGTTTGCCGACCTCCTCTGCAACACCTTCGGTTCCGAAACCAACAAGCTGAACAACATCTGGCCCGGCCACGAAATCGTCGAGATGGGCCTCGCCAAGCTCTACCGCGCCACCGGCGACGCCCGTTACCTCAACCTGGCCAAGTTCTTCATCGACGTCCGCGGTCCCGGCGGCGATGACTACCATCAGTCCCGCATCAAACCGGTGGATCAGACCGAGGCCGTCGGACACGCCGTGCGCGCCGGTTACCTCTACAGCGGCATGGCCGACGTGGCGGCGTTGACGGGCGACGAGCGCTATCTGCGCGCCATCGACGCTATATGGGAAAACGTCGTCGGCAAGAAGCTCTACCTGACCGGCGGCATCGGGGCCACCGGATCGGGCGAGGCTTTCGGCCGCAACTACCAGTTGCCCAACCTGAGCGCCTACTGCGAAACCTGCGCGGCCATTGCCAATGATTACTGGAACCATCGCCTGTTCCTCCTCCATGCCGATGCCCGGTACGTGGACGTAATGGAGCGCACGCTTTACAACGGCTTGCTCTCGGGCGTCTCACTCGACGGCCAGCGCTTCTTCTATCCCAACCCGCTCGAGTCCGACGGCCGCCACCAGCGCAGTCCCTGGTTCGGCGTCGCCTGCTGTCCGGGTAACATGACACGCTTCCTGGCCTCGGTGCCGGGTTACGTCTATGCACAGCAGGGGGACGCGCTTTATGTCAATCTCTTTGCCGCCGGCACCGCCGAAATCAAGCTGGACAACGGCCGCACCGTGACGCTGGCGCAGGAAACGCGCTACCCGTGGGACGGCGCTGTCAAAATGACGGTCAGCCCCGATCAGCCCGGCGAGTTCACCGTGAACGTGCGCATCCCCGGCTGGGCGCGAGGCGCCGCCATGCCCAGCGACCTCTACGAATTTCAAGACAAGGACAAGGCAAAAGAAGAGATCTCGCTCAAGGTCAACGGCGAGATCGTACCGCTGGCGTGGTCCAAGGGCTATGCGAGCACTGCGCACTCGCCGACCGGCGCCGGCGTGGCCGTTTCCAAAGGCTACGCGGGCCTCAAGCGGTCGTGGAAGAAAGGGGACGTGATCGAACTCAACCTCGCCATGCCGGTGCGGCGCGTCGTCAGCCATGAGAAGGTCTTGGACAATGCCGGGAAAATCGCCATGCAACGCGGCCCGCTGGTCTATTGCCTCGAATGGCCGGACGTGAAGGACGGCCACGTCGTCAACCTCCTGCTGCCGGATGACGCCCCCCTGGCCACCGAATTCCGCGCGGACCTGCTCAACGGCGTGCAAGCGGTGCGGGGCGAAGCGGTGAGCCTGCGCTACGCCGACGCGCAGAGAAACCTCGAAAAGGACAAGGTCCCATTCACTGCCATTCCCTATTACGCCTGGGCGAATCGCGGCCGCGGCGAGATGGCCGTCTGGCTGGCCCGCGACGAGTCGGGCGCCCGTCCGCTGCCTTACCCCACCATCGCCTCCACCAGCAAAGCCACGGCCTCGGCCGATGGCGTGCGGCCTGACGCGCGCGCGCTCAACGACCAGCGCGAACCGAAGAGTTCCGGCGATCACGCCAACCGATTTCTTCATTGGTGGCCCCACAAGGGCACGAAGGAATGGGTGCAATACGAGTTCGCCAAACCGACGCGCGTGAGTGCCGTGGAGGTCTATTGGTTCGACGACACCGGTGTCGGCGAATGCCGCCTGCCCA
>ERZ1292640.2223-Hain-H43-02um-R1-2223-length-15630-cov-12_pt1 | contig 15630 bp, 30 predicted proteins | sample MGYA00564404_ERZ1292640 | MGnify/ENA primary metagenome ERZ1292640 (study PRJEB36523, sample SAMEA6512636) | groundwater metagenome | collected 2019-01-08 | study: AquaDiva: Metagenomics assemblies of 32 groundwater samples
GATTTCCGAATCGATTTGTCGGAGAAGGCGTTCCATATCAATAAATTGTCCCAATGATGAAATTGAATATCATTGTCATGTTAATTGAGCCAGGTTTCCGGGTCAAGTGAAAAAGCGTTTCCCGATAAGAGAATCGACAAGAAGACTAGCTGCGGCATACAAAAAAAGCGGTCCTTTCGGGCCGCCTGGTAACTCAATCCGTGCAAATATCTCCGAACCTGTTTTACCCCTTCTCGGTTTTCCCCGGTTTCCCTTGCTGTCCCGCCCGCTTCCTGGGTGCCTTCTCCCCTTCGGGTTTCCTGGCCTTCTGCCCGGCGGAGCCCTTTTTGGCAACCGTCGCTTCCGCGGCCTTACCCTTTGCCGGCGCCTTCTTTTCCTTTCCCCCCGCCGTCTTCTTTTTCTTCGCTTTGCGGGCCCCCGCCATTTTCTCTTCGGTGGGAAGGTACTCTAAAATCGCCATCTCCGCGCCGTCCCCCGCGCGGTAGCCGGTGCGGACGATCCGGGTATAGCCTCCCGCCCGGTCGACGAAACGACCGGCAAGGCCGGCGAAGATCTTCTCGGTGCCCTTCTTGTCGCTCAGCAGGGCGAAAACACGCCTCCTCGCATGGAGGGTGTCTCTCTTCCCGAGAGTGATCAAACGATCGGCAAGGGGCCGGAGCTCCTTGGCCTTGGCGACCGTTGTCTCGATCCGCTCCGAGCGTACCAGGGAGTTCATCAGGTTCCGCAGCAGCGCTTTCCGGTGGGAAGGGCTCCTGCTCAGTTTCCGGTGGTTCATGCCATGACGCATATTGCTTCCTCTTTGTGGTGTTTATTCGTTTCAGTCTTCTTCCCGCGGAGGGGTGAACTTCTCCGGGGAGAACCCATCGATCTTCACCCCGAGGGAGAGCCCCATGCCGTGCAGGACTTCCTTGATCTCGTTCAGGCTTTTCTTCCCGAAGTTCTTGGTTTTGAGCATTTCCTGTTCGGACCTCTGGACCAGCTCGCCGATATACTTGATGTCCGCGTTCTTCAGGCAGTTGTAGGCGCGTACGGAGAGCTCGAGCTCCTCCACGGGCTTGTAGAGGTTCTCGTTCACAGCCCCCGCCTGAAGGGAAGCCGGCTCGTCCGGCATCTCCGCCTCCTCATCGAAGTTGATGAAGACGGTGAGTTGATCCTTCAGGATTTTCGCGGCGTAGGCGACCGCGTCCGCCGGCAGGATGGATCCGTCGGTCCACACCTCGAGGATGAGGCGGTCGTAGTCGGTCTGCTGCCCGACCCGCGCGTTGGTAATCGTGAAGTTGACCTTCTTGATCGGAGAAAATATGGCGTCGATGGGGATCGCACCGATCGGGGCGCCCTCCTCCAGGTTCTTCTCGGCCGGGACATAGCTTTTCCCCAGCTTCACGGTCAACTCCATCTTGAGCGTGGCGTTCTCGGAGAGTTCCGCGATATGGCGGTCTTTGTTCAGGATTTCAATCATCGGGTCCGCCTTGATGTCCGAGGCCTTGACCCTCTTGGGACCCTTCGCCTCCAGGTAGATCGTCCGGGGCTCGGGCGAGTGCATACGCAGCCGGATCTCCTTCAGGTTGAGGACGATGTCGGTGATGTCCTCCACCACCCCGACGATGGTGGAAAACTCGTGCTGGACGCCCTCGATGCGAACCGAGGTGATCGCCGCTCCCTGCAGGGAGGAAAGCAGCACCCTGCGAAGCGCGTTTCCGAGCGTGGTTCCGAAACCCCTCTCCAGGGGCTCCGCCACGAATTTTCCGTAATCGGCCGTTGCCGAATCCGCCTGTATCTCTATGCGCCGCGGCTTTATCAACTGCTTCCAGTTTCGCTGAAACATGCTGCCCCCTTCTTCCGCGCCGGAAGGATTTACTTCGAATAAAGTTCGACGATCAACTGTTCCTGGATCGGTTCCTTGATTTCCGCCCGCGTCGGAAGCGTCTTCATCACCCCGCGGAAGTTCTCCCTGTCCAGCTCGAGCCAGGGAGGTATCCCCTTACGGACCACGGCGTCCAGGGCGTCGTTGAGTGATGGGATCTTCCTGCTCTTTTCCTTGAGCTCGACAACGTCGCCGGGCCGGACGAGAAAGGACGGGATGTTCACCTTCCTGCCGCCCACTTTGAAGTGCCCGTGCCCGACCAGCTGCCTGCTTTCCCTGCGCGTCGGAGAGAATCCCAATTTGAATACGACGTTGTCCAATCGACGCTCCAGAAGGATCAGGAGGTTGTCGCCCGTCTTCCCCTTCATCCCGTCCGCCTTCTCGAAGTAGTTCCTGAACTGCCGCTCCAGAAGCCCGTAGATCCGCTTGGCCTTCTGCTTCTCGCGCAGCTGTACTCCGTAATCGCTATGCTTCGGGCGCCGCTGTCCGTGCTGTCCGGGAGGATATCCCCTGCGCTTGATGGCGCACTTGTCAGTGAAGCAGCGGTCCCCTTTCAGGTAGAGTTCAATTCCCTCTCTCCGGCAGAGCCGGCATACAGCCTCGCGATACCTGGCCAAATCCTTTCCTCCTCTTCCGGTTCCGGGTGGTTGCCCTGTTTCAGACGCGCCGCCGCTTCGGCGGGCGGCACCCGTTATGCGGGATCGGCGTCACGTCCCGGATGTAGTTGATTTTCATGCCGGCCGCCTGAAGGGAGCGCAACGCCGCTTCCCTGCCCGACCCCGGGCCCTTGATGTGAACCGACACGGTGTTCACGCCGCACTCCATCGCCTTCTTGACCACCTCTTCGGCGGCGACCGTTGCCGCGAAGGGTGTGCTCTTCCTCGATCCCTTGAACCCCTTCGAACCGGAGCTGCACCACGCGAGGGTGTTCCCGTCGGGGTCGGTGATGGTGATGATCGTGTTGTTGAAGGTCGCCTTGATGTGTGCGACCCCGACCGGCACGTTCTTCCGGACTTTCCTCTTGCCCTTTCTCTTCGGTGTTGCCATCACTCCTCCGGTTTCCCGCCGAACTGCGGGGGAAATATTCACTTATTTCTTGGGGGCTTCCTTCTTCCTGGCGACCGCGCCCTTGCGCGGCCCCTTTCTCGTCCTGGCGTTCGTGTGGGTCCGCTGCCCGCGGGCCGGGAGTCCCTTTCTGTGCCGCAAACCCCGGTAGCTCCCCAGGTCCATGAGGCGCTTGATGTTCATCGAGATTTCCTTGCGAAGATCCCCTTCGACGCGGTAGTTCGCGTCGATGACGTCCCGGATGCGCGCCACCTGGTCTTCGGTCAGAGTGTTGGTCCTCGTGTCCGGGGACACCCTCGCCTCCTCCAGGATCTTCATCGCGGACGTCGGCCCGATTCCGTAAATATAGGTCAACGCCGCCGCTATCTTTTTCGCCTTCGGGATATCGACTCCGGCTATACGTGCCAAATGCTCCTCCTGGAATGCGCGGGTTGCGCCGTTTCGACTAACCCTGGCGCTGCTTGTGTTTTGGGTTCTCGCAGATGACGCGGACGACGCCTTTTCTCCGGATCACCTTGCATTTGACGCACATCTTGCGCACCGACGGCCTGACTTTCATCACGTGCCCCTTTTATTTCGATCTGTATACGATCCGGCCACGGGTCAGGTCGTACGGCGTCAACTGCACCGTCACCCGGTCCCCGGGCAGGATCTTGATGAAGTGCATCCGCATCTTTCCCGATATGTGCGCGAGCACCTTCATCTTGTTGTCGAGCTCCACCCGAAACATCGCGTTCGGAAGCGGTTCGATGACCGTCCCCTCGACTTCGATGGCTTCTTCCTTGGGCATCTCCGGTTTTGCCTCTTACCTGGGCCCTTCCGTTCAGGGAAGACTCAATATTTTTGTCCCGCTCTCCGTAACCGCGACCATGTGCTCGAAATGCGCCGAGCGCTTGCGGTCGCGGGTCACCACCGTCCATCCGTCCGGGAGGACCTCGACCGGGTACCCTCCCTCGTTCACCATGGGCTCGATCGCCAGCACCATGCCGGCACCCAGTTTCGATCCGGTCCCCCGAACGCCGTAATTGGGGACCTGGGGCTCCTCGTGCAGCATCCGCCCGATCCCGTGTCCGACGAAATCGCGCACCACGGAGAATCCCGCCGACTCCGCGGTTTCCTGGACGGCCGCGGAAATATCCCCGATGCGGCTCCCTTCGCGGGAAGCCTCGATCGCCTTTTCCAGGGCCGCCTCCGTCGCGCGCATGAGCTTCAGGGAGGACTCGGCGGGCTTCCCCACGGCAAAGGTTTTCGCGCCGTCCCCGTAATAACCTTCCTTCACCACCCCGAAGTCGATGCTCACGATGTCCCCATCCCGCAGGATCCGGCTGCGGGAGGGGATCCCGTGGACGACCTCCTCGTTGATCGAGGTGCACAGGTTCGCCGGGTACCCCAGGTATCCCTTGAAAGCCCCTTTCACCCCGTGGCGCACGACAAATTCCTCCGCGAACACCTCGAGGTCGAAGGTCGTGCTCCCCGACCGGATCAAGGACTTCACCTCTTCAAAGAACCGCCCTACGATGGCGCCTGCGCGCCGCATCGCCTCAATTTCCCGAGGCGACTTGATGATGATCATGCGCTACTTGAGGATCTTCACGATATTCGCGTAGATCGCGTCTATGTCCCCGGTCGCCTTTACGGAACGGGTCTTCCCGGTCCCCTTGTAGTACTGGAGCAGGGGCTCGGTCATTTTTTTGTAGTTCGCCAGCCGGGCCAGGATCGTCTCTTCCTTGTCGTCATCCCGCTGGATGAGTGCCGTTCCGCACTTGTCGCACTTCCCCTCCGCCTTCGGGCGGTTGAACTGGACGTGGTACATGGCGCCGCATCCGGTGCAGGTCCTCCGTCCGCACAGGCGCTCCATCAGCTCCTTCTCGTCGACCTCGAGGGAGAGGACCGTGCGGACCTCCTTCCGGAGCTCCCGCGTCACGCGGTCGAGGGCCTCCGCCTGCGGGATCGTCCGCGGGAATCCGTCGAGGATGAACCCGTTCAGGCAGTCCGGGGCCTGAAGCCGCTCCTTCACGATCCCGATAACCACCTCGTCCGGTACGAGGCCGCCCTGGTCCATGTGCGTCTTTGCGAGCTTCCCCATTTGCGTCCCGTTCTTTACGGCCTCGCGAAGCATGTCGCCAGTGGAGATCTGGGGTATGGAAAACGCCGCGGAGATCTTTTTGGCCTGCGTTCCCTTACCGGCGCCGGGAGGCCCAAGCAGGATGATTCCCAACATCGGCTACGTCCTCCTCCCCTTGATTTGTCCCTTCTTCAGGAACCCCTCGTAATGACGGGTGATCAGATGCGATTCGATCTGCTGGATCGTGTCCATCGCGACACCCACCACGATCAGGAGGCCGGTTCCCCCGAAGTAGAAAGGCACGTTGAAACGGGAGATCATGATGCTGGGCAAAACGCAGATGACCGACACGTAAAGGGCGCCGCCCAGCGTGATGCGTGTCAGGATCTTGTCGATGTACTCGGCGGTCTTCTTCCCCGGCCGGATCCCGGGGACGAACCCCCCGTACTTCTTCATGTTGTCGGCGACGTCGACCGGGTTGAAGGTGACCGCGGTGTAGAAGTAGCAGAAGAAGATGATGAATGCGATGTAGATGGACTCGTACGCCCAGCTGCCGGGCGTCAAGGCGTCCGAGATCGTCTTGGTCACCGGGTGCTTGATGAAGCTGGCCAGTGTCGCCGGGAACAGGAGGATCGAGGAGGCGAAGATCGGCGGTATGACCCCCGCCGTGTTCACCTTCAGCGGAAGGTGGGTGCTCTGCCCGCCGTAGACCCGACGGCCCACGATTCTGCGCGCGTATTGCACGGGGATCTTGCGGTGCGCCCGCTCGAAGAAGATGATGAGTCCCACCACGCCCACCATGAGGGCCAGGATGAGCAGGCCGATGAACAGGCTCATCTCGCCCGTGCGGATGAGCGTCGCCGTCCGGACGAGCCCGCTGGGGAACCTGGCGACGATGCCCGCGAAGATGATGAGGGAGATCCCGTTCCCGATGCCGCGCTCCGTGATCTGCTCGCCGAGCCACATGATGAAGGCCGTCCCCGAGGTCAGCGTGAGGACCGTCATGAGCCGGAAGCTCCACCCCGGGTGGTAGACCACGGATGACGATCCGGCGCCCCCGACGCTTTCGAGTCCCACGGCGATCCCCATCCCCTGGATGATGGAGAGGACGATCGTACCGTACCGCGTATACTGCGTGATTTTCCGGCGGCCGAGCTCGCCTTCCTTCGACAGCTTCTCCAGTTGCGGGATCACGACGGTGAGGAGCTGCAGGATGATGGAGGCGCTGATGTAGGGCATGATCCCAAGCGTGAAGATGGAGAAGCGGCTCAAGGCCCCGCCCGAGAACATGTCGATCATCCCGAAGAGTGTCCCCGACTGGCTCGCGAAGATCGCGGAAAGCGCCTGGTTGTCGATCCCCGGGGTGGGGATGTAGACCCCGATCCGGTAAACGATCAGGAGTCCGCAGGTGACGAGGATCCGCTTCTTGAGCTCCGGAACCTTCGTGATGTTCTGCAGGCCGCTCAGCAAGGAGAGCTTACCTCAAGGGTCCCGCCGGCGGCGGTGACCTTTGCCGCCGCTGCCCTGCTGGCCTTGTCGACCTTGACCGACAGGGGACGATCGACCTCTCCGTCCGCGAGGAGCTTGACGCCGTTCATCGCCTTCTTCACCAGTCCCGCCGCCATGAGCGCGGCAAGGTCGACGACCGACCCCGACTCGAACCGGTTCAGGTCCTTCACGTGGACGATCACGTACTCCTTGCGGAAGATGTTGGTGAAGCCGCGCTTCGGGATTCGACGCTGCAGGGGCATCTGCCCCCCCTCGTACCCGGGAGGGGTGCTGCCGCCGCTGCGGGCGCGCAGCCCCTTGTGTCCTTTCCCCGAAGTCTTGCCCAACCCGGACCCTTTACCCCGGCCAACGCGCTTTTTCGCGCTGGTGGCCCCTTTTGGCGGCCTCAAATCGGAAAGTTTCATCTGGATTCTCCCGTTTCCTCGACGCGGAGAAGGAATTTCACCTTTTCCACCATCCCCCGGATCTCGGGGGTATCCATGCGGACAACGGACCGGTTCACCCGCGTCAGCCCCAACCCCCTGATAACCCGCCGGTGGTCCTCCCGCTGACCACTGAGCCCCCGCGCCAGGGTGATCTTCAGTTTCCCGCTCATGCCGACGCCTCTTCCACCCTCGGCCCCCGGGTCGCCGCGATCATTTCCGGGGAGCGGAGCTGGCCGAGACCGTTTATGGTCGCCTTCACAAGGTTATGGGGATTGTTGCTTCCCAGCGATTTGGTCAGGATGTTCGTTATGCCCGCGGATTCCACCACGGCCCTTACCCCGCCGCCGGCGATGACGCCGGTCCCCGGCGATGCGGGTCGGATGACGACCCTGCTCGCGCCGAATACGCCTACCACCTCGTACGGGACCGTCCCGTTGATCAGGGGGACCTCGATGAGCATCCGCTTCGCGTTCTGGACCGCCTTGCGGATGGCCTCCGGCACCTCGTTCGCCTTGCCGAGTCCCGTGCCGACGTGGCCGTTCCCGTCGCCCACGACGACCACCGCGCTGAAGGAGAATCTCCGCCCCCCCTTGACCACCTTGGCCACGCGGCTGATGTGAACGACCCGGTCTTTCAGATCGAGACTTTCCGTGTTCAATTTCTTCAAACGAACCTCCCTGTGCGCTCCCGCCCGGGAGCGTTAAAATTCCAGGCCCGACTCCCGGGCGCCGTCCGCCAGGGCCTTGACGCGGCCGTGATAGAGGAATCCGTTCCGGTCGAAGACCACTCTCCGGATGTTCTTCTCGACGGCCTTTTTCCCGAGGAACTCCCCCACCTTTTTCGCGGCGTCGCTCTTTTTCAACCCCGCGATATCGACCCGTATCTCCGGGCTGAGCGTCGAAGCCGTCAGGATCGTCGATCCCGTGGAATCGACCACCAGTTGCGCGTAGATGTGTTTGGCGCTCCGGAAGACGGAAAGCCTTGGTCGCTGTTCCGTTCCGAAGATCCTGGTCCGGATTCTCGTCTTCCGCTTCTGCCGTGCGATCTCTCGACTATTTGTCTGGCTCATGGCTCGTTATTGCTCCTTCGACTATTTCCCTGACGCCTTGCCCGCCTTCTTGATCAGGCGCTCCCCCCGGTACCGGATCCCTTTCAGCTTGTAGACGTCCGGTTTCCGTAGCGAGCGGATCCTCGCCGCCGTTTCGCCGACGAGCTCCTTGTCGATCCCCGTGATCTTGACCACCGTGTTCGCTTCCACCTCGGTGCTGATCCCCTCGGGAAGGGGAAAAACAACGGGGTGGGAGTACCCCAGCGCCAGCTGGAGCACGCCTTTTTTTGATTCCGCCTTGTATCCCACGCCGACGATCTCGAGGGTTTTCGTGAACCCTTCCGCAACCCCCTTGACCATGTTGGAGAGGAGGGTCCGGTACATCCCGTACAGGTTCCTCCCGTTGGAAGTATCCACCGAGACGACGGCGCGGTCCCCGGAGACTTCCACGCTCACGTGATGGGGGATCGGGCGGGAAAGCTTCCCCTTCTTGCCGGAAACGATTACGCTCCCGGCCTCGACCTTCACGGTCACGCCGGCCGGTATGACCACGGGCAATTTGCCTATTCTGGACATCTCGTCATCCCTCCAAATGAAAAACCCGACAGCCGCCTACCAGACTTCGCAAAGAACCTCGCCGCCGATCGCAAGCTTCCTGGCCTTCTCCCCGGTCATCACCCCGCGGGAGGTGGAAAGGATGGCCACACCGAAGCCGCTCTTTACGGTCGGAATGTCGTCCTTCCCGACGTAGACGCGCCGCCCGGGACGGCTCACCCGGCGCATTCCCTTGATTGCGTATCCCGTTTCGGGGACGTTCTTCAGGAAGATCTTGAGAGCGTTTTGATTCTTCTCCGCCAGGACCTTGTAGTTTTTGATGAATCCTTCCTCTTTCAGGATCCTGGCGACGTTCTCCAGCACGTAAGCGGAAGGGACCTCGAGCTGGTCGAACCGCGCCATCTGGGCGTTGCGGATCCGTGCTAACAGATTCGACAGATGATCGTTGATAGCCATCGCCCCCCCTACCAGCTCGCCTTGATCACGCCGGGGAGTTCCCCCCGGAGTGCCAGCTCCCTGAGACAGATCCTGCAGAGCCGAAACCGTCGGTAGAAAGCGCGGGGCCTTCCGCAGCGCGGGCAACGGTTATATTTCCGGACCCCGAATTTCGGCGTCCGCTTTGCCTTGGCGATGAGCGACTTCTTGGCCAAATCTCCCCTCCTCTTTTCCTACGGGTTTCTCTGCACCATATTTCAGGCCCGGAACGGCATGCCGAGGAGCCGAAGCAGTTCCAGCCCCTCCTCGTCGTTGCGGGCGGTCGTCACGATCGTGATGTTCATTCCTTTAATCTTGTCGATTTTATCGTAGTTTATCTCAGGAAATATAATCTGTTCCTTTACTCCCATCGTATAGTTCCCCCGGCCGTCGAAGCCTTTCGGGGAAACCCCCTTGAAGTCGCGCACGCGGGGTAACGCCACGGCCAGCAGTTTATCGATGAAATTGTACATCCGGTCCCGCCTCAGGGTGACCTTGATTCCGATCGGCACCCCCGCACGCAACTTGAAGTTCGAGATGCTCATCCGGGCCTTCGTGATGACGGGCTTCTGTCCGGTGATGATGGCGATCTCCTCGGCGGCGGAGTCGAGGATCTTGATGTTCTCGATCGCCTCGCCCAGCCCCATGTTGAGGATCACCTTCTCAAGCTTCGGGACCTGCATCGGGTTCTTGTACCCGAATTTTTCCCTCAGTTTGGGGACCACGTCCGACTTGTAGTAATCATGCAGTCTTGGCATTTCCGTTCACCCCCGTCCGCCTTGCGGGCCGGACGTCCGCTATTTTTTCTTCTCCTCGAAAATTTCCCCGCAATGCCTGCAGGTGCGGTGCTTCTCACCCGACTCGTCCACCTTCATCGCAATGCGCGTGGGCTTGTTGCACTTCCCGCACATGGCGAGGACGTTGGAGTAGGCCAGCGGGGCCTCTTTCTCGACGATCCCGCCCCGGGGGTTGACCTTCCCGGGCTTCATGTGGCGCTTCACCATGTTCGCCTTCTCGACGACGACCCGTCCTTTATCCCGGTCGACTTTAAGGACACGGCCGACCTTCCCCTTCTCGCGGCCCGCCATGATCTTGACGATGTCGTTCTTCCGGATGTGCAGCGTTCCCTCGGCCATCGGTCCCTCTCTCTCCGCCTAAAGAACTTCGGGCGCCAGGGATATGATCTTCATGAACTTCCTGGCCCGAAGCTCCCGGGCCACAGGCCCGAAGATGCGTGTCCCGATCGGCTCCATCTGGGGATTGATCAGGACCGCCGAATTCTTGTCGAACTTGAGGTAGCTCCCGTCGGGACGCCCTACCTCCTTCGTGGTCCGCACCACGACTGCCTTGTAGACATCCCCCTTTTTCACCTTGCCGTGGGGGATGGCCTCCTTGACGCTGACCACGATGACGTCGCCGACGCCGGCGTACCTGCGCTTGCTTCCCCCGAGGACCTTGATGCAGCAGAGGCGTTTTGCGCCTGAGTTGTCGGCGGCATCCAGCATCGTTTGCATTTGGATCATGGCATTGCCTCTCCGCTCGTTTTATTACCGTACTTCCGTCCGCTCGATCAACCGGGAAACCCGCCACCGCTTTCCCTTGCTCACGGGGCGCGTCTCGACGATCTCCACCCTGTCGCCGACGCGATATGCGTTCTTCTCGTCGTGCGCCTTGTAGGTGGTCCTGCGCTTCACGTATTTCTTGTAGACCGGATGGGGCACCAGCCGCTCCACGCGGACCACGACCGTCTTGTCCATCCGGTCGCTCACCACCATCCCGACCTTGCTCTTCCGAATTCCCCGGCTCTCCATCGCGGTCTCCGAATGCATGTTAATTGGCCTTTCCCTCCGCCTTCATGCGAAGGAGCGTCATCACGCGCGCGAGGTCCCGCCTGCGGTTGTGGATCAGCATCTTGTTGTCCAGGGCGGAAGCTGCGCGCTTCATCCTCAGCCGGAAGATCTCGTCGCGCAATTCCGTCTCTTTGTGCCGAAGCTCCTCCACGGCGAGGTCCCGAAGCTCTTTTATCTTCATGTTTCCCTCGTCATGAATTTCGTCTGGACGGGGAGCTTGTGCGCCGCCAGGCGAAACGCCTCGCGGGCCGTCGCTTCCTCGACCCCCTCGATCTCGTAGAGGACAAGCCCGGGCTTCACCACGCAGACCCATTCCTCCGGCGCCCCCTTCCCTTTCCCCATGCGGGTTTCGGCGGCCTTCTTCGTGATCGGCTTGTCCGGGAAGAGCCGGATCCAGATCTTCCCGCCACGCTTGATGAACCGCGTCATCGCCACGCGGGCCGCCTCGATCTGCCGCGACGTGATCCAGCCCGCTGTGATCGCCTTCACTCCGAAATCGCCGAAATTGAGGGCGTTCCCGGCTTGCGCCTTTCCGCGTCTCCGCCCCTTCTGCATCTTGCGGAATTTCACTCTCTTTGGCGCCAGCATCGGTCCATTTCTCCTATTCGGTTTTCAGGGCCTGGGGGGCCGCCGGCAGGATTTCGCCCTTGTAGATCCACACCTTCACGCCGATGATGCCGTAAGTCGTCTTCGCCTGGGCCACGCCGTAATCGATGTCGGCGCGAAGCGTGTGCAGGGGGACGCGGCCTTCGCGGTACCATTCGGTCCGGGACATCTCGGCCCCGCCCAGCCGTCCCGCCACCTGGATCTTGATTCCCTTGGCGCCCAGTTTCATGGAGGACAGCACGGTCTTCTTCATCGCCCGCCTGAAGGCGATCCGCCGCTCCAGCTGCATCGCGACATTCTCCGCCGTCAGCTGGGCGTCGGTTTCCGGTCTCCGGATCTCCTGGATGGTGATCGTCACCTCGCGGTCCGTGAACTTCAGGAGGTCCTTCTTGAGGTTTTCGATCTCGGCGCCCTTCTTCCCGATGACGATCCCGGGGCGGGCGGTATGGATGATGACGTGAACGCGGTTTGACTTGCGCTCGATCTCCACGCAGGAAACACCCGCATGGATCAGCCGGTTCTTGACATAGGACCGGATGCGGAGATCCTCCTGAAGGAAATTGGCGTATTCCTTCTCGGAATACCACCGCGACCGCCACGTCTTGATGATCCCCAGCCGAAACCCGTACGGATGTGTCTTCTGCCCCAAAACCGCCTCCCTCGTTTAACTTATGCTTCGTCGACGACGATCGTGATGTGGCTCGAACGCCTGCGATACTTGTGCGCCCGCCCCATCGGCGCGGGGCGAAACCGTTTCATGGATCCGCCGAGATCGACATACGCCTGCTTCACGTAGAGGGTGTCCAGGTCGATCACCCCGGTCTGGCCGGCATTCGCGACCGCGGAGTCGAGCACCTTTTTCACCACCGCGGCGGAGGCCTTCTTCGCGAGCTTGAGGACCGTCTGCGCCTCGGAGATTTTCTTCCCGCGGATCAGGTCGGCAACCAGCCGCGCCTTCCTCGGGGACACCCGGACAAACTTCGCCGTCGCTTTGGCTTCCATGGATTCCTCTCCTCCCGGCCTACTTCTTCACCTTCGCCTTGCGGTCCCCGGAATGGCCGTGGAAGGTCCTCGTGGGGGAAAATTCCCCGAGCTTGTGCCCCACCATGTTCTCGGTCACGAAGACCGGCATGAACTTGCGTCCGTTGTGGACGGCGAAGGTGTACCCCACCATGTCCGGTATGATGGTGGACCGCCTCGACCAGGTCTTGATGACCTTCTTCTCGCCCGCCTCGATCGCCCGGCGCAGCTTGCGCATCAGGCCTTCCTCGACATAAGGTCCCTTTTTGATGGATCTCGCCACTTTGCTCTCGCCCCTTGTCCGTTATTTCCTGCGCTTGACGATGTATCGGTCCGTCGACGGGTTCTTGCGGGTCTTGTATCCCTTGGTCGGCTTCCCCCACGGGGTGCAGGGATGCCGGCCGCCGGATGCCTTCCCCTCCCCGCCGCCGAGCGGGTGATCCACGGGGTTCATCGCGACGCCTCGAACGACCGGGCGCCTTCCCAGCCACCGGTTCCTTCCGGCCTTCCCCAGGTTGACCTTCTCGTGGTCGAGGTTTCCGACCTGGCCGATCGTGGCCATGCAGTCGATGAAGACGAGACGCACCTCGCCCGACGCGAGCCGCAGGTGGGAGTATTGTCCCTCCTTCGCGAGGATCTGCACGACGCTTCCCGCGGATCTCGCGAGCTGGCCCCCCTTCCCGACCTTCAGCTCGACGTTGTGGACCATCGTTCCCACCGGGATGTTCCGGATCGGCAGCGCGTTCCCGGGCTTGATGTCCGCGTCCGGGCCCGCGATCACGGTATCCCCGACGGCAAGGCCCACCGGGCAGAGGATGTACCGTTTTTCCCCGTCCGCGTAATGAAGGAGCGCGATTCGGGCGGAACGGTTCGGGTCGTATTCGATCGCGGCGACTTTCGCGGGGATCTCCCTCTTGTCCCGCTTGAAGTCGATGATCCGGTACTTCTGCTTGTGCCCACCCCCGCGGTGCCAGATGGTGATCACACCCCGGTTGTTCCTTCCGCCCGTGTTCCGCTTCTTTTCCGACAGATGCCTTTCCGGCTTCTTGTCGGAGAGATCCTCCCGGGTGAGGATCGTCATGCCGCGGACGCCCGGAGAGGTCGGCTTGAATTTTCTGATTCCCATGGCTATCGGCTCCTTGCCTTCTCGTCCCTCAAACGCCCTCGAAGAACTCGATCTTTTCTCCAGGCTTCAGGGTGACGACCGCCTTTTTCCAGCCCGGCCGCAATCCCACGGTTCGCCCGCGGCGCTTCACCTTGCCGGACACGTTCATGGTCCTGACGTCCACCACTTTCACCTTGAACAGCTTCTCGACGGCCTCCTGGATCTGCTTCTTCTTCGCCCGACGGTCGACTTCGAACGAGACGGCGTTCGCCGTGCTCTTCAGCAGGGTGGCCTTTTCCGTGATCAACGGCCGCTTCAGGACGTCGGAGGGATTCATTTCGCGAGCACCTCCGTGATTTTTTCCAGCGCAGGCCGGGTGAACACCAGCTGTTCGTGCGCGAGGATATCGTAGACGTTGATCGCGTCAACGGAGACCGCCTTGAACGCCTTCAGGTTCCGGATGCCGAGGGAGAGGTTCTCCGAGGGTAAGTCGGTGACGATCAGGGCGTCGGAGAGCCCCAGGGCCTCCGCCACCTTGAGGAAATCCTTCGTCTTCGGGGTCGCGAGGGAGAGGTCGGTCACGAGGACCAGCTTGCCCTCCTTCGCCTTCACGCTCAATGCCGAACGGAGCGCCGCCTTCATGACCTTCCGGTTGACCTTCATCTCGTAATCGCGCGGGTGGGGCCCGAAGACGACGCCGCCTCCCCGGAGCAGCGGGGAGCGGGTGGTTCCCATCCGGGCGCGTCCGGTCCCCTTCTGGCGGAACGGTTTCTTCCCGCCTCCCGAAACGTCGCTCCGGGTCTTCGTGGAAGCCGTCCCCGACCTGCGCGCGGCGAGATGCGCGACGACCACGTGATGAAGAAGGTGCGGTTTCACTTCGGCGCCGAACACGGCCTCCGACAGCTCCACGGTGTCCTTTACCTGCCGTTCCTTATCGTACAGATCCATCGTCGCCATCTCGAACTCCTTATTTCTTGACCGCGTGACGGACGAAAACAAGGCTGTTCCTGGCTCCGGGGACGGCCCCGCGGACGAGAAGGAGGTTCTTCTCCGGCTGGACCCCGACGACCTTGAGGTTCAGGGTCGTTACCCGCTCGTCCCCGTAGTGGCCGGCCATCTTCATGTTCTTGATGACCCGGGACGGCCAGGCGGACGCCCCGATCGAGCCGGGAGCCCTGTGAAACATCGAGCCGTGGGTCGCGCGGCCCCCCTTGAAGTTCCACCGCTTGATGACGCCGGTGAAGCCCCGCCCCTTGCTGTTCCCCGTGACGTCGACGACGTCGCCTTCCTTGAACATGTCGACGTGGAGTTCCGCCCCCGCGTCGAGCGGGGAATCCGTGGGGACCTTCACCTCCTGCAGAGCCCCGAACGCGCCTTTCCCGGCCTTCCGGAAATGGCCGATCATCGGCTTGCCGGCCCGATGGGCCTTTTTCGGACCGAACCCCAGCTGAACGGCGTCGTAGCCGTCGTTCCGTACGGTTTTCCGTTGGACCACGATGCACGGACCCGCCTCGATCACCGTGACGGGGATCACTTTCCCCTCGGCGTCGAAGACCTGGGTCATTCCCAATTTTTTCCCTATGATCCCGCTCTTCATGGCTAGGCACCTTGCCGTTTCGCTCAAATGGTTGCGATTCCCTTTGCAGTCCTTACAGCTTGATTTCGACCTCTACGCCCGCCGGCAGGTCCAGTTTCATCAGGGCATCGATCGTCGCCGCGGGCGGCTCGTGGATGTCCAACAGCCGCTTGTGGGTGCGGATCTCGAACTGCTCGCGGCTCTTCTTGTCCACGTGCGGAGAACGGTTCACCGTGAAACGCTCGATCTTCGTCGGCAAGGGGATCGGCCCCGACACCTTGGCGCCCGTCTGCTTCGCCTTCTCGACGATCTCCCCGGTCGCCTTGTCGAGGAGCTTGTAGTCGAAGGCCTTCAAACGGATGCGGATTTTCTGATGCTCGATCGCCACGGGATCTCCTCCCTCTTCTTCTGTTTATTCCAGGATTTCCGAGACGACGCCGGCGCCCACCGTCCGGCCGCCCTCCCGGA